>Ga0172381_10001654_pt1 | contig 25660 bp, 37 predicted proteins | sample Leawel6488metaG_FD_119754 | JGI IMG/M metagenome (GOLD analysis project Ga0172381, IMG submission 119754) | Leachate microbial communities from a municipal landfill in Southern Ontario, Canada - Leachate well 64-88 metaG | ecosystem: Engineered > Solid waste > Landfill > Unclassified | place... | reverse complement strand
GAACCGCCAAAAGTGTACCGGTCCTTTTCGTCGCCCATTCTGTTGTGCCAATACCCTCCGATTTGATCGACGCACCCCTCCTCTCTTTCTCTCTGGAGCATCAAAAAAGCGTTGTATTCTGTAACCTGCTCTAGGCGTTCTTTGCGTTCGGCGATTTGATTTTTGAGCGCCTGCGGAATAACCGATAGGGCCTCGCCGCCTTTCCCCCGGTTGCAGTCCACGCACGACGTTATGAGGTTTATTGGTTCGTTTTTTCCTCCACCACATACCGGAGTTATATGATCCACCTCGAGAAACACTGACGGTGGAGTCCGTCCACAGTATTGGCAAACGAAACCATCTCGCTTAAATACGTCGAACCGAAGCTTTGGTGATATTGTTTTTCTCTTTACCATTGCGTCACCATCCTTTCCTCCCTGACCATTTCCGCTTCAGCCTTCCATTCCTTATGCCTTTTTGTCCCCGGCATGACTGCCCACTTCCAGCCGCAGTCCTCACACTTGTACCGATGGATTCCCTCGCACGTCACGGCGTCTGGTTTTCGGCATTTGGGACAATGGGGAAATTCGCTCATACAGCCCTCAACACCTTTGCGTAGCCATTCCGTCGCGTCCGAACCCGCCCGCCAGTCCACTGCAATCCTCCGAGCCGACGCAGCACAGTACACGCATGGGCCGTCGTAGAGGCAGGGTGACGGGACCGAAGCAAAAAGCACAAAGCCGGGATAGACATTCCTCCACAGCCCGACCGATGGACTTGCCGACAAATATTCAAAGCCGCCCTGGCCGCTGGGCTGCGATGGACGAATCGGTTTAGCTCTGGGTTGCGTGACATTGCTATACTACATCTGCAAACATACCGGCATCAGAGGCAATACGACGCCGTGCCATATCCGCGTATTTTGGATTCAACTCGATCAAAACGGCATCGCGGCCGAGCCGGTCAGCGACAAGTCCCGTTGTTCCGGCCCCGCCGAACGGATCGAGAATAGTGCATGGAATTGGGTCACCGGAATGGCATTTACATCCAGGCATCCAGCCGTGGTTCCATTTGTTTTCCTTTGCATCACTACGACACCAAGGCGATTGACATTTGGGGCAGCATCCCGGCGCGGCAGTCCCAAGTTTGATGCAACGCTCTGGAATGGCTGGGGGAAAAGTGGCAAAGTGAGCTTCCTTAAACGCAACCGAATTGATCTGCCACCAGTTCCATAGATTACCGCCGCTCTGGTTACTGGTGCTTTCGTGATTGTGGCTCACGGCGTAGGGTTCGGATTTTCCGCTGTTGCGAGAATACTTTTCGCGCTGCTTTGTCGCCTCAGCAAGAGGTCGTCGTTCGGCGTCTTGATCGTAGAAATAAGCAGGCGACTTCGTGAGAAGAAAGATTTTTTCAGTGGCAGATGTCGGTCGGTCCCGCGTGGACTCCGGCATCGGCGAACCTTTGCACCATGTTATTTCGCTTCGCAGATGCCAACCATCTGCCCGTAATGCGAAAGCGAGCATCCACGGAATGCCGACAAGGTCCTTTGGCTTCAATCCACACGTTCTGTCCATGCCGGCGCGCATGGTTCGCGCTGCATCCCTTGCCGTTTGTCCAATAATGGAACCCTTATTTGTGCGTTGTTTTTGATGTGGTGAGTCTTGGGGGTTGCCTCCCTTTCCGCTGCCTGAGTAACAGTCGCCGATATTGAGCCACAGCGTACCGTCGTCGCGCAGCACGCGGCGGACCCCGGCAAAAACTGCGACCATTTTTGCGACGTACTCTTTCGGCGTCTGCTCTAGGCCCATCTGGCTATCGACGCCATAATCCCGCAAGCCCCAGTAGGGTGGCGACGTGACGCAACAGTGAATGGATTCTGCCGGAAGAGTCCGAAGAATATCAAGTGCATCGCCTTCTAAAATGCGAACGGTCATTGACTTACTTCCATTTTCTCTGCCATCATGCTTCCTATGTCAAACCGTTTTTTACCAACGAATAATTACCCCATGAAATGGAAGTCCGTCTGCACCAGCGTTGCCAGGACGAAAGGCTGCCGTAGACGACGTACTGGCCCCTACCATCCATTTGCGGCTCCTATCCCAAAGGTGCGTTTTCTCACCGCGAACTTACGCCGCTTTTCTGCCTCTATCTCACAGCCGCGGCATTCCTGGCATAGGCCATCATCGCCTGGAAATTGGCTTCCGCAGACGCGGCAACGACCGATGGACTTCGTTGTTGATTCTTTTGATTTCTCAGAATTCATGTTACTGCTCCCTTTTCAATTCTTCGCGTTCCATAGTTCTCTCGGCCTCTTCCTTCGCCAGCTTGGCCAAGTCGTACTTCCCGGCGTCAAGCCATTTGTGAGCTTCAATCAGTAGGGCCAAGGCTTGTTTTAGGTCTGGCATGGCTCTACCGCCTTCTCGCGTTGTGCATATTCTGGGTCCGCGTCACATCGCGCCTTGTCAATTTCCTTCTGCCAGTTCCGTATTCGCTTCCAGTCATCAAGGTGGAACAGGTCCATTGGTCGGCCCTTGGCACCACCTTCTCCGCAAGTTGCTATCAGGTCGTCGAAAGCGTTTGATGCCGTCTTGGCCAGTATGCGCCAGGCGTTTACTGACGCATTCTCCTTCAGTAGGCCATTGGCCATATTCTCTCTTACCGCCTCTGACATTTTTCGTTCTTCTAGTAGCCACCGAATGTAGCGGCAGTAGTCTGAGGGTAAGGCTCGCCACGGTTCCTGTATGTCATGTTCGATTGTTTCGATGAGAGCAGGTTCAATCATGGTTCTATTTCATTCTCGTAATGATCGCGTTCGACCTGGGCCAAAAATTCAATCTCTGCCCATTCTTCCGCATCACGTTGGCATTGCAGTTCAGATCGGCGACCGGCCTCGGCCTGGACAAGATGGTCGGCGTCAACCCCATCGTCGTAGGCTTGGTTAATCCGATCATCCGACAACGCTCCTTCAGGCAATCCTCGCCGCCATTCCTCGTAATGCACGTCGCCGCGATAGGTTTCACGTTCCGTTCGGTCGCTCATTGGGGCGTTCCTTCAGTCTTGTCATGGGTAATCCCGTGAATAAAACCAATCAGGTTGGACCGAATCGCCGATGTAGACTTTCATGATCGCTCTCCCATGCCGCCGTCGGGGCTGTTACATTGCCAAAATCTTCTTCCGCCACTGTGTTGACACACTCGCCTCTGTCGGCTTCCGGTTGACGGTAATTTCTTTCCACGTCACCATAAACCGACCGCAACTGATATCTTTTCCCTTCGTCAACATGTTGTCGCGCGTCTTTTCAAGGTCGGCGTATTCACTCGCCACTTCATCCAATTCATCCAAGCGATTCAACACGGCCTCCAATTCCGAGTTGTCGATGACCTCGAGATTTCCTCCGGTGGTGATGCTTGGCGCACAGTACGCAAGCCACTGGCACCGCTGACATATCTCGGGATCGTTGACGCCTTGCGGTGGCGTCTCGATGGCAATGGCTGCGTTGACGGCCTTCGCCTTCGCAAGCAATCCGTCCATGTACTCCATGTCCACGCCGAAGCCGATCAACTTCATGTCATAGAGGTTGGACTTGTTCACCGCGAGAATAAAGCACTGCTCAAGGTTGTGTGCCAGTGCGTACAGTTGCAACTGCCCTCGGTATCCGCGCGTCCAGGGATATTTTCCGAGGTCCGCGTAGCAGTTGATCTGAGCGTAGATATTTGGCGACATTGTTTTGATGTCAGTCACAGCTACGGTATCCCACGTAGTCCACGCCTTGCTTTCTTCTTCGGAAACCTCCTTTGTGCGAAATGTTTCGACCTGCAAAAACCCGTCGATACTTCCACTGATTTGATGCTCTTTCAGGAGTGCATCATTCGTCGGAGTTTGGCTGCCGACAATTCGCCACCTTGGCGTACTGGCGTGGCCAACTTCCGAAACGATCCGCTCGATAACTGGCTCCAAGATGTTGCCAGTCTCAAAAATTCCCTGCAAACTGTCGGGCGTCTCTGATGCCTTGTCCCACGCCATGCGCCGGTAATACAGCCGACGCAGGCATGGGTCGTCCATTGCCGACACGCGGTTAACGTGGCTAGGGAAGGCACGCTTCTTCGATTGCAGAACGGCAGCGATTCCGGTGGAAATGTCGATCATGCTATTCTCCGGGGAATCCTTCAGGGTCTGATGGCTGCGATTCTTTCAACTTCCTGGCCTTTGCGAGAGTTGCACAAAGCCATTTTCCCGTGAGCGACTTTGAGAGTTTGCCGGGGACAACCTTTCCATCCTTGCCCTTGAATCCGCTCAACTGAATGCAGATTTGCTTGGCGACTTCAATTGAGTCTCGTGAATCAGAATCGGATAACGGACACAATGACCAATTTCCCGTTGCGTCCTGCTCGACGGAATAGCCATCGCTGGCAAAACCCATACACAACTCTGTTAGTTCTTGCTGGTGCTTTCCGTCGTCGCCTGACGTTCCACCTTCGGTTCCCTTGCCTCTCGATACACTGGACGACTTTCCTGGGTCGCGGCCGGTTCCCTGCATGATCCGCCGGTATTCCTCGATTGGCATACCACGCAACCCGAGAAGAGCCTTGATGCCGTTGCCGCAGAAGACGTGATACGCTGCGTTGCGGATATTTCCCTCGTTGATGTCTTCTGGTGCTTTCCATTCTTCGTGAGCAAACCCGAGAAACTTGTCCCTTGTGCTGTAACTTCCCTGAACGTGAACGGTCCTGTCGTTCAGTATGGCATCACCCGAATAAACGTAGCGATACCCGGAACCGATGGCGTCGGAAATTTCCTCCTTATTCCAAGTCACACCGGAAAAGCTTATTGGAAAAGAGCGAGCGATGCGCTCCGCGCCAGCCGACGACAAGCAGGCGTGTTTCCCTTGCTCCGTCCAGTCTTGGGCATACGTCTGTGAAACCAGTACGTGTTCAATGGCCTGCCGCATTCTCCCGGCCAACTTGGCACGTTTTTCAAGGACGATCAACAGTTGCTCGGGGTCGCCATCTTGCTTCACATTTATCAACGCAGTTGTTTCGTTATCAACCGGTTCCGGCTCATAGTCGCGTAGTTCATTTACCATCGGTCTTCGCCTCCTTCGGCTGCTCATCCTTCAGCACGGCCAGCAACGCCCGTAGAAACTTCTTCTTTTTGCGATAGTCGGCCTCTAGCTCGGCAAGGTCTTTTTCTGCTTCCGCAACTGTCACGTTTTCTTTGGTAATCACGATTTGCTCCTTTTAGATTGAACGCCAATTATGTGGACACAAGGGACTTGGCAATTTTCTTAATCGCCTCGACAGCCCCATCAATAACCAAAACGACTGAATCAAATGCAACTTGCTCATCTTCCGTTCGGTTTTTTGCCGACGGCACATCAATTCGATTGACTTTCTCGGCAATCGCTAAAATCTGATCGTGTGCCGGTTGCAACGCCTCTGCCTTTGCTTTTGCTGCGTCGATTGCCGCAAGCCTTTGGTCTTCCTCGATGGCCTCCCGTGCGATTCTCGCCTCCGTTTCGATCCGGGCTTTTTCGGCCGCTTCCTTGCGAATCCGTTCATTGTCAATCTCGCGTTGCCGAGCGACTTCAATGTCGGATAGTCGCTTTTGCTCCGCTTCGATAACGCGACGATCGGCGTCGATCTTATCTTGAGCTTCCTTCAGTCTGGCCGCTTCGGTTGCCCTCTCCGCTTCCATTGCGGCGCGTTCGGCGTCAAGTTTCTCGCGTTCGATGCGTAGGCGTTCATTCTCGGCATCTTGCGCGGCCTTGAGTGCAGCGGCCTCTGCGTCGGCTATGGCCTTCAATCTCGCCGCTTCCGCGTCGGCTACGGCCTTGGCTTCAGCTTCAGCTTTCAGTCGAGCCGCGTTACGTATGGCTTCCTTCGCGGCGTTGTAAGCATTTTCCTCTTTGGCAAGATGGCTCTCGATTGGTTCAAGCATAGCCGTAAGTCGCCTCGCCTCGCCATCAACTTTACGGCCGAACTCCAAGGCGTCCTTCTTTAGTTCCACGCGGACTTTCTCGACGGCAACGCGATGCGATTTCACGACAAGCCGTGCGTTGCGCACCAACTCGTATCCCTCGGAGTCTTCGACACTTTTAATCGCCAGCGGCATATACTGATTTGCAAGCGTGGCAATCGCGGTATCGGTCATATTGAATTTTGCAAGGTCGTTCACGCTGATTCTCTCCTTTTGGTTAAACTCTCTCGCTCGCTTCTTCTTCCACGATGGCCTCAATGGCCGACACAACATGCAATAGCGCCCTGCGGTCGCATTTCGATAGCCCGAACTTCACGGTGTTGTCGATTGAGTCAAGGCATCTATCCAGCACAAACCCGTAGTCCTCGTTTAGGTTGGCCTTACTGGCCGCAATGCCAACATCACTGGACGCCTCGGCTACTTTCGCCTGCGTTCCGCTTTTCACTACCTCTCGCAAGTCCTCGACACGGTCGGACAATTCCGCCAGTCTATCGGCTTCTAGATCGGCAGCAGGTTGTGGGGAAGGGTTATTGGTCATTTGTGGTTAGAATTTCTCTGCTTTGGCTATTGCTTCACGGGCGATCTGCTGTACTTCCGCCAACCATGTTCCGCCGTTGAACTCGCTGGATCGAGCAATCAGATGCAACGCCGCAAGCAGATCATTGTGGGCATTGCAGGCACGGATGATAAAGCCCATATTAGCCTTGGCTCGCTTGGCTTTTCCTAGAACTGAATCGTACACTTCCGCTACGCGACCGATGTACATTCCGCTTTGGTGAGAACCGTACCCGTCGTGAATCGAGTCGGCGGGAACGATGTAATCGCCGTGCGATTTCCAAGGCAGGTCTGTATGTTCACTCATTTGTTCACTCATTGGTTTCTCTCCTTGCCTTCCTGATTTCTGGTGTTAGCGATTGGGCAGGTGGCGTGTTGGTGGTCTTGTTGCAATCTTCGCAACGTGGAGGTATCTGGCCGTCACGGCGGAGCAAGGCGTCTGTGGCGTCTGGGTCGATGCCGATAAGGCGTGTTGTGGAACCGTCGCGTTCGATGGAAGCCCACACTTCGTCACGGTGAACAGGCACATCCTTTTCCGCCTCTATCCCGAGTCGCACTTTGTCCCCGCGAATCTCGACGACCATAATGTGGACATTGCCGCTGGGATGGGCAATCGTAATCCCTTCATCACGCTTTCTCGATAGGACTAACATTGGGGTTCCCTCCCGTGGATTTGGTTTACTCGAAACGCAACTCAATGACTGCCAGCAAATTGCCTCTTACAGGAATCGATAATGTGATCGGCAACCCTGGACCGTTTCATTCTCAGCGGCCTGCCGTGATCTACGACCGAAACCAGCGGATCGTCGGCGTTTTCGTTTTCGGGGTCGCCACTAGAAGTGTCTTCATCATCACCATTGACATCGAACAGGTAGCACTGCTTGAACGCCTGGCTGTCGAGCATTGCGCGGGCTTGCCGAACTTCAAGTGATGCCTCGCCATGCCGATGGGCCACCACGTCAAACCAACCAAAATGGCGATCGTGCTTGCGCATCCGAAGCCTCGGCCGCTCGGCGTCGTCGCGTTTGACGCTCCCTGCCGCATCGGTAATCAACTCCAAATGCGTGAGTTCGTGGTCAAGGATTGCCGTTCGCTCCGCCTCCGAGGCGACATCCCAGCAGTTGCCGTCGATGGTTATCTCGGCATCATGGCCGCGAACGACACGATCCTTGTAGGAAATAATTTTGATGCACGCGGTGGCCGCGTATCCGGCTACCGTGATTGCCGGCCCGACCGCGTCGCCATTGGCATCCTCGGCGGGGAACGCCAGCAGAACATCGACCAGCACGCCCACATCGTTCAGTCCACCGTGGTACCGACGCATGACATCTTGTGTCAATTTGATGAGTTCCGCAGGTGCCTTTGAGTAGGTCGTCATCGATCGGGTTCCTTTTCCTTGGTTTTTACAGATGTGACACGATGTAGTTTTCGATCCGTGCGCGAAACACGGCCTTGTCCCCTGGAGCCGAAAAGTGCTTCTGTCGCAGCCATTCCAGCGTCTCGGTTACGTGGTCTACGGGGGCCTCCTCTGCCTCTTCTTCATCTTCCTCGTCCTGGTCGGTCCCCTTTGTGGTGTCGTCATCGCACCCGTCGCAATCGCCGCTGTCCGTGCAACCAACGCAAGGCGGCGTCTCTTCCTCGTCAACCTCTTCATGCGCAACTTCAATCGCGGGAGGTTCGTCGTCTGATGTGTTCCACGCCCTCACGGCTTGCTCGACAATGGCCTCAGTGATTCGCTGACCGCCAGCCAGCTTCACGGCAGATTCCCATATATCGGGAATGTCCTCATTGTTCTCCTTGTGGAGCGGCCTAGTCTGTGCCTCGAACCTCGGCAAAAGCGCACATTTGTGCGCCTCTAAAATGTCTCGTACCCGCGAAGCATTCATCCGCAACTCAGCATTCCGTACCTGACAATCCCACCGCGATTCACAATAGGAGTCAAATGATTCGTGTGACTCCAGATACAGTTTTCGGTCGCGTATTTCACGCATCGCACGGCCACCCTCAAAGGCCGAAACGAAACCACGCTCTACAATTGCTTCTAATTTCTGTAGGTCACGTTTGTCGGTTGTCGTAAGTGGCATGAAGTCCTCCTATTTTTCATTACTCTGTGATACAGATGCCAGTTTTGGCACAAAAACGGACTTCAGGATAGCAATCACGATCGACAAGCCGACGCAATCCCAAAACGGAATCGCCTGATACAGTTCCGGCAGGAATGCAAAGTAGAGTTTTCCTAGGCCGCACACGGTCCAGCACCACCAGAACGGTAGGGATATTGAGATAGACACAACCAACTGAACCAACCAGCCGATAATTGGAAGTCTGTTAAGCATTTTCATTTCTCCTTAGAGCCTGTTTCTGCCTCGAACCAAATGTAACCCTGTCCTCTGGCGTTAGCCTCGGACGTTTTCCAGGCGAGTGTCACACGCTTGCCGCTACGGTCGCCAGCAACAGAACCAGCGACACGCTTAAAAGCAACGTCTGCCAAAATGTTCTACTGAACATGATTCAGTCTCCCCCAAACTTTACGCACCTTCATGGGTTAGACCAAAGTATGGTGTTTCGCCGTAATACCCGTTCGATTCTCCAAGCCAAATAAACGCTACTTCCCCCGTGGCTGCCCGCAGTCGTTGCTTCGTCCACGTCCAGTGATCCGGATATACCGGTGGATTACTCTCGCTGTCTTCCAATTGTTCCGCTTCAAAAATCGGAGAACCAAGTACCGTCTTGGGGTCGCCGATGACCTCGCTGATTACGACCGATTCACAACACTCTTGCATGTGATAGCTGGCGTAACTTGTCCCATCATTCAGCGTGAAGACGATACGCTCCTCTAGCACTTCGATGTTTTGCAGAGTTTTCCCAGTCAGTTCACTAAAGTCCATGATTTTCTCCTATTCTCACCACGGTTGCCTCATGCGGCTCCTGCCCCGTGGTTTGGTTGGCTCCTGGATGCGTCCATGCCTATTGTTTAATACGTAAATCCGCACCAATTTCCTGGTGGCTCTCACCGTATGACCGCACGTAACCGCCGCTGACCGCACCAATTTCCTGGTGGCTCTTGTCGCATGACCGCACGTCACCTCCGCTGACCGTATCAATTTCCTGGTGGCTCTCACCGTATGACCACACGTAACCAGAGATTACCTCGCCGATTTTGAGGTGCCCTCGAATCAATACAAGCGAACGGTGGCCATCAATTGTCGCAAATGTCTTGCTCGATCGAATTACGTGATACTTTGCCCAGAAGTGAAGTTCGCGACGACAAGCAGCCTCGACTGCGCTTGCGTTGTACCATGATGGGATTTCAGTTTCATCGAGTGTGTAGTCCCAGTTTTTTAAGTCAGACACTTTCCGCCCATCTGTTGGCGGTGTGATTTCAACTTTGATGATGTTGATGCCGCGAACTCCGGCATCACGCAGATTATTTTCCTTAATAATTAGATGGTGTTGGTCGTGGATTTTCGACCAAAACACCAAGCAATTTTTCGTAACAACAAAACTGGCTGGGTTACACATTATTTATGCCTTCACTCGAAACTAATGGTTGCTGCCAAATCCGCACGCGCCGACGGCAGTTGCATCCTCCGCCGCTTGATGACCGATTCTCGCTGCCACCAGGTCCGGCTCCACGGAACGTAATCTGGCTTGGCTCGGCCTTTTGGTTCCGGCGCGTGCAAGAGCATCCGAGAGGACTCGAACCTCCATTTCCAGACCGCGGGCCCCGGCTGGTGTCCTGCCATTTGGACGACGGAAGCTTAAAAATGCCGGTCTCTCCCGGCCTGTCACGCTGTTGCGGACTCCCACTGGCGCGTTGCCAAGGCCAACTACATGGCTGTGGATCGGTGTCCGATACCGCGCGTCGGCGTTACGTGAATAGTTTCGACGCTGACCAATCACATCGCGGCTTGACGTGCTACTTAATTCGCACCACGGAAGGTCAGTCCGTGACCGCGAGTCACGCGATAATAGGTCGGTACTGGCCACGTCGGCAACGTGGCGTGGGCCTTCAGCTACCGGGAAACAGCCCAAGGCGATTCTAAGTGTCGGGGCCTCCCAGCCCCGCCCGGCTTCGTCGCCACACTCTGGTGGCCTCAGTACCGAAGTGCCCCCGTCGGGAGTCAAACCGGAATTTCCGTCCCAAATCGAACGGCGTCCGAAGTCGTTAGACGACGGGGAGCGTAGATGGTGGTCGCTCATTGGCCACCTCCGCGCAGATTAGAAGAAAAACCCATCACGGCGGCAGAGTGCCGCAGGCCCACGTCAGAAGGTGTCGCCGCCTGACAGATAGGGCCACGACGTGATGGGCTTATTTTAGAATTGGGGCGGGAACTAGGTCCGCGTTTCGGCTCGGACGCACCACCCGAGGGTCGATATACCTTGCCGTAATCTTTGGCGATGAGTGGCAAAGTTTTTTGGTGGCATCGCCTCCGGCCGCCGCAGTGTACGAAGCCGTGGAACGACGCAAGCGATGGAAGGCCATTCCAGCCCCCTTTGGAGCGTAGATGCCCGATCGTTTCATAATCGTGCGAAACCGTCGCCGAAGACCATTGAGTGTCAGGTGGCACGGAAAGAGAAGGGTTCGCCGCGTGTCGTAGATTCGCCGTACCGCTTCTGTAGTCTCGGGCGACAACGGATACCAATCTGCCTCTTTGTCCTTCTGGTCTTCCGCCTGACTGAACAGTCCGCTCTGGTCGAGCAGAACGTCGCGTGACGCGAGGGACAGTAGGGCCGTTATCCGTAGACCTGCTTCCCACCCGACACAAAGTAGGCCGCGCCACCAGTCGTTCGTCGGTATGCCGCAGATTGTTCCCGTTGTTCGATCCGTTACTGAAAGAATCGCCAAAAACTCGTCCGCCGTAAAGGCGAGCGGAACACGTTTTGGCTCCTGCAGCTTTCGCATTCTCGGAGCCTTCCCGATGTCGTCCTCTTCGGAAGCAAATCGCAGAATAGCCGTAATCATTCGGCAGTATGTATTCACCGTTGCTGCCGATCGATGCGGGAGAAGCCATGCGGCGAACCGAGCTACACAGCGGGTGTCTATTTGCTGTATCGGGTGGGCTGGGGAGAATTGCTCCCACAGCGATAGGACTGACTGATATGCTTCGGTAGTGCGCGGGGACCGCCCCACCAGCCTGCAAGGCAGATAGGCGTCTCGATAGTAATCCGGCAGCGTTACCGCAGGGACCGCGCAAATCATCGTTGTGGAAACCAACACTCTTGGTGCGACAAACCACAAGGCAGCTAGGGGTTAAAGCTACCCCCTTACAGTGTTGCTTGTCAATCTTATTGCGTCGTTGGCAATCCATTTGATGCACTTCCGTGTCCTCGCACATTCTTTTGTGCGGATTTTGCGAGTTTTTCTACCCGCCCTCCAACACGACGTTAGGGTGCGGATTTAGCAAGCAAAAAAAGAGTCGCCAAGTGTCGTCCATGTTGCTGATTGGCGGCGACGTTTGAGAATTTATCGCCGATCCAAAAAATTGTCAACACCTATTTTTCGGATATTACGAACTTCTTTTGCGTAACACGAAAGCCACATAAACAAGGGCTTTTCTGCAAGTATTACGATCTAGAAAATCGTGTTACGAAAGATGCCCGTTCGGTGTGTTCACGCCGACCGTTTTTGTCGCTCACGATCGGCAACGGCGTTTGTTTCGTACAGTTAATCCAGGCCCCCCCTCCCCCCTCTAGGTATTTCCAGAAAAAAGGGCTAATCCGCTTGACAGATTATTACCGATCTGTAATAATAGAGGCAGTGAGAAAACAAAACACGAAAAGGAAAAGCGATCATGGCAAACCCGATGAAAGGACAAACGATCTGGACCGGGGACACCTATCCACACCGCGACCTCATCCGCTCGCTCGGAGGCCGATGGGACGCGGCCCGCAAGGCGTGGATTGTGCCTCCGATGACGATGCGCGAGCGATCGTCGCTGAAAGTACCCGCCGGAATCGTAGTCAAAGGAGCCTGAATTATGCGAGAAATTATCGAGGAAACGCCCAACGGCCGATACATTTATCTGCGCGATGGCAAGTACGAGGTGCAGCCAAAAAACGACAATTATTGGATTCGCGTGGCAACCCCCGAAGAAACGCGCGATGCCTATGAGCATCCCGAAAAATATCGCCAATGACGTCGGAGAAGTGAACAATGCAAGCACGAGGCCACTGGCCAGCCGGCCAGCGTCGTCACGCCGGGAGAGGCGTCCTGATTCTGATAGCTCGGCTACGTCGGGCGACACGGCGCAACGCCCGGCAGCCGGTATCGCTGCGGCGCGCAGCCCGAGAGATCGGAGTCTGTGACCGCACCGTCCGGCGATGGCTGGCGGAGGTGGATTATCCGTCGGCCGAGCATTCCAAAAAAATCAGACAATGGCTGGAGGACCGCTAATGTCACTCATCCCCGATATTCTCCTCACCCGTCGCAAGCAACTCAAACTCACCCAGCAGGAGGTGGCCGGCCGTGCTAAGATGGCGCAATGTGCCTACGCGAGGCTGGAGGGCGGCCACATAGCCAATCCCGGCGCAGGCGTGATTGTGCGGCTGGCGGCGGCGCTCAAAATCCGAGCGGATAAACTGTTGGGTTAAAATCTTGAAGAGTTTGCCGGCGCTGGCAAAGGCATCGCTAGATCGGGTGTCCCTGATTCTTTGGAGATTTTTCCGCCGGGCTATTGACAACGATTCGCCTTGCCTGTATAGTCATTGGTGATGGAGGACCGATATGAAACCTATAGAGTTTGGAACTCGACTTGCAAAGCGGCGGGCGAAGTTGGGAGAATCCCAAGAGGCTTTAGCTCGCCGGGCGGGGGTGGTGGCAAACACTTGGAGCCGGTGGGAACGTGGCGACGTGAAGCCTACTCTCGACAATCTTCCTGGTATTGCCAAGGCGTTGGGGATTACCGTATCGGAATTGATGGAGGATTGAGAATGTCTACCACCGAACCGCTTCCCGTGACGTGCGAGACGTGTCCAAGCTATCTCGCGACACAGATCGGATGCGGAAGATTCTGCGCAGCGTATGGGCTGAATCTTCCGCGAGAGTTTGTTGGCTGCATCAATCATCCGAACTTTGCGAAGCTGGTCGAAGAGAATGCACGGCTCCGCGAAGCCTGCACGGATGCCTTATCGATTTCCAACGCGGCCTACAACGAGGGGCTGATTACCGGCTCGGCCTGCTGCTGTGCCGACAATGAATTAGAGGAGATACCCGCTGAACAGTTCCGAGAAATCTACGAACGCATCGAAGCCAAGATTCGGCTAGCTGTGTACGGGGAAAGCGAGGTGGCCAATGTCTGACTACTACGTCGTCTCCGATATTTGGTGCGGCAAGGCATGGTTCTGTGGTGTTGCCGATGCCGCAGAAGCCGAGCGATTGTGCCGAAACGAGGTCGAGCAATTGAATGGCGATGATTACGCCGATGAAGCCGATATGTTCTCGCTGAAACATTTTCGCGCGTGGCCCGTTGATGACTGGCCGCATCACCTAACATTCGAGGAGGCGTTTGATTGGATCGGCCAGCAGAGAAGGGAAAGTGAGGCCGCCGGAAGCCTGCCACGCAAGGCGTTGAGTAGGTTCGCGGCACAAGCAGAGAAAGAAATAGTCGATGCCCGTTGACCCCTCGATCCTTGTCCTATCCATCGTAGCCCCGCTGGCGATTCTGCTGGCTTGGGCGGGAGTGTGGTAACAATGAACATGGTCGACGGAAAGCTTGTTTTTCGACCGTCCAGCATAGTAAACCCTTTAGTGGTAAGCAGTTAAGAACGTCGACGCCAATTTCAATAAAGGAAAGCACCAATGGCTAGAGTCAAGCGAGTTACCGCCATCGCAGAATATCAGGGCAAAGAGGCGTACATCCGATTTATGGCCCCCGTGAATCCGGCAACTTCCCTGTCACTGCTTCGGGCCATCGACCAAAAATTGTCGGAGGGAGTATCTCGCCTTCACTTGATGATTTCGTCGCCTGGCGGTTCCGTCTTCCACGGCCTGTCGATCAGCAGTTTCCTTCGTGGCGCGCCGCTAGAACTTTTCACCTACAACTTTGGCAGTGTCGATTCGATCGGCGTTGTCGTCTTTTGCGCCGGAACGCGCAGATTCTCGGTTCCGCATGCGCGGTTTCTAATTCATGGTGTCAGCATGAACTTCGCCGGCAACGCCATCTTCGACGAGAAGTCCCTTGAGGAGCATCTCAAGAGCCTCAAGATCGACTACCAGAATATCGCTAAGCTGATTGCCGACACCTGCGGAAAGAAGGCTGAGCGCGTCGTGCAAGACATGAATGATCGCACCACGCTTAACCCGCGCGAAGCGATTGAATACGGGCTGGTCCACGAAGTACGTCCCGTTCTGTTTCCCGCCGGTGCCGATCTGTCTGTCATCAACGAAGACGGAAGTCACGGGGCGTTCAAGCAACCCCCACTCGGGGTTGTACCATCGCCTCAAGTCAGGGTCGCGCAGCACGTCACTGGCCCCGCCGTGCAATCGTTCACGAAATCCGTTACATTGAATCATGGTACGTTTTTCCCAGACAATGACTGATAGAAGTATAACAAAATCGCTGGACTTTACAAGAGAAAAAGTGGCCACCACTGGCCGACATCTTAACACAAAGGAGCTTGCCGTGAAAACGATTAGGCTGGGAGGGCGGGGGATCAGCTTGGTGGGCGTTTTGGCTATTGTTGTTAAAACAGAGGGTCTTGGGTGTTGTTCCTAGTTGCGGGGAGTACCAACTTATGACAGTGTTGCTTTGTCCGAAGTGCCACAAATCAATCGACGTGGCATTAGAGCTTCAAGGCCAAACCGTCGCCTGTCCGTTGTGCAACGAGCAATTCACGGTTGGAAAGAAAAAGTCGGCGGTTCCGGTGCCTCCTCCGCCATCTCCCAAAAGCGATGGCGACCCGTTTGGTTTTCTCGCTGGCCCGACTGGATCGGGCTGCGAGAAAAATCTTATGAAGAGACCACAATGCAATCGCATCAGCGACAATCATCAAAAAAATGGGATGAAGCCGTGGTATCTATCGTGGCGGGTTGCCCCGACTGCGGCTGCCATAGCGGTGCTTGTGGCATATCTGGTCTTGTCAGATGACAACAAAAATGAGCGTGCTGTCTTGTCTAAACCGACACCGGAGCAAACAATCAATCACGGCAGGGAAAAGTCGGTTAGAAAAGTCATAGGTGATCGGGAGATGCCGAAGCCGAACGACCCAGAGAAGGAGGCGTTGGAGGCCCCAGCTACCATCGCCCCGGCTGTCAGTACCAACCCCGACCCCGACCTTGCCGAAGTAAGGAACTTATTGGAAAAAAACTTGCCCACGGGAAAGTGGGAAGAGATTCAATGGTGGCCCAAGCGACTCCAAAAGTTTAAGAATGCCGATGGCTCCCCTGGCGGTCGGCATCTATGCCGATTGAAGTTTCGGACAGCAAACGAAATTGGCGGCATGGAAGTCATGGATTTGGTGTTTTGCGTTGACGATGGCCAGATTAGATGTTTACCGGAATGGAGTAGATACGCTGCACAAATGTGGCGCAACGAATTTCCAAACGATTCCTATTAGGGTCTGGTTTTCTCGCTACGCGACAAGAGTAATTTGAGCGGATAAGCTGCTGGGCTAAGGGGCATGCGGCTCAGCGGGCGGCTGGCCGGGGATTATGGGTTGCGGCCCCGGCTGCGGCCGGGCAGCAACCTCAACCTCGGCGGGAATAATGCCATCGGCAATACCGTCCACTCGCTGGCCAGTCGGCGCGCCTATAACTGTTGCGCCAGGCACCATCTGCTCAACTTTTTCAATCAAGGCTCGCAAGCCTGGAGAAACAAGTCGTAGAGTTTTTCTTTGGGTAGGGGCGTCGGCTGGAGAGTACGTCACTTCGTAATAGTAGACGAACATGTTATTGACCTTTCGTTGTGGTTGGGCTTCCGGGGCTTTCTGTGAAGATTGAAACTTCGTTTCCGGCGAGGCGGCGAACTCCGAACACGTCCCCTCTTCTATTTTTTTGATCGTGCCGTTGTATCGACTGCTGCATGTGTTACAGTCGGAGCAACCTTCGAGGGTCAGTTTTTTGCACGGCTGGCAAATCGCCAAGCGGGCGTCGATAGTGGGATGCTCGGATTCGGGTATCAGCAACTCAAGGCCGGTGATGGTTTTTTTGACGCGGGTCAACAACTTGAATCGGATTGACTTAATCAACTCACTGCGATCTTCGTCGGAGAACTCCTTTTTTTGGAGCGGTTGAACTCGCGTGGACCGCTGCCCCAATGGCTGACGCTTGCCCTTCGTCGGGTCGGCGGATGCTTTCAGAAGTGCTTTCAAGTCTTCGCTCATCATGCCTCCGGCGCTTGTATGGCAATCGACAAAATGTTCGCACCAAAATCTACGGTGAATGTTTCGTCCAGGTGCAGGGTTTCACTGTCTCCGTAATCCCAATAGCAAATGAGATTCTTTCCGGCTGCGGTATCGTTGTACAAACCGGCGTACCGGAAGGGACCGATTGAACCTTCTACCTCCGTCACCTCCCACTCAACGTCGGTGCCCGTGAGCACTCCACCGGAATAGGAAGCCGACACGTCTTTCCCGCCTTCCACATAGTCGGCGCTCGCGGCGACCTCCGCCGCGAAAACATTGGTAGGTGCGGTGTTCGTCAAGAACACTTTCAGCGTGTCTGAATCCAGATCGTGAACCTTCGATCCGAGGTCGGCTAAAAAACTGGTGCCTAGAAAAAACTCTGATGTGGCCATGATTCGTTTTCCTTTACGTGACGGTCCCGACCAACTGAGTATCGCTGCTGATTGTGAAGATGCCCGGCTTTGCGTGCAAAACAAGATGCCTTGCACAGTGCGGCGCAATCGTGAACGTCACACCCTGCGAATTGGTGCAGGTCAACTCGCCGTCGCTACAACAGTCGCCGCCGCCGGTGACGATGCAAGCCGCCGTAAAAACATTCGCCCCGGAGCCATCGAGGTAGGTGCAATAGGCCGCGTACCTCGCGTGTCCATACTCATCATCCGCAAGTCGAACGACGCACAGCGACTCCTGGTTTCCATATTCATTCTGCTCGCCCACCCACCACCATGAATAGACGGCGGGAAAATACTGAACGACGCCGGAACGCGATTCGGCATACGGCGGAAGGTTCGTAGCGGAAATCTCCCAATAGTCCGCGTCGCATCGAGAGTGGCAGCCCGTGCTGCGTTCGGTCATGTAAGTTCCGCCCGCCGTGAGCGTGGCCGTTTCGCCGGTGCCAAGGCTAACCGTCAACACCTCGGAGTAGCAGCAGTTGATGACTGCCGCCGTCGTCACGGTGTCTGTAAGGGATTTTGTCGCGTTGCCGTCCACCGTGGCGTTTAGGATGGCTTCCGTCACGGTGATTATGGTGTTGCCGCCGGAGCCATTGACCTCATCCACCGTGTAGTCGCCGTCGTTGCCCGTTGAACCGGCCACGGTGAATGTCGTCCCCGCGGCGAACTCCCAAAAGTGGTCGCCGCCGATGGTGAATGTTTTGGACTCTTGCGAGAGGGCCGTGATCGGATAGCTGAGTTCGATTTCCAGCTTGTAGTTTCCCTCTCCGTTTTCGCCGTCAGCCTGTCGAGTAAGCCGATAGACCTGATGCTCGGTCGGCTCCCACTCCCAACGATTGTCGCCGTCGTCCCACGTCAGCGGAATTTCCACACCCACGTCGTCGGGGTCTTTGTTCCACGTCAACAACCACTCGGCGACAACGCAGACCGATCCTTCGGACGGGTCGGGCGGCTCAAGCAGCGGCTCTAACGTAATGTGCGATCCTGGCAGGAAGCCGCACTGCATGTAGTAGTACCGCGAGAGGGCGTCGGAAATTAGTTCAACCACCTTGCACGTCGCGGTCGGTTTTTCGGCGTCGATCCACGAATTGTCAAAGCAGAAGCCGTGGTTATAGCCGAGTCTTTCGCATGAACCCTCCAAGGAAATCTGTGCCGCCCCCGGCCGCAATGAGGAATCACCTCGCAACCGCCACGCTGACAGTCCGTTCCGCCATATCAGGCCGGAGCCTTCTGGTTGCTCTAACAGCGTCGGCGTGCCCTGTCGATATTCCCACGTCAGACCGCCGCCCTCGGGTTGGAACACCAGGCTGTTTTCAATTCCGCGCGGGTCGGTGAACTTCAACCGCCAGCCCCACACGTAGAGAATCGGCATGGGCACGCCGTCATCTTTGCACTCATCCCACGTCCCGCCGAATGATGCCGAGGCAGTCGCGTTGGAATAGTCTTGGCCGAACTCATCGGGAACGTATTCGGGCAGAACCCGCATCACGATGCCGTCGAGCAGTTCCTTCGTTGCCCGGCGTTCGCAGACCACAGAGCCGTGATTTTCGGGGTCGCTCGAATAATCGATGAACTCTCTTGACTCTCCATACAGCGTGATGGACCGCCATTGGCCATCGGGGTATCGGGGAGAGACATACATTTCCCAACCGGTCAATTCCATGCACCAGTGACCCATGCCCGTGTTAGCGTCAATCGCTGGAGCTATTACGAGTTTATTGGGGTAGGGGTTAGTGCATGTTGAATGCTTCCTGACCCAATAACCGCATCCCGCGTGTTTGTACATGCCTCCAAGGCCGGGCGAAACGTAAGCGGCGGGATAGCCAAAATAACAGAGTGGTTCCGACTGGTCGATGCCCGACACGCTGACGCTGGCACAGCACATTCCGTCGATCAGGTCATCTTCCGTTTCGGTCACGGTGTAATCGGGACAGTAGTATCCATGACGGCAACAGTTTTGGATGTCCTCAAACGAACCAGGTTCAACCGTGGCTTGAAGCGTCCAGTTGGCTTTATCCGCAATCAAAAATGGGTCGTCGCTCGCCGACATGTCGCGAGTGTAACCAAAGAAGCTGCCACCGTAAGGCTCGCAACCATACCAAGGCGCGGAAGCAGTCGCATAATAATACGGGTACTCTCCGGCCGCGGCCTCCAGCGGCGGATTAGGCACGGGATAAACGTGAGGTTCATACTGCCAAATTCCGACGCCTGTGTTGGAATAAAAACTGTCCAAGTGCGGGCCATAGGTAGCTGTCCATGCTATGCCCTCAAAAACCTGTTGGTGGAACGCCGCGATTCCCTGAAGGGCTGTGTTCGGTGGTGGTGGCACGGCAATCGACACGGTCTGTATCCATCTCGGGCCGACAAAACCGCCCGTGTTGTTTCCGGAACACATTTGCATCTGGGGCATATAGGTGATGCAAAAAGTCACAACCACGTCGCACACCGTCGCCTGCCAATAGAGATTTATCATCCCATCCGGGCTGCCGCCTTCAAGGAGTTGTTCACCCTGGAACTTTAGCAAGTACACGCCGTTAAGATTTTTGTCACCGCATCGGTATTCCTTGTGGTAAGTGAAGTCCCAGTCTTCCCACTCTTCGTATCGCGGGGTTGCTCCTTTGACAGAAACGCGCATCACCAGCGGGACTTTCGTTTCCTCACTAAAAAGTGCTGAAAGAAGCGGTGATACGCACTCGTACCCGTCGCACTCGCCGTCGCAGTGTTCGCAGAGGTTTTCCCCGTGGTGAGGGCAACCGATATCTGTCTGAAAATGCAAGCCAAAAACGAGCATCCGCCAGAGCGGAAAGAGTGCGTCAATCAGGTTCATTGCGACCATTACAGGTACTCCGTCTTATCGCACTGAACGTGCGCGAAGCACCACCTTCCGGGGAACGGAGAAGTGAAGTATATCACACCCACGTACATGCCGTCTGGCGAGGGCGAGAAGATGGCCTGACCGCCCGAGATAGTTCCCATGTCGGAGATCGCGCGATATTTTTGGAGTCCGTTGATGATGATAAACGACCCCGAATCGGCCGGCAGGAATTGGCCCTGGGCAATCGTCCCCGGCGGGATGTAGGCAACGTAAGTCGTTTGTTGGCTGATGCGTCCCGTAATCTCTAACGCTTGAAACGTGCCGTTTATCGCTTCACTTTCGCCGGTCGGGATGTAGGGAAGTTCAACCGTTGTGTCAAGCGGTTGGGCCAGCACGATGTCTTCCTGCCACGCTCCGGCAGCGCGGGCCGTATCGAAAATCGCCACAGTCCAAGCGGGGTCGATGATGTGTTCGGGCGTTTCGTCCGTCGTCATCTGTTCGGGGAAGGGAACCCATTGCATGTTGGCATCGTCCCACTTGAGTGGATTAGCCAAGGCGACTATCCGATCTTCGTCGAGATCGGTAATGAGGACGTAGTGAGTGGCGGTGGTAGTATCGGTTACTGGCCCCGTTTGATGCAATAGGTCCACAACGCCGAAGTTATAGGGCAGCGAACACACCCGCGTAAAACAAGCGTAATTACCGGGACTGCATTGCTCTCCCTCTACGTCGCCCTCGCCTTTGACTTGCGCTCTTGGCGGGTACTGGTATCCGATGTGATACCATACATAATCATCGAAGCCGTTGGCGGTCCAATCTTGCACAAGACCAATGCACGTCGCGTCGTAAACATGTTTCAACCAGCCGTAGTAGTCGGTGGCAATCTGATCGGCCAAGGCGTCGAGGTCGCTTGCGTTGTCGGGGGCCGCGTCATCTTTTGCTAGATAATTTGCCCCAGCCGCATCAAAGAAAGTTTTGCTCGTGCCGGTTGGCATGTTAGTGCCATCGGTGTAGTACGAGCCAGCTTTTTCGACAACATAGACTTCGCCATCCTTGTCAAAAAACCAATTGACCACTTTTGGAAAAACGACCTGAACCTGCTCGGGAAGTAATCCTTCAAGGTCTGGCGATTCGCCACCGGCTAGCGGCTTGTTGTTTTCGTTGGCAAAATTAGTGGTCAGGGCATCCGCCGAATCGGACGCATTCATTAAACTGATATTTTCTCCGTAGGCAACTACTCGGCAACCAACACATTCGGCTACGGCGTCAAGCAGCACGGCAATATTTTCATACTGCCGTGTTAGTTCGACGGGATCGGGGTACTGGTAGGCCGACGATGGCTCGCTGTAAGTGACAGAGATACCCAATTCCGTGGTAATGGCCCCGATCACGTCTGACCACGTTGTCCAGGTATCCTTGTCGGATTTGTCCTCAAATTTGACTTTCAACTGCCACACGTCGCGGAACTGCCAAAAATATCTCTGGTCAACGAGAGGCAACAGCCACAGGCCGTTGGTGTTCATCGAGCTTAGTTTTCTCGGGGCGAGTGAATACATCTCGCCGCTGACGGTCTGTTTCGTGCCATCGCCTAACGTCACGGACAGTACCAGCGTACCTTTGTTGTTCTCGTCTGTGGCGTCGTAAATCTTGTTGATCGTATCCGTATCGGCAAAAAAGTATCCGATGGCCCAGCGGCTGGCCCCAGTACACGGCCACCAGAGGGTATTGATCTTCGGCCTCGGAGGTGTCGGCCAGTTATGAAGCGGAAGGCCGACGTGACTAAGGGCGCTCGATCGCGGCTGATTGCGAGTGCAAGTCCGGGCCGTCGGCTCAACCCCAAACATTCGGAGGTCGTCAATCGATAGATTTTTTTCAAGCCAGTCCTGGACCTGACCTTCTGGGTCTTCCAGCAGCAACGGAATATCGGCAAAACTTATGGCCACTATGAAAGGCTCCAATCAAATTGAACTCCGAAGACAACGCGGATCACGCCGCACGCGATTCCATCGCGGCCGGCAGTCACCATATCGGGAGCCTCGGCCTGCTTGGCAAAAATCAGTTGCCGAAGAAATGTATTACTGTTAGCGTCAACGAGGTCTTGACCGCATAAGGCACCAAGAATCAGCTTTTTGATGGCCAACAGGCCACGGGAATCATCCGCGAGAAGATAGGCGTCATGTCCAGTCGAGTCTGTGCGGATTCGCGTGTAGGCGCTTATAATTACGTCTGAATCCTCGGTGATATTTCCGTCGGCCTGCTCTTCTGGTGCGAAGGTTCCGCCGCCTGGGGCAACCGTCAACCAGTAGTTGCCTCCGGGCGGAATGCTCGGAACATCTTGGGCGCGCGCCACCGAATAGCATTGACGATCCGAGAGGGTGAGGGCTGTCTGTAGCCTCAGCACCACGGCGTTCAGCACGTCTACCTGGTCGATGTCAACTCTACTCATGCGCAGTACCTCCATTCGCCGCGCCGCGGCTTATCTCAATTGTTCCGGCGCGGGTGTGGTTTAGTCGGGATACTGGTCGATGTTCAGCATTGATACGGTCGTGAGCCAATAGCCGGCCACAGCGTCGTAAACTTCAAGCTGCTGGGTCGTTTCGTTATAAAAAGGCGTTCCGTGTGACGGGTTTGACGGCCGCTGGGCAGTCGTTCCGGCGCTGTCGTGTCCCTGTCCGTCGTTCTGGCGGGCGATGTAAGCCATTGTCGAGTTCCTTTGTGTTTAAGCTGGGTAAACGTCGTTATCTGAAATCAGACTTGATCCCGTTGTTGGCAGCAATAGCCCTTTTCCGGCAAGGTCCATGCTGCGGTTGTAAAAATCGTTCCATGACGAATCGTGCGAATTGGTCACGGCAAGCGTCCAAGTATCTCCGGCCACGGCTGGCGTCCGACCGCTGAATGCCGAGAGAAATGGCCCACCGTTGTAAATCTCGGTTCCCGCCGCCACTGCCACCTCGTCCAGGTAGATAACTCCGCCTGTTGGAATTGCGGTTGTCGCCGCGACACGAAGGTAGACTGGCGAAACTACATCGGTTGGCAAACGGAAGCTGAACCATTTCGATTCATGGGTACTATCCGACAAGACTGCTGCATCGATTTCAAGTTCGTTTGCATTCCCCGCGTCGTCGTCCAGGGTCATGCCACCGATCTCCTGCACGATAGCGACCTTAATAACGGCCCCTGTTGACGTTCCTGAGCGAAGTGCCCGAAGGTGAGCAAAGTACACGGTATCCGCCTTCAGCGTCGTTAGTGGGGCGTACAGCGTGTGGAGAACGGAACTATTGCCAACAAGCTTCAAAGCTACGCCCCGGTAATCGCCGGTATCGCCACCAATAGTGGTTGCGTGGGTGATTGCCGGGCTGCCTCCGGTCATTAGGTTGATGCTGGTAAGCTGGGCAATGTTTCCACCGGTTCCTGTAAATACGATGGTATGCGTGAAGTCGGGAGTGGTGCCTGTAGCCGTTACTGTAGCACCTGCGAGGTCGGCAATTGTTCGCAGCGCCGTCTGAACAGTTCCCGATGTGGCGTTATAAGCAATTGCCGGTGTGGACCGCACGTCGCCATTGCGGTCGGTGTAGAGCAAGATGTAGCTGCCGCCGGTGGGCGTACCGGCGATGGCCACGGTCTGTTGTTCGGGGGCCGTGAGCATTACAGTCGTGCCGGGAACTCCGACAGCAACAATCCAGCCAGTGGGAATGTTTGCGTAGGTTGAATCCTCAAAGTCGCCGTTCGGCAAGAGCGAAGCGGTCGGATTGGTAGCAGAAATGGTTCGGTTGACACCCGAGCCTTGCTTCCAGTTGGGATCGAGAGCCGCAATTTTTGCCTCGCCTAAGACTTTAATTGAAGGCGTGTTCGCGTTGGGATTGTCGGCCACAGTCAAGGTAATAGTTTCACCATAGGCAAGCTGTTGTGTTGTGCCATCGCCTCCGATCAGCGACCAGCACACAATGGTATCTCCGACGTTACTGCCATCTGTCGTGAGCGTCCCTGCTACCACGTTGGGCGTTACGTAATCGCCATTGGTTTCCATCTGGGTAATCAGGTACGTCAAAGCTCCCGTTAGGTTGGTGTCGATCATATTGGAATCTTCGGCCACCCAAGCAATAAGCAACGATTGGCAGAACGACGATGCTGCGGCGATGGCCGTCGTTGCTTCTGTGCCACCAGCCGCGTTTAATGTGGTTATGGAACCGAACACCTTGCCTTGAATGTCAAACAGTCCATTTCCGGCATCGTTTAGATTCATGGTCATGCTTGTAGCCTCGCTGTCATAAGCGTATCGAGTGCCACTGACGTGTCTTCAGAGGTGTAGGACGTGTGGGGCAGTACGCCCGTCCTGATTTTTTCACCAGCTTGCGGAAGGCGGTTAATTGCGTACAGTCGATAACCTTCAATGCGGCAAATCGATTGCGACTTGTCGGCGCAGAGTCCTGGCGGCAAAACTCGATCCCATGATTTCAGCAACTTGCCTTTCATGCCGTTGCCATCGCTGTAATCAACATAGGCTCCGGCGATTTCGGGCCACTCGCCAATCCGTTCGTGATCGTAATGAATTTCACGCCGGAATTGAGGCTTTGCCAGGGATACCATAACTGATGCGTCTTCGCTCGCGTCGGTGCTATCGCTTGCAATAGGCATTTGAGCGGTACAGCCGTTAGAAATATATCTCGTTACTGCTCGCGTATACGTGTAGGTGGAACTCTTTGTCTCCGGCGAAAGCTTTGTCGGCGAAGTGGGGTTGGAAACTCCATTATTGGGACTGACGGACACGATTGGGGCCGAATTTGGAGAACCAAAGGCACTACTAAAACTATCTTGGCTTCCTGTTATAAAAAGTGGGTGCCACGGGTCTTGATAGTAGCATCCCAGTAGATACAGAAACGCCGCTTGTCTTGGCGTGTCCGTTCCTGGGAGGTATCCGAATAGTTCTGGATTTTGGCTCGTCCAAACATTGTAGGCGTGGCCGCCATTGGGGTAGGCACTTAGGTCTAGGATTTTTTCCACGCCTCCCCGCGCTTGACCAAAACTTTCACGATACATATTCACCACACCATCAGGAGTTGATGGCTCGCGTGTATGGCTGATGCGAACATGCGCCTCGACAGCGTTGCGCTCTCCAATGTGTTCAGTTAGGGAATACGCCTCAATGTTGAAGTTTTTCTTATCACCTGACTGCTTGGCGTCGAGCAATCGCAATCGGGTATCAATGACTTGCATCGCACGTATCATCATAATCTGCACGCCAGCACTAATCGGCCCCTCAAGAGATACCACCATATCGCCCCAGAAAGTCGTTTGATCGTTGCTGCTCTCCGTGTAGGTCGCTTCGATCTTACAAGCTGGCCACGGGGCCGCTACGTGTACCTGTCGATCGACAATCGTGTATTCACAATCAAGCCCATTATCAGATACCTGAAAGTCCATCCGCTCCCGCTTAAAGCTTTCTTCCAAAGGCGGTACAACTACCTTTCGGAAGTCTTGCGAATTGACGATCCATTTTGACAATCGCAAATGGCCTCGTATGGTACGAGTGATGGCAAAG
>Ga0172381_10001653_pt1 | contig 25680 bp, 43 predicted proteins | sample Leawel6488metaG_FD_119754 | JGI IMG/M metagenome (GOLD analysis project Ga0172381, IMG submission 119754) | Leachate microbial communities from a municipal landfill in Southern Ontario, Canada - Leachate well 64-88 metaG | ecosystem: Engineered > Solid waste > Landfill > Unclassified | place... | reverse complement strand
TGCTTTAAATTCTCTAAAAGAATTAGCTAAACAAATTCTTAATGAGGATCAAACTAAAAAATTTGAATTAATCACTCAAAGAATCGAAGCTAGTGAAGCAAATAAAAATATAAACAAATCAGAAGTTAATGATGCTTTTGTCAAAGGATTAGATAATCTATGGGCAATTGATTATTATTTAGATGCTAAAAAACATGTCTAAGGAAGAAAAGACAACAATCACTACGCCAACTGTTACTACTGAGGAACAGCAAAAACCTCAAAACCCATCGGAGTTTCCGATCAAGACTGTAATAGTCGATAATATTAAACAGGTTTAATTGTCACGCAGGCGTGACAAATACAGCTATGGCAGCAGAAACAGTTGAAACATACACATTTACCCCAGGGGTACAATCAGTTTTTACACCATCTAAAAGTGGTGATAAGAAAGGTGGTAAGAAAAGTTCACCTAAAAAAGGGAAGTAACCAAGTCAATCTTTACCTGTTGACAAAGGTTTAATAAGTGTAGTAGAGTATAGAAGATTATAAAAAAGGATCGCTTAACCGATATAGATCGGTTTACTAGCCACAGGTAACACTGTGGTTTTTTTGGTTTAAATAGACATTATTAATAGTTAAAGCACACCGTAGGAGGTGAAAACAAATGACAGACAATCTAAAAAAAATAGAGGAAACTAAAGTTGAAGAAGTTAAAAAAGAAGAAACTGTAGTTGAAGAAACTAAAGTAGAAGAAACTCCCGTAGAGGAAGTTAAGACTGAAGAAGTCAAAGTCGAAGAAGTTAAAACAGAAGAACCAGCTAAAACTGAAGAAGTTAAAGTTGAGGAAGTTGTTGAAACTCCAGTAGAAGAAAAGAAAGAAGAAGTTGTAATTCCTGAGCCAGTTAAAACAGAAGAAGTGATTGAGGAAAAATCCGATAAAGCTGAAACTATTGTCAAAATTGACACATCTGAACTTAAAGAAATTATGGCTGACTTCACTGACCAAGTTAAAAAAATAGCCGAATCTATGAAAGCTCCTGCTGAAGCAGTGGCTGTTACAGAAGAACCTAAAGTTGAAGCTGAAAAAGTTGAAGCTACAAAAGAGGAAGTAAAAGTTGAAAAAACAGATACTCCTTCAGGAGAAGCTTCTAACAATGAAGAACTTTTAAAAACCTTAAAAGATATTCAAAGTAGACTTCAAAAAATTGAAGATTCCCCAGCACCCTCAAAAGTTATTTTTTCAAAGAACTTCTTAGCTGATAGTGTAGAAGACCCAAAATCAGAACTGGAAAAAATCGAGTCACGATTAAGTGAGCTTGATAAGATTCGCAAGGCGAGTCCATCTGAATTTACCGACTCACTTCAAACAGAAGCCTTTGTTTTGATAAATAAAAGGGACGCTCTTAAGGCATAATAGATATAGAAATTTGCGTACAATCGCATATTAATTATTAATTCCTATTAAATTAGGGAGGTGAACAAACAAAATGGACGATATTCAACAAACACTTAGTGAAATCAAAGACATGATCACTAAGTCCGCAGAAACCGTGACGACCTATACATGGTCGCCCGCAACTCGATCTATCTTTTCTCCACAGAACTTAGACGAAAAAATTAAATATTTAGTACCAATCGATACTCCACTTCGAAACAGATTCTCACGAGGAACTGGTTTAGGTGAAGCTGCCGTTTGGAAAAGAATGACTTCTGGATTAAGTTCTGGAATGCATCCTTCTGACGCATCATTATCAGGTACAAATACTTCAATTGCTTTCGCCGATGCTGCTGCTCCAGGTGAATCATCACAGGTCTACGATACTGCTACTGCTGTCTACAAACTTTTGGGTCGAAAACTCGAAGTTGGTGGTTTAGCTTTAGCATCTTCAAAAGGTCGTGCTGGTGAACCAGACATGCAGGCTGCAAGAGAAAGAGTCAAGATGTACGAAGTTATGTTAGGTGAAGAAGAAATGATTATTAGTGGTGATGCCGCTTCTAGAACAACTGAATTCTCAGGTTTAAACAAGCAAATTACTACTAACTCAGGTTCTTGCACATTCGTAACTGCATCTGGTGTTGGTGCTTGGTGCCAAAACTTATACAAGTATGGTGCTAACCCAACTCTTTTGATTTCATCTGCTAGACAATTACAAGCACTTTCTGACGATTTAGAGAAATCCGGTTCTATTCAAAGAGTCGTGATCAATCAAGGTCAACAGGGTGGTGTAATCGGTGGTTTATCTTTGTCAAAAATAGTTAATCCTGTTACTGGAACACTTATTGATGTAATCCCATCAAGATTTGTCGGTTACGGTGGTTTATTATTGACAGAAAAATCCCCAGCTGGTGAGAACTGGATCGAAATGGAAGATTTGATTCCTATGAGTCGAGTCGATGTACCATCTTCAACATTCTCTTATGTAAGCTTTTTACTAGAAGCAACTGCTTTGAAAGTAATTGGTGAAACATATCAGTTGAAATTCAACACTGGTGCCTAATCCACGCTAGTCAAGTATTGTTCTTTCCCCCTCTGGTCACTCTGGAGGGGGCAAGACAGAGTGAAAACAATACAATTTATTAAAAAATAAAATGACAACAGGAAGACACAACGAAATTATCTTAGGATACTGTGACGAAGTCGATATTGAAAACTTCTTACTTTTGGACATTGATGATACCTTTAGCCCTCAACTTCAATCATGGATTGCTGCCGCTGAAGCTCAAGTAAATAGATACTTAGGCTACACAACTACTTCTGGTATTTTAAAAGAAACTATTGTCGATGAAAAAATACCTATTCGTGTATCTACTAATGGTGACTTGATGATCTTCCCTAGAAAAAATCCTATAGATTCAGTTCAATCAATTGAATTATGTAAAGGTAGTGAAAGCATTAGTTTAACTTTAAGTAATAATGGAATTGATAAATACGATATTCCAGCAAGTAATGACTATATTCAATTTTCTGGTACAGATTTTGCTTTAAACGGAAATATTTTAATTACAGATTTTTGGTCTGTAAAAAGTAGCAATGGATTTATAAAACTTAGTTATACTGCTGGTTTTGATCAAGTCCCAGCTGATATTAGACAAGCAACCGTGAACATAGTTTCTGATATGGTTATGCGACACTCCAACAAAGAAGGTCTAGTCTCAATAACTCAAGGTAGAGTGTCGAAAAGATGGTCTGAGCGTGACGGTATTTCAGACTTTGTAAATGACGCATTTGAGTTATTAAAGCCATATCGCTTGGCTTCGAGGTGGATATAATGTCTGTAATCACCGATAAATACATCAACATTAAAAGACTCACTAAAGATTTAGATAATAGTGACAAAGAGTCTTATCAAGATAATCTTGCTTTGCAATCAATTGCCTGTCAAATTCAACCTGCTGGTGCAGAAGATGTTGCTATTTCTGATGGTGTTTACGGTCAAACTTTCATTTGTTTTACTACTGCATCTGGTATAAGAACTGGCGATCACGTTACTGTTTCAGGTACAGGAGAACTTTTCAGAGTAAGAGGTATCGAGAATTGGTCAGAAATTGATATCGTTCCACATTTTGAAATTACTTTAGTTAGTATGGAGGAGGAAGATCAATGAGCTACGGCACAACATATAGAGTAACTCTCCAAGGAGATACTCAACTAATAAAAAAACTAGAAACAATATCAATTAAAATGAAAACTGGTTCTGCTGACGTTTTAGATAAAACTGCAGGAGATTGTTCAGACTTAATGCAAACATACGCACCTGTATTTACTGGTAAACTTAAAGAGAGTATCGATTGGAAAGTCGGTGACACTCCATTAAGTAGAGAAATTGGTCCACAACATGATGGTGGAGAATTTCCACCTAGTAACTATGGTATCTATGTTGATAGTGGTGGTGGTCCAAGTGGTATGCCAAATGTAAATGATATCGGTGATCGTATGGGTCTATCTGATCGTGAAGCATTTGCTTTTGCTAAGTATTTAAAACTTACTGGTAAGGCTGTTAGAACACCAACTTTCTTTGTTGGTAAAGTAGCAGATAAAGCTAACTCTATTTTTAGAATGAATGTAGAAAGATTATTTCAGGAGGCAATAAGATGAGCGTAGCAACTATAAGAGCAAAGCTAGTATCAAAACTAAGTGCGATGCAAACACTAAAAGCGGCGTATGATTGGGAAACAAGTAATTCTGAAGGGAATTATCCATACGCTACTGTTACTCTAGATGGAGGTGAGTCTGAATTTGCTTCTACAGCTCACAATAAAAGAACTCGACAATTTAGAATAAAAGTTTATCAAGAAAGAAGTAAAACAGGGCAAGGTCCAGAAAATGCAGAGAGCATTAGTGTCGGTGTAATCGATGAATTGGAAAAAGCCTTTGATATGGACACAACTTTATCAGGTACTTGTAAGTATGTTTACCCAGTAAAATGGGACGCACGCTACCAAGATCGAGAGTTGGATGTTAGAATATTACAGATTGATATAGAGGCTATTGAGCTTGTCTCAAGCCAATAAACAATTAGTTATTTAATAACCTTTAAGGAGGTGAACACAAAATGAGTATAACAATAGGAAGATTAGGCTATTTAGGTCTAGGAATAGAGTCTGTCGCTGGTCAATCAGCTGCCGCTACTGTTTTCTTACCTTATACAGATGTCTCGATGAGAGGTCATCACGAACCAATTGAAATTACTTCGGCTAAAACTAGTCGTATAGTAGATGTTGGATCAGTAATTGGTAAAAAATGGTCAGAGGGTGATGTCAAGATGAATCTTGATGTCGTGAATTCAGGTTATTTATGGAAACTTGCATTAGGAAATGAAATCTGTGCAACTGGTACACCAAACGTTCATACGTTTTATGTATCTGTTTCTGGAAATACCCCAAAGACTGCAACTATGATTTTCGGTCGTGATACTGACATAGAACAATATACTTTCTGTGCATTAGACGAACTTAAATTAGACGTTAAAGATAGTTTGGGTGAATTCTCTGCTTCTTTCAAGGGTCAATTCCCAACAGTAGGAGCAACACAATCAGTGACTATGACTTCAGGTACAGTTTTCTCGTTCAAAGATATGAGTGTTAAATTCGGTAATACTTTAACTGCGGCTAACTCAGCTTCAGCTACTCCATTAAACGAACTTTCACTTACAATCGCAAACAACTTGGAAATGATCTACCGATCTGGTTCTGAGACTGTGTCAACAATAAGAAATAAAGGTATTCAAGTTACAGGTTCTTATAAAGTTTTCTTCGATTCCGAAGCAGACAAGAACGCTTACTATAATTTGAATAAACGCGCAATGCAAATTACATTCACTGGTAATGCCAATGAATCAACTGTCTTGCACATTCCTCAATTTAGATTAAACGAAGGCGAAATTTCTACAGGACTTGACGATTTCTTCGTCATTACTGGAAACTTCGTTGCGGAAGATGTTGTAGATAGCGGCGTTCGATTATTCGATGCTGTAGTATCCAACGACAAATCAACCGTATATTAATAATTAATTAAAAAAACAAAATGGATAATCAAGTAATTCAGTTAACTGAAATCAAGCTTCCTGTGACTGGTCAAACAGTAGTTCTGTCACAATGCTTAACTATTGGGCAGTCACGGGAGCTTCAGAGAATATTAATTTCTGATGGAAATCTAGATGTTAATAAAGGTACAATGGAAAACGTCAGCCCATCTGCAATATTTAAAATGCAGGATCGTGCCGCTGAACTCCTAATTAAAGAATATATTGACACTGAAGGTGGTCGTCACCCTTTTGAAGTAAGCTGGTTAAACAATTTGCCTATTAGTGATGGAACTTTAGTCTATGACAAAGTAAACACACTCGTTAGCGAATCTAACTTGTCAGGTGAAGCCAAAAAAAACTAGTTAAGGAAGTCATCAAAATCCTTTACAGTGGTGAAGGTACTTCCGAAGCTTATCAGAGATACGTAATCTGTAAGGAGTTTGGGTGGGATTGCTATACATATATGAATCAACCCACTTGGTTTATTGAAGAAATATTAATAATAATGAACCAAGAAGGACAAAAACAACAGAAAGAGTTGGATAAGTCCAAACACTAAACATGGCAAGTAATGAAAAAGTAGTTCTTGTACTAGAAATACAAGATAATTTAAGCGGACCATTGTCAGCAATAGCTGGCGGTGTTAGAACGTCACTCAGTGGAATGGCTGCGGTTGGTCGTGAAGCAGTTGGAAATGTAAGTAATACTTTCTCTAGTTTTTCAGGAAAAATAAAAGACACTTTCGATACTGTCGCACTAAAGGCTATGTATGGTGCTGACAGTTTTAAAAGTTTCTCAGATAACGTAAAGTCGCACACTAGTATTGTAAATTCTGTTGTTAATGGCATGAGTAGTGTTGTTAAGGGTGGAATGAATATTATTGGTGGTGCAATTTCTGGTGTATTCGGAACAATAAAGAGTTTAGGAGAGAATTTCAAATGGGCTTCTTTAGCTGTTGGAAGTTCAATGGTTGCATTGATGTCTAACGTCTTAAACAGTGCAGGAGAAATTGAACAGACACGAGTTGCTTTTGATACTCTATTAAAGAATCCAGGAGAAGCTGGGACTTTAATGGAATGGTTAACTAAATTCTCATTACAGACACCTTTCACTCGTAGTGATTTACAAGATACAGCTAGACAATTCTTAGCTTTCGGTATGACTTTGGATCAAACAAAGACTGCCGTTACTGCTGTTGTTGAAGCATCTTCAGCTTTAGGTATTTCACAAACTAGATTAAATTCGATCACTTACAGTTTGGCTCAAATCTATAATTCTACTAAAGTTCGTCAGACAGAATTTAGAGAATTAATGTTGCAGGGTATTCCTGTAACTAAACTATTGGCTCAAGCTGTAAATGAGGGAACATTAAAGATGGACGGATTTGGTACATCGTCTTCATCTGCTGGTGGTGCTACAAAAGCAATGACCAAAGCATATCAAAGTGCTAGTGGTGATTTAGATATATTGTCAAACAAACTTAAGAAGGCTCAGGTCGGATTAAAATCATACACAGATGGAAGTAAAAAATCAGAAGAACAAACATTAGCTCACACTATTGCTGTACAGACTGCTCAAAAGAACTATGACAAAGCCAAAGGTGCAATCACTACCTACACAACTGCAATGGCAAAAAGTGGTACTTCAATAAAAGTTGTTGCCAAAAATTTAACAGAACTTAATGAGGATCAATTAACTTCTATCAAGGAGATGAATAGTGGTAAAAACATTGCCTTAGCACTAGAAACTCAATTGCTTAAAACTTATGGTGGAGCTGCCGCTAAACAAGTTAAAACATTTACGGGTATGATATCTAATTTTGGAGATATCTGGCAATTCGTTATTCAGAAAGCAATGGGTATTAGTATGCAGGGTGAAGTCGTAATTGGTGGAGCTTTCGATAAAATAAGAAACATTGTTGCTAAGATAATAGAAACATTAGTTGAAAAATCAGATCAAATTGGTAATTTCTTTAATCTAATTTTTAGTAATAGTAAGGTGTTGATGGGTATTTTAGTATTCATGGCTTCTACCTTTGCTGGTTTCATTATGGGTATCATGGCTCCTGTTTTAGGAATTGCTTTTGCTTTCGGTGTAATTGGTACTGCTCTTGCTTATGTATTTGCTTATCTAAAAGATATTGGTGTGTTTGATCCTTTAATTCAAAAATTCAAAGAGTGGTATAACGCTGTTGGTGGTGTTCACGGAATACTTGAAAAAGTAACTGTGAAGATGGAAGAAATGAAACCAAAAGTTAAAGCTTTTGTTGATGAAGCTATTGCTTTAGTTGTAAAAATAAAAACAAAAATAGAAGAAGTTTTAGGAATAGATATTACTTGGTCTGGAATAAAAATACAGGAAGACGGAAGTCTTCAGAAGATGATCGACACTGTTAAATTCTTGATTGATAAGTTTATTGATCTAAAAAATTGGGTAGAAGAAAATCAAAAAGCTTTAAAGATTATTGCTGGCATCATTCTAGTTTTCGTTGCTCCATCATTAGTCGCTCTAGCAACAATCTATTTAGTCAATGTTATAACTCAATTCGGTCTTCTTGTCGCAAAGGTAATAATAAACATTGCACAATTTATACTTTTAAATGCTCAACTATGGCTTCAAATTGGAGCATTCCTTGTTCACGCAGTAGTAACTGGTGCGGCAACAGTAATAATGTGGGCTCATAATGTAGCTACACTAGCTGTTACAGCTTCAACTTGGTTACTAAATGCCGCTATTGCTGTTCTAACATCACCAATCACTCTAGTTATTCTTGCAATCACAGCTTTGATTCTATGTGGTATTTGGTTGGTAAAACATTGGGACGATGTTAAGACTATTGCTGCCGCAACTTGGGAACTTATAGTTCAGTCAATCAGAGCTAAAGTTATTTGGGTTGTAGATAAATTAGAGACTGCTTGGACTAATGCTAAGAATTTAGTAATAGAAATTTGGGAGAATATTAAATTCAAATTAGGAGAAGCTTGGGATAGTATTAAAGAAACAGCTGGTACAGTGTGGGAAGGTATTAAAAATGCAGTCATAGGTCCTATAAAGGGCATAATTGAATGGATTGATAGTGCTATTAATAAAGCTAAAGAACTATTTGGTTGGAATAATAAAAATGCCGCTCAAAGTGGTCAAAGTAATAACTTAGGTGTTGGTTCAAATGGACCATTTGCTCACGGTGGAATCATCGGTGGTAGTTATGGTCAAGCAGTACCTATTATTGCTCACGCAGGAGAAAGAGTTGTACCTACAACTGGTGTTGATGTCAATCAAGGTGGCACTAGCGGTGGAATAAACATTACTTTCACTGGCGCTGTAAGTATGGACTCTGATTCTAGAGTTCAAGAATTAGCAGACAAAATTATAAAGATTATTGGTCGACAAAATGAACTAGCTCGTTATGGGTTAGGCTAAACTATGAAATTTAATAATTTAATTAAACAATATGTCAGGTAAACCATATCCAACATTCGATGGATTCTCACTTCAAGACGATAACTTTATTTCTAGTAATGTTATCTATAGAAACTCTCCATCAAGAAATTTGGATTCACAAAAAATAACTAGACGACCAGGTAGCAAATTAATTGCTACTGATTTTGGTGAAAAAACTATAAATATCAGCGGTAATATCGTTGCCGATAGCTCAAGTGAACTTCAAACTTTAATAGATAGTTTTAATGCAAACGTCACTAGAAAAGAATCTGGCATAATGTATGTCGATAGTGATAGATCAGCAGTAGCCACTGTTAAATCAGTTGGTATAGGTGACTCTCACTACAATCAAAGCTATGTTCCTTTTGAAATAGAATTTTTATTAAACGATCCATTCTTTTACGGTTTACAACAAACAGTTTCTTATACTATTGTTAGTGGTACAGCTTCAATGACTGACACTATTACAATTTCTGGTTCAGTTTTTGCAGAACCATCAATAACTTTCGCTTCAAATGCTGGTACTGGCTACACAACAACCTCTGGTATAAGTATTATCTACAACAACACTAATGAAACAGTTACTTGGTCTGGTACTTCAGGTCATTCTTCTTTATCTTATGGAAATTTAATTCAATTTGATTTCTCTAATCATAGAATCATTGAAGAAATTACTGAGACTGAAATTGAAGGTGTCTTCGCTAGATGGGAACCAGGTCAACAAACATACCAAGTTACTTTTTCTGGAACATCTCAAGGAGGAACGCTAAATTTTGCGTATCAACCTAGATATCTATAATGTATGTCAATATTAGTACCAAATGGAGTCACTTTAATCTGGGACTCTACCAATTCAACCATTCCAGCACAATGGACAAGAGAAACAGTTCTCGATGGTAGATATCCAAAAGGACACGGGTCTGAAAACCCTAACACTAATGGCGGTTCTAATACACATACTCACACTGGAAGTCACACTCACACTTTAACTGCTCACACTCACACTTTTAGTTCTGGTTATGCTGAAGAAACTAGTCTTCAACAATGTAGTAATAACCCAGAAGGTAATACCTCAAAACATACTCACGCCACTCACGTTATAAATGCGACTGCTGGTGGTGGTCTTCAATCTACTTCAACTTCTTGGCAATCATCAAATAATGAACCACCAAACAGAACTGTTATCTTTATTAAGCCTAATGGCTCACCAGCGCCTCTAGTTAGTGGCATTCACGCTTACACTAATAATTCGACTCTCCCAGGGAATTGGTATCTCTGTGACGGTAACAATGGCACAAATGACCATAGAAATAAGTATCACAAAGGTGCAAGTGCTGGATCAGATGCTGGTTCTACTGGTGGTGCAACTACTCATAGTCATACACTAGATCATACTCATACAGTTACTGCTCACACTCACTCTGGTTATATGTCTGGAATTGGTAGTTGGTATGGTGGTAGAGGTAAGGCTGATAATCCAACTGGTGCTTTTGTTCTAAGTAATCATATTCACGTTGTTAATTTTGCCGCTACCTCAGACTCTATCTACGGATATACTGGCACTGGTGGTAGTAGTGATGCTGTTGAACCTGCCTATAAAAAAATATCAGTAATCAAAAATACTACTGATGACAATTTACAGTTAGGTGTCATTGGTCTATGGTTAAATACAGTTGTTTCTATCCCTGATAATTGGAGAGTTTGTGATGGAACATATGGCACACCAGACTTAAGAGATTATTTTATTAAAATAGCCTCTACTGTTACAGAACACGGAAATACTGGTGGATCAAATACACACACACATACTGCCGTAAGTCATAGTCATACTGCAACTGGTACTCATACTCACGTTGGTTCACATCAATCAGCTCCAGATTATAGAAGTAACCCAGGTGGTACTAATGATGGTGTCTGTTATTACGATCACGTTCATTCAATCGATAATGAAAGTTTTTCAACTTCTACTTTTAGTTCAGATAATATTTCAGCCGACACAGTAAGCAATCAACCTGCATATACAACCGTTGCTTATATTAGATATAGTGTCACCGCTGACATTCAAAATGCTAATTTCGCTAAAGCTTCTATCGTTAGAACTGAAGCTAGTAGCTCAGTAGTTAAAGCTTCAATAAGAACTGCTATCGCTTGGAACTACACTAAAGGTGATGTCATTAGATTTAATGAAAAGTTAGAAAATAGTGCTAAAGCAAATTGTTACTGGATAATAAGTAAAAATTCTTCGACTAAAGCAGATATTTTGAATACTTATTTTAATAGCAACTCTGTTATCGCTCAAATTTCTTCTCACGCTTTCAACAAATTCTATGAGTATAGAGTTTACGATAACACTGGTGCTTTTATAACTAATTGGACTGATGAAGTTATATCAGAACCAAGTTTTAAGATGGTTATTAATGGTGGTCCAGGAGAAATGGTAGTTAAATTAGCTAGATCATTTGATTCATTCGGAGAAGATGTAGATATTTCTTTATTCAATAGAGTTGAGTGTCATTGTTTCGATAGAGATTCAGTTAATGGAGTTCTACTTTATACTGGCTACATTTCTGGTTATAGACCAGTTTTAGAGGGTTCTTCAGAGTATGTTGAGGTCACATTACTCCACTATATTAGTGAAATGACAAATATATTTTTAAGAGATGGTTCTGGAGATACAGACATTCCAATGAATTCAACTGATCCTTCAGACATGTTTAAAAATATTGTTAATTACTATCGTGCGGATGGTGGAGCTATTTTCTATACAAACGATTCAATAGATAATACTGGTACAGTTGCGACTTATGATTTTCAAACTTGTAATACAAAAGAAGCTATCGATAAAGCTATTGAACTAACTCCAATGTATTGGTATTGGTATGTCGATGCCGATAATACTCTCTATATGAAGTATTCAGATTTATTAACAGCTCAACACTCATTCGTTGTAGGTAGACATATTGTAAAAATGGAAACTTGGAGACGTGGCGAAGACATAGTTAATCGAGTTTACTTTGTTGGAGCTGATTCTGGTGGAGTTGCAATGTATCGTGTCTATTCTAGTACCGCTTCCATTACCACATATGGAATTCATTCAGAAAAAATTGTCGATCAACGTGTTACATTAAGTGCCACTGCTGACATTATGGCAAATCGTGTTATCAATAGAAAGAAAGACCCTGAAATTCGTACAACTATTACGATTATGGATAACAATGGTTTTGATTCTAGAAAAGGTTATGACATTGAGTCTATTAAGCCAGGTCAAACTATGCGTATTAAGAACTTAAAACAGGGTGTCAAAACAGTAACTAGATGGGATCAATTCATGTGGGACGAAGATGTTTGGGATCAAACTCTTTCTTATGCTGCCGCTGATAATATTCAGATTCAATCAGTAGAATATCACCCTGATTATGTAGTCATTGAAGCTTCTTCTAGACTACCTGATATTTCAAAACGTGTCGAAGATGTTTACCGTAACATTGAGGAGACACAAACGCTTACTACACCTGGCACACCTACTGCTGGGTAAATTGACAAATATGATTAATAACGGTATATTATTGGTTAGTTGTTCTAGACTTTTTAGAAAGTCGAATTATGAGCTCGCCAATTGCGGGCTTTTTTTTGAAAAAATATGACACCTGTAAACATAAATACGTTTTCTGCGAATACTAAAGCTGAATCTTCTAAAGTTAATCAGAACTTCACTAATATTGTTAATGCTCTTAATCAATTATTAGAGGATCATTCTCTTTATACTTATACTGACGATAACACAGTCACTTTTAATTTAGATGATGGTAAGATTTTTGGTCTTACTATGACCGATTTGGTCGGTGACGATAGAACACTTGCTCTTAATGCAGTCTCAGTAACTATTGGAGATGTTTTCTATGCAAGATTACTTCAAAGTGGAACTGGAAATAAAACTGTAGTTTGGTGGAGTGGTATCACTTGGCAAGGTGGAAGTGCTCCTCAATTATCTACAACTGCTGGGGCAATGGATTGGTTTATGTTTGTCTGTACTGGCACTGGAACTTATGATGGAATTAATCTAAACACTTTACCTTTAAGTAGAGCTTTTTCTTGGTATCTTGATGGTACTTCAGTTGTTGGTGATGAAGTTGGAATGAAATATATCTGTCCTAAAAATATGACAGTGACCTCTATCAAAACAAAAACAGTTTCTGGCACAGCAACAATAAGAATTCAAAAAAATACTACCGATATCGATGCTGATATCTCAGTTACAAATGCAGTCGCAACTGAAACTGTAATTACAGCTCCAGCATTAACAGCGGACGAAATTATCACTCTTGATATAACAGCCGCTACTGATTGTGTAGGGTTAACAGTTATTTGCGAATGTACGCAACCGTAATATGTCTCAATGGCTTGATAGAGTTAAATTTGGAGATGGACACGATGGAAGTCCTAGTGCGTTGTCTGGTGTAATAAACACTTACTCTGCTTCTACTGGTACAGTATCAGAATCTATATTGACTACAACTCTTTCAGCCGCTGATGGTGATGTCATTTTTATTCATCAAACTCAAGGTACTGGCGCTGGTCAATGGGAACTTAATCAGGTTTCACACGATAACGGTGGAAATTTATCTTTATATTATCCCCTAGCTTATACCTATGGAACTGGTGCTCAAGCTGTAAAAGTTCCTCAATATACAGGTGGAACTATTGCTGGAAATTTATCTTGTACTGCATGGGACGGGACTAAAGGTGGAGTTTTATTTTTAATGGCTAATAGTAAAGTTACTTTAACGGGAACTATCAATGTAAATGGAGCTGATGCTCTAAGAGTTGATTATGGTAGTAGAGGTACAAGACCAGCAGGTGGTGGTTTTAGAGGTGGTCACGTAGATATTGAAAATGATGATGGTCGTGGTACTGGTCAACAGGGTGAAACTTATAGTGGCGATGGTGTCAATGTTAGAAATACTCCTAATAATGGTGGTGGTTGTGGTGCTGATTATGATGATGGTGGTGCAGAGAACTGGGCTGGAGCTGGAGCTGGATATGCAACAAGCGGTGGCAATTCTAGTAACGGTGGTTATCATCAAGCCTATGGTGGTACTTCTTATGGTCTTGCAAATTTAACAGTAATTCATTTAGGTTCAGCAGGTGGTGGAAATTGTGGAGGCTCATCAGGTTATAAAAATACTGGAGCGAACGGAGCAGGAATTGTAATCATATATGCTCCTGATTTTGATTGTAGTGCTGGATATATTTATCATAAAGGTGGTGGTGGGTGTCCAACTGGTCAAGATAAAGCTGGTGGATCAGGTTCTGGTGGTAGTTTCTTAGGTAAATTTATCACTGCAAATTTAGGTGATAACAGAATTATTGGAACTGGTGGTCCTGCTCAAACAGGTGATCAAGTTACTGGTGGTTACGGTAGTGATGGAAGAAACCACGTAGACTATGGTATATCTATTACTGGTACAACATTACCTGCGTTAGATTCAACAAATAATGCAAATATTAAATTAGCAATTTATGGGGGAATGATTTAATGAAAAAAGAAATAATTAAAGAAATAAAATTCATACCTGTTGTTTTAGTACAGGCATACGATTTAGAGATGCAAGACGGAAGTCTAGCAAACGTAATCTTAGTAGAGTTAATTGAGTCTGATCCAGATAAAGCATTAGCAAAAGCTAAGTCTTTATTCCCTGATAAAAAGTTCTTTAGAATACATCAATATTTAGAGAAGGAAATTATTAAGTAACAAAAGAAATCATGCCTCCAAAAACAGATAAACAAAATTCACAAGACATTACACAGATGACAGTTGACTTGGCTGTTATACTTAACAAGGTAATAAGAATTGAATGTGATGTGAAAGACATAAACGCAAAATTAGAAAAGGACTATGTTACGCAGGATCAATTTACACCTGTTAAGAACATCGTTTACGGTCTTGTTTCAGTTATTTTATTAGCAGTTGTTGGCGCACTAGTGGCGTTAGTAATTAAATAGAAATATGAAAAAAACAAACAAAGTGTTACAGTACATCTCTTGGTTAACTATCTTAGTAGCACTCGCTCTATTATTTATTCTTGGATACTGGTTATTTTATCCCTATAAACCAATGATACTTAATGAGGGTACTGGTACAGTTTTAAATAAAGATAAAATTGTTTCAGTTAATGAAGATATTTTGTTTAAACTGAACTACTGTAAAGAAATACCAGTAGGTGCAGAGATAACTACTTCGTTTGTTGATGGCGTAATCTATAACACTACACCAATAATAAGTAATCTACCAGTTGGGTGTGAAGAAAAAATTATTCAAGTGTATGTTCCATCAGCGCTACCATCTGGTGAGTTCAATGTTCGACAAGTTCTTCGTTATAAAATTAATCCTATTAGAAAAATAGATGTAATTATTACTAGTGAAAAATTCACTGTTATACATTAAATAAAAAATGATAAGTCAAAACGATCCTCTTTGGAAACTAAAAAAGATAAACGGCACTACTAGCACTATTGGAAGTTACGGCTGTTTAATTAGTTGTATTTGTTATGTTTTACAGAAGGCTGGGTACTCAGTAACACCACCAGAATTAGCTAATCAATCAGCTTTATTCAATGGTGATTTATGGGCAGGTTGGACTAAATTAGTTAGTCTATACCCTAAGTTAAGTTATGCTTGGGGAGAAACTTGTACTATAACACCAGCACCTGTAGATAAAATTATTCGTGAATTAGATGATGGATTCTTCCCAATAATTATGTTGGATTATAGTCCAACAACTACTAAAGTTGATACTCACTACTTAGTAGTCTTAGCTCACGATGAAAATAAGAATCTTAAAATAGGTGATCCATGGGACGGTGCAGAAGTGTGGCTTGATTCTAGATACGGAACTCTTGATGAGAAATATAAAATTCTTAAAGTCGATGTCTATCACTTTGAAAAAGTAGCTAACGATACAAGTTCATGGGACAGAATTAAAGCATTTTTAGATGAAAAGAAAGCAGATGAGGGAATGGTTAGAGAAGCCTTTGGTGCATTATCAGATAACGCTGGTCTTCAAAAATCTATCGCTGATCTTCAAGCCGCTCTAAGTAATAAACAGTCTACAATCGATTCTAAAGATCAAATCATTTCAGATTTAACTAATCAAATGATTGGTAAAGATGCAACAATTGGTTCTTACACAGATTTCATTCAAAAATGTGCAGTTACTCTTGGTTGTAAAGCAGATATGGCTGAAATTACTGGTCAAATTAAAGTCGCTGTCGACAATGAAGATAAGTACAATAGTTGTTTAGTTGATAAACAATCAATCGTGGATAAACAAGATGAGACTATTAAAGCGGCAGTCGTTAAAGCTACAACTCAAATTACTAAAGAAAAAGAAGATTTAAAAACTACCATAACAACATTGACTGTTCAGATATCTACTAAAGATACTCTTATAACCGAACTTAAGGCTAAATTGGCAGCAGTTGGAGTTTCTGCAAAAACAACTTCGTCTTTGTTATCAAAGATTAAAAAGTTATTAAACATTAAATAAGGAGAACAAAATGACAGATGAAATAATTTCAATAGTGTTAGGGGCTTTTATGCCTTGGATAGTTGAGTTGATTAAAACTCGATTAGCTACATTGAGCAGACAAGCAACATACGCACTCTCATTTTTAGTTTGTACTGTAGTCGGTGTCTTGGCTAGTTTAGCTACAGGTAAGTTCAATTTTCAGGAAATTGCAACTTCAGTTGGTCTTGCTATAGTTTCAGCACAGACTATCTATAATGTCTACTTCAAACCACTTGATATAGACAAAGACATTCAAACTAAATTTTCAAAATAACTATGAGCAAACCAGATAAAGTATATGAAGAAAAATGTGAACACATATTTAGATCGCTAGGTTTTGACACATTCAAGACTACTGAAACTACCGTAGAGGCAGTGGCAGCAATTTTTTGTAGCAAATGCGGATTATTTCGCACAAAAATTCTTACATTTCGTAGAGAATTTAAAGAAGATATAGAAAAGAGCGGGGAATAACACACCCCGAAACAAAATAGACTGTTAGCTTGGCTTAACGCCACGTTAGCGGTCTTTTTTTGGATTATTTATTAAAATAACAATGGCTAGAAGTGAGTGTATTTGTAAAAACTTTAGTTGTGAACCAACTTTACAAGAAAATATTAGATTTAGATTTGTCAAAGAAGACAACGCAATTACTGACAGAATCAATCTAGATGGGGTTGAGTATAAGAGCGGGTTAACTCCTAATGATATCGCTAACTGTGAAATTAAATCACGAGTTTGTTTCAAAGATAAGATGGGCTTTCACGAACCTAAAAATGATTACTCAGATAAGGGAGGTCATATGGAACGAAGTATTGCCAATGATCCAAGACCTCATGGTCATAAAGAACATCACAAAAAGAAACATAGATAATTATTTCTTTTTCTTTTTTAACTCTGCTTGTTCATCTAAGTATTGAAGAATAGCTTGTAGTCTGTTGCCGTGAAATACATTGCCTTGATTTTTAATATATCTCCACTCACCATTCTCTCGATAGATTTGTTCTACTCGTTCACTTGGTTTCATCGCCATCTTTATAATTTAATGGATAAGTACCGCATCTTTTCCATAGAAAGAATTTTGGTAGTTGTGCTTGTTTGATTGCATTTCTCGCATTATTACAACCGAAACATGCGAGAACAGTTGTTTCGATCCCGTCTAGTTTAGGTCTATCACCAGTAAGTCTGTCGTTTAAATGATCCAAAGTAGCATAATCGTGTGGCACTTTATGATGTCTTTTAAGAGGAAAATATCTAACTTCACAGCCACACCAATAACAATGTGGGTCTTTACTCATCAGATTTGTTCTTCTTCTTCTTTGAGTTCTGCTTGACATCTTTTTTTAATTTACTTTCTAATGATTTAAGTCTTTTCTTTAATTCTTCATTTTGCTCTGTGTGAATCCACTTATCTAAAGATAACTGCCATCTCATATTGAACCCTAATAGTCCAATTTCTAATACAAATTCATTGCCATATTTATCCCACTCGGTATAGAAATGAATGAAGTGAAAACTAATCCAATTAAAATTCTTCCACTTTAATTGAAGCCAGTCACACCAGAACGATAGACCAGTTTTATCCCAAAGAATATCTTTGAATGACTTTTTTTCTTTCTTCATTTTGTTTTCTTAATAAATAAATATCTTGAGTTACCATTTCTGTAATTAGTTTTCATTACATATTCTAACCAAACTTGTACTTGTACATCATCGTCCCATGCAAATACTGGATACCAAGCAAACCATTTTACAGGTTCTTTTTCTTCAACTCTTTTCTCTCTGTATAAAATCATCTTGTTTTATGAATTATTAACGTGTATGGGTTGTACCACTTTTGTTTATCTAAAGCTTTCTTAACCCACTTACCAATTTCTTCTAAGAACTTTATATCAGCTTTACCATAGATGTGTAAGTCTTGTGGGTTATCACTAACTCTCCAACATCTACCCCATGCTCTTATTTTAACCCCTTCAATAACTTTAGTACCTTCAAAGCACGGGCAACCACCGCTATTACCTTGTTCAAAATATTCTTGTAGTCCGTAACCGTCATGTTCTTTTATTAAATTTTTAATATCAGTTATGAATTCTTTCTTGGTCATAAATTAATTTTGAACTTCGTAATCATCTGAGGCATCAGATTCACCAGTAGTACAAGTGAAACATAAGCCACATTCACCATATTTCCAAATTTCTTCTTGACCACATTGACACATAACTGGTTTAGCATTTGCCATCTTCTTAAATTCTTCAAGAGTATGGCTGTCATCTATTTTTGCTACTTCTTCTGGAGTAATAAATGTAAAATTATTCATATTTTTAAAATGGAATTGAAAAATCTTGTTTTTCTTTAACTGGTTCTTCTAACTCTTTTCTATATTCCTCAATACCCTCTTTAATCTTTGGATCAAATTTAGAGCAATAAGGACATGGTTGAGGTATAGTTGTGTAAGTATTATCTGGTCCATCAACATCTTCCATTACGATTCCTGTGTTACCACAAGCGTCACAAACTCTATTTGGATTCATGTAACATCTCTTTTCGTGTTTTGCAACTTTAGCTCTAGTACCAGTCACTTTACAAAACTGACACTTAAATCTTGGTCTTGTTTTTATTGGAATCATTTTTGGTTTTTAAAAATTTAACTAAATCTTTTGCATTGTCTTCAGTTAGATTGATTTCACTAATGAATCGTTTACTTTGAAAAAAGGATTTAATCCTTTGCCAAAGAGTTTTAGGTTCTTCGACAAAGGAAAACCAGAATCCTTCATCATCAAAGTGATCTACGGTCATTATCCCGTAGTGACCACAATCGCATCTAAATATTATTGAGTCTTTGTTCATATTTATTACCACATCATTTTTGTACCACCACCACTAGGTTCATCATCGTTATCATCTTCTTTTTCTTTTGGTTTAACTTCTCCAAAGAGATAATCGAATAATAGATACAAAACACCGACAGTGATTAAAAGTTTCTTATGTTTTTTAAGAAAATTAATAACGTCTCCCATTACTTTCTTAGGACCTTCTGAGTATTTAGCAATTTGTTTTTGAGCCTTCTCTAAAGCGTTATTTGCTTGGTCTAAGAACTTGACTATTTTTTTGTCTGATTTTTCTTCTACTTTTTTGGTCATAGTTTTAGTTAATTAGTAAGTAGGCTAACAAAGAAAGCCGTAATTCCTTCAGCGTTATTGACTAGTTTCCACCAGAGAACAACAACACCGAGATAGATCGCATACCTGAATATTCTTGGCATAAAATGTTTTTTAATTAATAATTTTTTAGACTTCACGTAAGTGCCATTTAACAATACTTTCTCACCACTACGACTACCAATCCATAAGAGACAACGTTTGTTTTCACTGATTATACTTTCGTACCCGATATATATTCTCTTATCTTCATATTTATTGTCTTCTAATTCAATTACTAAGCCGTGTTCTTGAATATCTATAATTCTTCCTTTCTGACCAAATATATCCCTTCTCTCATAATAATCACTATAATTTTTATCTTCATCATCATTAGATGGTGCAACAACAGATAAAATTGATCCCCCTCCCCCACAAGTGCTATAACCACCACTAGTGCCACTACCTAGAGAATACCCATTGCCGTTATTTCCACCAGAGTAGTAACCATCTTTCTTTCTATAATCTATATTTCTATGATAGTTAACTATTATCCCTGCATACTTACAAAACTTATTTCTTCTAACCCACAAATTAAATTTAATCTCGGTCCAATTATCTGTGAGAAAAATAATACCTATAACGACACCGAATGTCCCAAATATTATTAATAAAATTGTTAGTTCTTGCATATTTTTTTAAATTTGTATCTTATATAATACTGTATATATTGTATCAAAAATACGTTGTCGTGTCAATATATCAATAGAGCTCAATTTTACTTTTTTACAAATAAAAAAAGTCGTGCTATCATCAAACTATGATTAAACCAAATAAAGAACTATTTTTTGTTCAAGCAATCGAAGACTCCGAAAAAACTACTGAGTCAGGATTAGTTTTAACAACCCCAATAGTAAAAGGATTACCAAAATTTAAAGTTATTTACGCCACAGATGAATATCAAAATTATATTGGCGTCACTGTCCTAGCAAAACCTGGTACTGGTTGGGATCACGAAGATGACAAAGGTAAATATAAAATACTTAGACTCGATGACATTATTGCTTTCATAACGGAGGACTCAATGACTATGTAACCGTCTTACATTAGTTATTTTTGACGGTATACCCCCTAAGGAGGTGACTTAGTCAATGAGTTCAAAACAATCTGGTGGTCATAGCCACGCTGGTAGAGATAAAGTTAAATGTGCTCGTTATCGTGCTAGAAACACAAGAATGAGAAACAAAATTTCCAAACTCAACAAATATTGTCGTGCCCATATTAACGATAAACAAGCCCAATCTAGACTTGGTGAATTAAGAGAGTTAAAATAGCCTATACGTTGCAGTACGCTAACCACCGTGGGGAAACCTGCGGTGGGAGCACTTTCGCAGAGCCGCGAAACAGCACTTTGAAAATTGGGTGACGGTGTCAAGTCTTGTTATGTTTTTAAAATTTAAGGAGTCATGTTATGTCAAAAACAAATAACGAAACTTACAAAAAGTTTCAACCGTTAGGTGAGATTAATTCAGAATACCCAACAAATATAAAGGGTAATCATATCCCACTAGATTTAGTAAAAGTTGTAATGAACTGGAGTACATTAAATTGTACCTTCAATTGCTTACAGGGTGAGATTTTAACCATTATTGATGCACTAGGAATGTCAAAAGAGCAATCTAAAGCTTTGAAAGACATAATCAAAAATGGAATATGGTCAAATTATCGAGACATGTATGCCGCGATAGTAACCGATGAAGAATTGGTTAAGATTGGTTTTCAATCTCAAGGTAGTTTAGAGAATCAATTGATTTCAACCGAAAAAGAAGATTAAGATATAGATTTTTCACTTAACACCGTCACTTAGTTTTACAAAGCCACTATTTCGTCAGCCCATTCCCTTATATCTTCTTCTCTAACAGACTTCTTCTCAATTTTTGCAGTTTCAGTAACCCAAGTTTCAACTGGTATCTTGTAAGCTAGTTTTCTTTTTCTAGGGACATAAAAACAAATCACAACGAAACCATCAGCCTCTTTTAACCAGAAATCATCAAAAGGTTTTGGATCAGCAAATCCATTGGCTGCTGTCATATCTTGAATCTTGTAATACAACCCTGTTTTAGCCCCTCTAAGACCCGCTATTTGATGCGGTTTCACTGAATCGATACGAATTGAGGGTCCCTTAGATAACTTCAATTCATGGGCCTCTGGATAATCAGGTGGGTTTTCTTGTAGATACTTTCCCCAAATTCTTTGTATGTCTTTTTCTTTCATTGTTTTGATTCTAATGTTCTTAGAAATTCCCTTAAAAATTTAATCAAATCTTCATAATCGTACCATTTCATAAGAGCGTTTTCTTCTTTTCGTCTCATTATCCAAGCATATCTGTCTGGAAATTTACTTTCTACCCATTCTATAAATAATTTAGGGTGTGCATGAGCCCAACGATGACACGTATCACATAAGCAGAGAGCATTGTTAGCGTCCCAACGTAACGTTTTGTTATCTCGACCAATAATGTGAGCACATTGAAATAAACTCTTTTCTAGAGAGCCACAGTGTTCACAAAAACCTCTGAATCTTACTATTCGACTGAATAAGTCATCAGCGGTCTTTATATAAGCTGTCGCAGAGTTCATTTTTTCATTCCGTAGTTGTCTTTAATCACCTGCATGATTATGTCGGCATCTATTTGATCATAGACACGCCACTTACCTGCAGTTTTTCTTGGATTAGGAAAAAGTCCCTCTTTCTCTAATTTGTAGAAGGTTATTCTTGATATCCCTAACCCCTCTGTTTTTAATTGCTCTAGTATTTGTCCTACTGTGATGTAGCTAAATTTGCGCATATTTATTTTTTAAATTGTTAATTATTCGTATGTTCCCTTTATTGGGGTAGCACCAATTTCTTGGTCTAATAAAAAGAAAATTCTGTTTAAGTTTTTTGTGGCTTTTTCCACTAGTTTTTTACTAGAAGGCATTTTTGGGTCTTTTGGCATTAAAAATCCTCTATCTAAGTAGAAAATAATGTCTTTTATTTCTACTGCTAATTTACCAATTTCAGTACCAGCATATTTAAAAGGTACTTCTAATTCGTAAAGATGATCCTTAGCCCCATTAGCCCAAATACTAACTGCACTTTCATCTCTGAACAAATCTTTATTTTTTGTTCTCATTTCACTATAAATTTCTAGCCAGTGATTTAGATACATGACGTGTTGACCGTATAAATTTAAGCAGTAAAAGAATCCTTTACCGAAATCAGAATCAGTTTTTTTTATTTCCATTTTTCTCCTTTTTTAATTTTTCAATCATTTTTTCGTGTTCGATTGTCAAAAAGGCGAACAAGCAAAGCGCCTCTCCTCTTTCTTGACATTCTCCCTTTGGAAAATATTTATCTATTAGTTCAGTTCCTTTATTTATCCATTTATCGTTTTTAGTCATAATTAGAATGGTATTTCTACCTTTGTGGCTTCACCCAATAAACTGTTAATTCTTGTTCTGATTGATGTCATTAATTGGCTCTTAAATACCCCTGGAATCCCCTGGTCTCCAATAATGTCATTGTTTAGTTTTTCTAATTCTTCAACATTGATGGCATTCTTAATAGAACCTTGATACATTTCAAGTGTCATTTTGGATTTTTGTTGAGTAGGTTGTACTGGCTCATATTTAAGTGGAGATTCAATTTCTTTCTTCAAATCTTCTTTCATATCTTCAACATCTTGAGTAAAGACATCAGATAGATTTACAGCTCGAATTACAGCATCAGTTTGAGCTCGTTTTTGAGCAATTTTGATTGCAATATTATCAGCCAATTGACCAGTCTTTTCTGCACGATTAGCCGCTCCACGACCTTCACCGACAACTTCTCCTTTAGAATTTACTAATTCACACAGATAGCAATACAATCCTGGAATCTTTCCAGACATTTCCCAAGTATCTTCGTCTTTAGTGAATGTTGGTCTTAAATGAAATATGGAACAAATCTTTTCTGATCCTGGCTTAAATAAACTTTCTTTACTTTTAAACGATTTTCCTGTTTTGTATGAAGTGATTTCAATCTGTCCAAAATCAATTCCAGCTTTTAACTCTGAGCGGATATAGTCGGTGACAATTTTTCTTGTCTCTTTTTCTTGTTCAATTTGAACCTTTAAAGTAGATGGGGTAGTGATGACACTATGAGGATTTTCTGATGGTACTAAGTCTTTCTTTTCGAGTGTAAGTATCTTGTTTTGTTCGTCTTTTTTTGGCATTTTGTTCTCCTATATATCAATCTATAATTATCTATACTATAACATAGTATTAAAATTACTTCAAGTATTAGTTAGTCTTCAATCTCATATTTAAACGTCTTTTTACAGTGTGGACAATCTATTTCTCCCTCTTGTTCAATATCACTGCCACAGAAGTCTCTTAAATCACCATTAAGTTCAATAACTTCTTTACCGCAGTAAGGACACTCGCAAACTATACAGTCCATTGGAGTTGCGTCTGTTTTCTTCATAATAGCCCCTGGTTAAATTTATAATTTTTGTAAAGATAATCTTTATATCTCGAATACCCAACTTTCCAGTTTTCTTTACCATCAACTATGAATGGTTCTGGTGGCGGTAGTGTGTTGCTATTGAAGTAATCTGACATCTTTTTAACATCGTCATACCAAATCTTATCCATTTCTGGTGTTCTACGAACAATTACTTCGACCATTTTACCGTCATTCTTAGATACGTAAACTAAACGACCAGCGTCTAGATTGTAGTAAATCATATAAGTATAAAGTTGTAGCTGATAGTGAGGGTGAGCATTTTTAAAGCCATCTTTACTCTTTGAGAGATAGTTGAAGGCGTTGGTGTTGATTGATTTTATTTCAAAAGGTGTTTTTTCTAGACCATTTGGGTATCTTTCTTTCCATTTACCTACTATTTGTTTTAAAACTTCCTTCTTGGTAATTTGTACATCAACATCTTCTAAATTATCTTTGATTAAATTCTTAATATTTTCGTCAATACTTTCCAAAACATCTTCCCATTTTTTGACTTCTAGTATAAGATCGGGACGACCCACAACTGGTAAGCAGTCTGGAACTTGAATTGTGATTCTATCTTGAGCCTCAAAACGTAGATTACAAGAATTTAACATTTCTATAAGTCCAGTTTCTACTTGTCGACCTAAGAAGAAAGTCATCATAGTCTTCCCATCAATAGGGTTTGAATACACTTGACCCTTCATGGCTAAGTATCTATCTATAAAAGGTTTACCAATGTCTGATGCCCAAATTTCTGCTCTTTCGTGAGGGTTAGTGTCGGCTGCAAAACCTATTAAACTTGATAACAATTCATCTATCGACCATTCTTTTGATTTATCTATTTTCATTTTATGAGTAAAAAAGTAACAAAATTGCTTATTGAAACGATTAGTGAGATGTAACTAAACGCTTTTAAAACGATTTTAGAGATTTTATTAGGTAGTTTATCAATGAAAATTAAAATAACTCCAGTGACCACAATCTGATAGACAAGAAAATAACATAATCCCAATGACATCAACTTGAAATTTATCGAACTCATTTCTGCTACGTCACCACCAAACCGCACATAGTTTAGTGCGGTGGTGGCTACGTCTGCGAATCTAGAAAGTATAAAAAACCATATTAAGTTCATTATTTTTTAGTTACATCTATTTTTAAAGTAGAATCTCCAACTGTTTCTAATCCATTCTCACCAAGAGGTGACATATGAGTTTCAACATTGTCTTCAAAATAAGCTGGGGAGACTGTACCGTCTGAATTCAAACACATTACATAAGTACCAGATGTACTTGGTGAACTATAAAGTCCATTTGGTTCTGCTTGTGGTAATTCAACTCTACCAATATTAGACACATACTGCATCGATGATGGTGATGTTAATTGCATATTGGATGATAAAGGAAACCCAATCGATTTACACTTGAAATATACTTGTCCATTAAGATTACGAACATAAGAGTAAGTTATGACCGCATTGTTACGGGCTTTATATATTTC
>Ga0172381_10001650_pt1 | contig 25732 bp, 23 predicted proteins | sample Leawel6488metaG_FD_119754 | JGI IMG/M metagenome (GOLD analysis project Ga0172381, IMG submission 119754) | Leachate microbial communities from a municipal landfill in Southern Ontario, Canada - Leachate well 64-88 metaG | ecosystem: Engineered > Solid waste > Landfill > Unclassified | place... | reverse complement strand
TTGTTTTTCCGTTTTCTCGCTCCCAGTCAGCAACAAACCGCTCAATACGCCCAATGGAAACAGCAAGATTTCTATTTTTAAGAGCTTTTCCAACCGTGCAGTTGGTCTGACATTGCTCTTCCTGAGGACAAACTCGTCCACAAATCGCAGGAAGCACATTGTTTTGCTTAATAATGTTAATCGCCTTTTGAAAATCTCCTTCGCCAGCAGCTTGAATAAAACCAGGAATATTAATGGCAACCGGACATCCCGTGATACAAGGAGCATTTTTGCACTGTAAGCAGCGCATGGACTCTAGGCGTACTTGTTCTTGAGAATAGCCTGTCGTTACCTCAAACATATTTTTTCGTCGCTCATGCGGATCCTGAGAAGGCATATCTTGAGCAGGAATCGTCAAGCGTTCTTTAGGTGTTAAGGAAGAGGCCCTGGGAAGAATTTCTTTGAAAGCTTTTGTTGCTTCCTTTTTAAGTTGATCGGCTGTTTTATGGCTCATAGAAATTTTTTTTAGATCTTTTTTTGTATCTGCGCATCCAGCTTGCATTGATGATGCGCGTTTCGCTCGTAAGGGACATATGTCTTGAGGCGATTCATCATGTTGTCAAAATCAACCAAATGGCCGTCAAATTCAGGACCATCGACACAAACAAATTTTGTTTCTTTTCCCACTGAGACTCGGCATCCTCCGCACATCCCTGTACCGTCGACCATAATCGTATTTAAGGACACAACCGTTGGGACAGCAAAGGCTTTTGTTGTTTGCGCACAAAATTTCATCATGATGGGCGGCCCAATGGCAACGACAAGATTAGGTTTTTGTGTTCGTTCGCAAATTTCTTTTAAGGGTTCGGTCACAAGACATTTACGCCCATAAGATCCATCATCGGTGCAGACAATGAGCTCATCAGCGATCGCGGTCATTTCATCTAACAAGATAAGAAGCTCTTTGTTCCTAGCCCCAATAATAATAATAACGCGATTGCCTTTTTCTTTCATAGCTTTTGCGATCGGATGCATGGGAGCCACACCGATCCCTCCGCCAACACAGACAACGGTTCCAAATTGTTCAAGGTGCGTTGGTTTTCCAAGCGGCCCCACTAAGCTTAAAATGGATTCGCCAACGTTGAGTCGAGAAAGCAAGGTCGTTGTTTTTCCAACAACTTGAAAAATAATATCAATGGTTCCCTGTTGTTCATCGGCATCGGCGATGGTTAAAGGAATGCGCTCTCCTAGAGGGTCAATTTGTAAAATGATAAACTGACCTGGCTGCCGCTCGCTTGCAATAAGTGGCGCAGCTATCTTCATTTGAACAACGTCAGCAGATAATTGTTTTTTTCCAAGAATTTGATTGCTCACAAGATGGCCTTCTCTATGAATACTTTTTTATAAACAGCTGGTGAATAGGGATAAACCCAAATTTTGCATTACATTTATAAGAAAAGCAAAGAACATGCAAAATTTATCCCGCAGTTGCGGGATCGCTTCGCGGGGTCACCCAGCAAAGTCCTATAATGTTGTCGAAACTTTGCTGCCCTTTGGGCGGATTTTGTGTAGCCTCTCGGTGCGAGGCTAATACAAAATCCGGGATTAATATATCATTTTTATTAATCCGATAAAACTTTTTATTTATAATTTTCGTAACAAGCAACAGCTTAGAATTTTATCTGAAGCTCAGTTCTTAAAAATAAAGCGGTGTCCTTATCTTTATAAAAATTTCCAGGAATTAAATATTCGGCCAAGACATAGGCAGAAATATTTTTGGTAAAGGCATAATCGATCCTCGCCTGAGGCAGATGGCCTCGCTCTTTCCCTGTTCCAGAGCAAAAGGCATTGCTTGCCACGGATTCATTTGCCCGTAAATAATTATACGTAAGAGTTGCCTTAGATTTTTTTGTTGGCTTTGCAGATAGCTCGGCGCGTATCATGGAAATATTGGTCCAGTAGCCAGCGATCCCGACATTTGTATCGCTTGCGATAGTGATAACATAAAGTTCTGACATCCATGGATAGCGTGAAAAAAGCGGATCCCAGGCTTCATTCTTGGCTGTTGCTGGGTCATCACCTGATAAATAAACATAACCAAGGCTTGCCTTAGGTGTCCATTTTGCATCTTCAAAGTTCTTGTCAACAAAACCATAACCACCGACGGCAGAACGGTCTTCATCGCCATAATCACCAAATTGACCGGCGAGTTGACCACGCAGCGTCCAAGAATTCAAGTCATATTTTGCAAATGAACCAAGCGTGTTAATATAGCTTTCTTTAGATTGTAAACCTGTCCCGCCTTCTTCGTCTTCCTTCTTAAAGATGTAATAGGCTTCGAGTCCTAGATTTTCAATATTTTTATTTTTTAAATATAAGACATAACCTTGCTCATCTGTTGTATTCAAGAGCTGTGGAACTTTGTCATCGGTCGAAGACCCCGTCTTAGTCAGCTCCGAACGATTAATGACAGGCAAGAATTCTTCGTCGCGAGGATTATTCATGTAGATAAAATCAAGGGTATTCTTTTCATTGATGCGCCAGCTTGTTTTGGCGGCATTAAAATAAAACGTTCTTGAGCCATCCTGCGGTGTGCCGTCCATAATAAGAAATCCTTCACCATAGGTTCCTAGAAAGTCTTGTCGACCCAAGCGAAAATCAACGGGCATATCTAGAATATTTTTAAAATCCGCATACAAGTTATCAAAAACAATTTCATTGATATCAAAATGATATCCTTTTTTGCTGGCATTTTTATCAACAACGGAACCGGTAGTACCTTCAAAAAATGTATAAGCCTTAAATTCATTTGTAAGCTTTGCAAAAAAGCTTAAGTTTTTATTCATATCCGCCTGTCCCCAAACGGAGCTTTTGATGCGGAAAAAATTACGTGTGTCTTTTTGGTTATTATCGACATCTCGCATATTTTTCCAGTATTCATGGCGAATGCGCTCGGCCCCGCCCCATTTAAACGTCATCTCTGCAAAGGCGCTCACGGGCATTATGGCTAAGACTAAAAGACAGACAACAAGAAAGAAAAGTTTTCGCAGCATTTCTTATTTCTCCTTTTTTGAAACAGCGTTTGTGGAAGATTTTATATTTAGAACTCGCCATGGAACCCAATCCAGAGGTATCGCGCCAAGATAGGTGCTAGCGCTCGTAAGGATCTTCTGTGGTTTCCCGAGTAAATCAAGCGGAATGCGAACGAGAAGCGTTTTAGCCTTTCGCTTGATAACAACTCCTTTATGTTTTATCTGACGTGATTGATCAAAGATTTTATGGCCAATATTTGCAAATCGTAGCCGTATCTTTGGCATCTCTTTAAAAGGTACATCGTTACGGTATCCAAAGGCATACAGAGACAAACCAGAAGCTTTTCCTAAGGGACGTGATAGCTTGATAGACATGATCAAGCAATTGTCTTCAAGGTGGACAGAGCCTTCTTCGATCCCAATAAAGGATGCTGCTTCTTCGGCCATAAGATCATCTGGAAGCGTCTTGAAGTCTTCTTGCCTTGAGGGCGCTAAGGAGTTATCCTGCGTGTTTGGTTCCACAAGGATATCAGCAAAATCTCCGAAAAGCTCTGGCGAGCGGATAAACGTGAGAAGATATCCCGGGCTTGAGATGTATTGCGAGTGATGTTTTTGAATCGCAAGATGTTTTATGGCAATTTCATCATCGGTCAAGGTATTTGCTTTCCAGCCGATCTGATTTTTTAGGTATTGTGGCGGAGATAAAGTAATTTTAGGATGAAATCCCCGAGGTAAAGGCCAGTTTTTATAATGGATAAGATACGGGTGCAAGGATGTTTTGATTTCATCGGCAAGATCCCACAAAGCAACGCGCGTAAAAAGGTATAACGAACGATGATCGACGTTATAATCGGATGGATGAGAGACAAAGATCTTTGTTGGTTTGAATTCACGGATAATGGTTTTTAAATCTTCTAAGATCTCTTCACCTTTATACGGCGCCCCTGGATGAAAGGCATTCTGATAAGGAACCTCTTTGACGCCGGTGAGCATACTTTTCGCTGGAGGGCTAGCCTTCCAGTGCGAATACCAGATGTTGAGTGTTTTAAAGTCAGGATATCCCAAAAAAATAAGATGCGCTTTGTCGACTCCCAGGATTTTATCTGCTGCAATTGCTTCTTCGTGGCGAATCTGTCCCATGGCTTGAGCAGCCTTTGACGTAAGAACAAGGTGTTTGCGATAGACTAAAAAAGACCACTGATTGTTGTCACCATATGTTAAAAAGACAATTTTGACCGGAACGTTCATTTTTCTTGCGCGCTGGATGATCCCTGCGCATCCTAAGACCTCATCGTCAGGGTGCGGTGCAAGAATAAGAATACGATCAGGATTTTTCGATAAGGCAGTCTTAAGCCATGTTTGCGTAGTTGGCTGTTGCCAGTGATAGGCTATAAAAAGAAAAATGGTTAAAACAAGAAGAAATAGAAGCGTGGCTAATCTGTATTTTTTCATTTCGTTATCTATCGTTTTCGACAAGTAAAATCTTTTTTCCAAAAATATAATAATTTAATGTCCGTCCCAAGGTGTATCGCAAATAGGAACGTTGACCTTGATGCAATAGGATAAAGCCTTTTTTAAGAAAGAATTCTTTAGCGGCGTCAGAAATGCTCCCAAGGTGGACACCGGATACTTTGCTGTGCTGTAAAAAATTTAAGTAATGGTCAATGAGCCGTGATCCGATATGAGATCCTCGAAAATTTTTGTCAATGTTGATATGGAGCGTTGCCGGATATTGCTGTGAAAAATCAGGATCGTGAAAATCTCCCCTCACCGCCGATAGGACGATGTTAAAAAAGAACCGCAGTGTCTTTGGCGAAACGAAAATGCCTATTTTAAATGCTTTTGCGATCAAGGGAAACAAAATTTTTTTTCTAAAAATACTGTTGGCGCGCTTGATGTCCTTGGTGCCAATAAGATATCCAATGACCTTGTCGTCGTGTGTTGCCACAAAACATGACTCAGGCTCGTAATCAGTATAGTATTGTGTCAGTGCATCAGCAAGAATTTCTTCATTATTTAAAAAATGAATTGTGGGCATCTCTAAGAAGGCGGTTTGGCAGCTGATCGATCGAACGGCAGATCGATCTTGAGGGCTGAATGTTCGTATGTTTATTTCTTTTTGCATCAGCGCAACTTTTTTTGTCTGTGTAAAACAATTTGGTATGTTAAAAAATAAGAAATAAATGCGCAGCTAAGGCCCAGGACAAGACTTCCGATAAATAGCGGGTAATAAAGAGTCGCCGTATTTTTATAAGAAAAATGTTCGAACATTGTCCAGCTCAGGGCTGGATAGTCTTTGCTTAATATAAGACGACCAGTATTGTATCCTGCCCACGTAATGAAAGGAAGAGTGGGCGGTAAAGAAATATTCGTTCCAAGAAGGATGGCAATTTTATTTGATTGTCGGACAATAAGCGCGAACACAACAACAAGGATCGTATGCAATCCATAGAGCGGCAAGATGCCGATAAACACTCCAATGGCAACGCCAAGGGCAATCTCTCGAGGAGTGTTATTGAGATAAATGATGCGCTTTAGAAATTCTTTGATTCTCACTTCGTTGTCAACGTAGCGTATGGATTACTTTTCGGCCAGATTTTGGCTTTCTTCTGATGTATCGATCATGTAAAAATCTTCTGTTTCTGGAAGCACAACGTCAAGAGATGTTTTTTCATCAATATCGATCGTTGAATTTGTTATGATGAAATCAAGAACATGGCCCCCTCTTTTTTTATCCCTGCTAATAAAGTGAAAATGGTAGCCAGGGACATTAACTTTTTTTACATATTCAGGGCACCAGAATCCTACAATCGTTCCTTCTGCCTGGTGAAATTCAAACACAGCTTGATCTTTTACAACGTCATCCAGCTTAGGGTATGGCCTTTTTTGGGCAGGTACGCTTCGTATTTTTATGTAAGGAAAATGACCAACGATCCGTATTGCATAAAAAATATTTTTTGATCTTAAAAGGCCGGTGATCATTTCTTTCAATTCAGTTTGGGTCATCTGACGAGTTACTGTTTTAGTCAGATTTGATCGGAAGAAAGTAACTTCAGAAAAAGGTGTTTTAGTTTCTTGCAGGGATACAGGATAAAGGTATCCGTCTGTCTTTGCCTGATAAAAGACACCATCGAGGATGATCATTTCCCCGTCTAAGTCGTTGAATGTTCCAAGGCCAAAATCGCCGTATTTATTTAATTCTTGAAATGACATGTCGCCATGATACATTCCTTGGGATAGCGCCGAAATCGTCGAGGCTTGAAACAAGGCATCTTTTTTCTCTATTTTAGTACAGCTAGAAAACGCGAGAATAGAGAATCCAAGAGCAAGCGTGTAGCTGATTAAAAGTTTTCTTCGTATCAATTATTCTCCTATATCCTCGTTCCAGAGTGTTGGGTTCTTTGCAATAAAAGTTTTCATCATTTCTTTACATTCAGTTAAATTGAGATTAATAAGCATGGCACCTTTGTTTGATAAATATTGTTCAGGGCCTTGAAAAGTACTGTTTTCACCAATGACAATAATAGGGATTTTGTATAAAAGAATGGCACCTGTGCACATAGCGCATGGCGAAAGAGTTGAGTAGATCGTACACGCGGCATACTCTTTGGCAGTTAATCGACCAGCGTTTTCCAGGCAATCCATTTCTGCATGCAAAATGGAAGATTTCTTTTGAATCCTTCGGTTATGACCGCGGGCAATAATGATGCCATCCTTGACCAAAACAGAGCCAATGGGGATCCCATTTTCTGTAAGTCCTTGACGAGCCTGCGCGATAGCCTCCTGCATAAATAGTAGATGGTCGGTCATTTTTTTTAATAATTATCTGAAATCACAAAGACTGCCAGAAGAAAAATTTGGATCGGTTGTCAAATTAACACCCAGGCGCCTTAAGCCTGCCTCATCACCTGGTGTTGGAATATGCGTCATGTGAACCTCACATCCCTGCAACTCTGTTAATTTTTCCAGGGCTAGCTGAGATACAGGATTTGATGTTGCGCTGATGCTTAAGCTGATCAATGTTTCATCAAGGTCAAGGCTCAGTGTCTTCATTTTTAAGATATCTTTTTTTAAGTTTGAAATAGAATCAATAGCATTTTTTGATAACAAAGGTATTTTATCAGGAATGTCTGCTAATTCTTTAAGTACGTTCAAGACAAGGCTAGAGGCCGCATGCATCAAAGGAGAATTTTTACCAATAATAATTCGGCCATCTTTTAATTCAATGGCTGCTCCGCAAAAAACACCTTTGTTCCCTTTTCCTTTTTTTTCAGCATCTTCAGCAGCTTGGCGAGCAGCCGAAACAACTTTTCGATCGATAACATTAATGTTCATCTCTTTCATCAGCAATTCAGCACGCTCAACGGCTTCGCGGTCAACAAGGCCTAATATAAATTCACACTTATAGCGGAAAAAACGTCTGATAATTTCTTGTTTGGCAGCTTCCTGAACGATCGCGTCATCAACGATACCGAACCCTGCGCAATTAACACCCATATCCGTTGGTGATCTATAAATTTCGTCGCCGATGATCTTGGTAAGAATGCGTTTTACGACAGGAAAAACTTCCACATCTCGATTATAGTTAACCGACATTTTTTGATAAGCTTCAAAATGAAAAGAATCGATCATGTTGAAATCTTTAATATCCGCTGTCGCGGATTCATAGGCAACGTTGACAGGATGCTTAAGGGGTAGGTTCCAGATAGGAAATGTTTCAAATTTTGCATACCCTGCCTTAACGCCTCGTTTATGCTCATGATAAAGCTGCGAGAGGCATGTTGCTAGTTTTCCGCTTCCAGGGCCAGGCCCTGTAACGATCACAAGTCTTTTATTCGCCGGAATATATTCATTAGCTCCGTAACCTTCTTCACTAACGATGAGATCAACATTGGTAGGATACCCCTTGGTAAAAGAATGTGTAAAAACACGGATGCCAGAACGTTCAAGCTTATTCTTAAAGATCGTTGCGGCGGGTTGATTGTTAAAGCGCGTGATCACAACGGCGCAAATATCAATTTTCCAGTCTTTTAGATCATCAATGAGTTTTAAAGCGTCAACATCGTAGGTGATGCCAAAATCTGCGCGTACTTTTCGACGTTCAATATCTCCTGCATGAATACAAAGGATAATATCAGCATCATTTTCCAAGCGTTTTAATAGTTTAATTTTGACATTGGGATCAAATCCAGGAAGGACACGGGAGGCATGATAATCAAAGAGGAGTTTTCCTCCAAATTCAAGATAAAGCTTGTTGTCGAATCGCTTAACGCGCGTAAGGATTTCTTTGGTTTGTTCCGTAAGGTATTTTTCGTTATCAAAGCCAATTTTCTTGTCTTGCGACATAAACCCTCCGACTAGATATTGTTTCCGTTATCTTTTAGCATTTCAGGGTGATGCTTAACCGTTTTAGCCTGGACCATGTAGATCACGTCTTCGGCAATATTGGTGGCGTGATCGCAAATACGTTCCAGATGACGCGCCACGAGAAGAAGCGGAACAGCGCGGGCAACGGTTGTGCTATCTTTGATCATATAATCGTTGACCAGCTCTTTATGAATAAGGTTTTTGAGGTTATCGGCTTCGGAATCAGAAATGATCACTTTTTTGGCAAGGATCTCGTCGTGATTCACAAAAGCATCGATAGCGCTTCGTACCATGCTCGCGGCAACAGCTGAAAGCTTTGGAATATCTACCAAGGGTTTTAAAAGCGGCATATCTGCAACCTCAAGAACACGCTGGGCAATATTGACAGCTAAATCCGCAATACGCTCAAGCTCTGCATTGATCTTCATTCCTGTTGTGATAAAGCGTAAATCACTTGCCATCGGCTGCATCAGAGCAAGAAGATCAATAGTTTCTTCTTCAATTAAAAGTTCAAATTCATCGATCTTGCGGTCGTCACTGATCACCGACTGCGCTAATCCCTTGTCGCGATTTTTCAGAGCCTTGATCGAACTATGAATAGCTTCTTCTGTTAAAGATGCCATTTTCATAATATTTGCATTTAATTTTTTTAATTCTTCGTCAAAATGTCGTTCCATGATTCCTCCTTAACCGTATCGCCCAGTTATATAGCCTTCTGTCCGGCTATCTTGAGGTTTTGTAAAAATAACCTCAGTTTTATTAAATTCGATCAATTCGCCCAAAAGCATAAATCCTGTGTCATCAGAAACACGGGCTGCTTGCTGCATGTTATGCGTCACAATGACGATAGTGTAGTCGTTCTTAAGTTCGCGCATCAACTCTTCAATGCGCGCTGTTGATTGAGGGTCCAGAGATGAGCAGGGCTCGTCCATAAGGACAATGTCCGATTTAACGGCAATGAGCCTCGCAATGCAAAGTCTCTGCTTTTCTTCCAGGGTTAGGCTAAGGGCTGATTTCTTAAGACGGTCTTTAAGCCCATCCCATAGTGATACGGCCCTCAAGCTGCTTTCCACGACAGGATCTAAGTTTTTTTTGACTCCGTGAACCTTAAGCCCAAAAACAATATTTTCATAAATGGATAAAGGAAAAGGATTTGGCCGTTGAAAAACCATTCCCACTTTTTTACGCAGGTCAACTAAGTTAGTGTCAGCGTTAAGAATATTGTTGCCGTCGATCAAGACCTCCCCTGTTATTTTAACACCATCCACAAGGTCGTTCATGCGATTAAAGACGCGTAAAAGTGTGGATTTGCCACAGCCAGAAGGCCCGATGATCGCTGTAATTTTTTTTGCCTCGAGAGCCACATTCACGTTCTTTAAGGCATGAAAATCACTGTAATGAAGATTTAAATCCTGAATTTTAATTTTTGGGATCATCCAAATCTTCCTCTTATATAACCATCGGTACGCTGATCCGACGGGGCTGTAAATAGTTTTTCTGTACGATCGAGCTCAACAAGTTCTCCGCTTAAAAAAAAGGCTGTTCGGTTGCCAACACGCGCAGCTTGCTTAACATTATTCGTGACAAGGATGATCGTATAAATTTCTTTAAGCTTCAGCATGGCTTCTTCAACCTTGGCTGTTGAAATCGGGTCAAGGCCTGAGCAAGGCTCATCAAACAAGATGATCTCAGGTTCAACAGCTAGTGTCCGCGCAATGCAAAGCCGTTGCTGCTGGCCCCCAGATAGCTTAAAGGCAGATTCATTTAAGCGATCTTTGATTTCTTGCCAAAGATAAGCTTGTTCTAAAGAACGTTCAACGATTTCGTTAAGCTTGTTCTTATTTTTTATGCCTGACATCCGAGCACCATAAGCGACATTGTCAAAAACAGAAAGCGGCAAGGGCGATGGCATGGCAAAAACCATTCCCACTCTTTTTCGCAAAAGCTCAATATCGATCTTTTTGATATCCTCGCCATCAAGGATGATATTTCCGCTCGTTTTAAAATTTGGCAAAACATTGTTTAGCCGATTGATCGTTCGCAAAAAAGATGTTTTTCCGCTATTTGCTGGCCCGATCGCGCATAAGATTTCATGGTTGTAAACTTGCATGTTGACATTCTTTAAGGCATGGTTTGCCGCAAACCAAACATTAAGATCTTGGATATCGATCTTTATCCCGCTTGAAATTCCCTCAGGACAACTTTTGTTGGATGCGTTAGCCGCCGATTTTATATTTTGAACGGAGTTTACCATTTCTTTTTCTTTCTAAATTGATAGCGGATAATAATGGCAACTAGATTCACAAATAAAACAAGGATGAGCAAAACCAAAGCTGTCCCATAGCGTATTTTCTCATCTACGTTAGGAACTTGTGTAGAAATAACGTAAAGATGATATGGGAGGGCCATGGCCTGATCAAAGATTGATTTTGGTAGCCGCGGTAGATAAAAAGCTGCCACGGTAAACATAATAGGTGCGGTTTCCCCTGCTGCCCTTCCAATGCCGAGTATGGTTCCTGTAATAATGCCAGGAATGGCATTAGGTAAAACGATATGCCTAATGGTTTGCCATTTACTTGCGCCCAGCGAAAGACTGACCTCACGAAACAACGCAGGAACGCTTTCTAACGCTTCAAGCGATGTTGTAATAATGATCGGCAAGATCATGATGCCTAGCGTGAGTGAGCCTGCGATAATGGATGCCCCAAATTTGCAAAACGAAACAAATAAAACAAGCCCAAAAAGACCATAAACAACGGAAGGTACGCCTGCAAGATTAACAATCGCAAGCTTGATCATGCGTGTTAATAGATTCTCTTTGGCATATTCGCTTAAATAGATCGCCGCCAATAATCCGATAGGTAAAGCAAAAAGAATGGATCCGGCAACAAGGTAAACGGTCCCGATGATAGCAGGAAATATTCCTCCTGTGCGCATGCCTTGTCGGGGAATATCTGTAATAAATTGCCATGTCATGGCCGGCAGGCCTTTTTGAATAATGATCAGCAAAATTAAGCCCACGGGAACAATGACCAGAAGATTGGCTAGGAATAAGAAGAAAAAGGCAATTTTTTGTTTTCCTAAGGAGCTGATCATTTTCGTTCTCGATGTAGAAATAAGTCAGATGTTACGTTAATGATAAAACTAATAATAAATAAAACAATGCCGATCGCAAAAAGGGCAAAATAATGTTCACTGCCGACAACAGCTTCTCCCATTTCAGCTGCAATTGTGGCTGTAAGCGTACGGACAGGTTGCAAGATGCTTGTCGGGATAACAGCCGCATTGCCGGTAATCATCATAACCGCCATGGTTTCTCCAATGACGCGGCCAATGCCAAGCATAACAGCTGCTAAAATACCTGAGCTTGCCGCTGGAACAATAATGCGGTAAATAGTTTGCCAATGCGTTGCGCCTAAGGCCAACGCGCCTTCTTTATACGACTTGGGAACGGAATAAAGCGCATCTTCGGCAATAGAAACGATCGTGGGCATGGCCATAAAAGCTAACATGATGGATCCTGACAAAGCCGTAAGCCCTGTCGGAAGGTTAAAGACATTCTTGATCCACGGAACAAGGGTCATCATACCAATAAAGCCTAGAACAACACTTGGAATAGCTGCTAAAAGTTCTATGCCCGCCTTTAGAATTTCTTTCATCTTTGATGGAGCGACTTCCGCAATATAAATAGCGCAAGCAATACCAATGGGGACAGAAATTAAAGTTGCGCCAAGCGTGATGATAAGAGAACCCATCATTAAGGGCAAGATCCCTAACTGCGCGGGTTCGGAAATGGGATACCAGCTTTTACCAAAGAGAAAATCAAAAGGTGTAACGGTTTGAAATACGGAAAGACCTTCTTTGAGTAAAAATAAGAAAATAAGAACAACGAAGAAAATAGATGTTAATCCGCTGATAAGAATTAACTTCTCGATGATAAATTCTTTAAATTTTCGCATAAACTTTATTTTATCAGAGGGACAAAATCACTTGTTAGAACAACTTTTTGTCCTTCAGGTGAAAGGGCAAAATCAATGAACGTTTTCATAAAGCCTTGCGGCTCAGCATTTGTATAAACGTAAAGCGGTCGAGAAATAGGATAACTTTGATTTGTAACGTTATCGACCGTTGGCTCCACATAAACAGATTTTTCATCTTGTGCGATCGCAATGGCTTTTTGTCTTTTTGAAATATATCCCATTCCGTAATATCCAATGGCGGAAGGATTTGTAGCCACTTCATCGGCAATGGCTTGGGAGGAAGAAAGAAGGAGCGCTTTAGGGGCAAATTCTTCTTGAGAGGAAGGATCGTTATGGCGAAGGACGTGTTCCTTAAAATACACATGTGTTCCAGAATTAACTTCGCGCGAAAGAATGACAATTTCTTTATCCTCTCCCCCAACTTCTTTCCAGTTGACGATCTTACCGCTAAAGATTTTGGCTAACTGGTCAATTGTTAGTTCTTTGATAGGGTTTTGAGGGTGAACAATCACGGCTAAGCCGTCTAAGGCGACTTTAAGTTCAAAGGGAAAAACATTTCTTTTTTTAGCAAATTCTATTTCTTTTGGCTTGATGGTTCGAGATGTCATGGCGATGTCGCATGTTCCATTAATCAAGCTTGCGATCCCTGTCCCAGATCCTCCCCCCGTGACAGCAATGAAAGAATTAGGATTCTTTTGCATAAAGTCTTCAGCCCAAGCTTGGGCAAGATTAACCATGGTATCTGATCCTTTGATCTGCAAAGAATCCTCTTGAGGCTTTGCAAAGGCCAGGGATAAGGTAAATATAAAGAAAAGAGCAAGAGTCAAAATTTGCTTAAAACGTGAGGACATATTTTTCCTTTCGAGAATGACGGTGAATGACCCAGACAACGTTGTTTATTATATATATATTTATGTAAAATTCAACATTTAGAAATAGTTTTATTTTTACCGTCTAACGAGTTGTCGTATGAGGCACTTACGATTGGCGCTGGCTTAAGGATTATAAATCAAGGATATATGAAAATTATTTCACTGTTTTTTTGTAAAAACACGCACAAAACAAAAAATGCCTAATCCTATAATAAAGCCCCAAGACAAAAGAAAAAAAATCCATCCATCCCATCTCATGCGCGGACCTCCTGTTTTGCGAGGGCCTTTTTTTTCCAGGCTATACGCACAAGTAAGCCAAGGCAGGCCAAAAGCATAAATAATCCAAGACGCGTTAACATAATGTAGGTTCGATTCTCCACGGCAACATTCTTCATCAAAATAAAGGGTTTCCACTCTTGCCAAAACCATATGCCTAAGATAGAAAATAAAAATAAAGGTGTGATGTACTTAATAATAAATTTATAAATGCGGGGTATATTCAGATCTGCTCCTTGATGGATTTCATTCCAGGCATTTTCCATGCCAAAGACCCAGGAGAATAAAATAACCTCAACGGTTGCAAAAATGACCAGAAAGAATGTTCCACCCCAAAAATCAAGCTCATCAACAACACCATTTTTCAAAAAGAAAACGGCTGGCTGGCAAAGAACAAATCCTGCGATGCCAAAAATGGTCACGGCTTTTTTCCTGGAAATGTTAAATTCATCTTCCAGAAAAGCTACGGCAGGCTGTGCCAAGGACACTGAAGAGGTAATTCCAGCAAGAAATAAAAGAAAAAACCATACGAAACCCATTATTTCTGAAAAGGGCAAATGATTGACAACTAAGGGCATGGTGACAAATCCAAGGTTAAAGATTCCCGAATGAGCGATCATTTTCATGTCCGCAGGACCAAAAAAAACAAAGGCTGCCGGCAAGATAATGGTTCCGCCAAAAATAACTTCAGCAAACTCGTTGGTGCTTACAGCTGTTGTGCCGGACAAGACCACGTCGTCGGCCTTAGACAGATAGCTTGCGTAAGTCAGGATAACACCAATGCCGACGCTTAACGTAAAGAAAATTTGTCCTGCGGCCTCAAGCCAAACTTTAGCATTTAAAAGAGCGGAAAAATCTGGATTCCAGACAAAACCAAGGCCGTTGTGAATATTCCAGTCTGGTTTTAGGGCATCTGGCGTTCCAAGGGTCAGCACGCGAATAAAAAGGATTAAGCTACAAAAAAATAATAGCGGCATGGCAATATTACAAAATCGTTCAATTCCCTTCTTTATGCCATGATAAATAATGACGATATTAAGAAGGAATGTGATAATAAAAAAGATGTAGGCTGGTAGAAGGCTGTTGAAATATTGATTTTGAACGAGGCCTTGATAACCTGAAAGAAATTCTTTCATTCCTGCTTGATCAGCGATCGTTTTGTATTTTCCAATAATCGAAAAAAAGCTATAGGCAAGCGTCCAGGATTCAATAAAAAGATAATAAGAAAAAATAACAACAGGGCCAAAGATTCCAATAATGCCAAAGTATTTAATAAAACGATTTTTCTTCCAAAGGCTGTGAAAAATACCAGGGGCTGTCCCGTGTCCAAAACCTCCGCCGTAACGACCTAGTGTCCATTCTATCCACACTAAAGGAATGCCGAGCAAAAAAAGTGATACGAAGTACGGGATCATGAACGCGCCGCCGCCGTTGGCAGCGACTTTGGCTGGAAAGCGTAAGAAATTACCAAGACCTACAGCTGATCCCGCAACAGCCATGATAATTCCTAGCCGCGATGACCAGCTATCTCGTAAAAATGATTTTTTACTCATAGAGACTATTAATTTTCTTACGATATTGCATTAACGACGGGAAAATACAAACCTGCACGCATTCTTGTTCAAGACTTTTGTATCAATATAGGCACGCAAGAAAGAATTTGTGTCATGATTAATGCCATGTATTTTATCGTAAAAACGCAAATCAGCGTGATGCTATCAAGGAAGATCTATGAAATTACTTTGATTTTTTTTATTTTAGATTAAGCTTCTCGATCGATTCAACGCCACCGATAACAACCATGATGTCATCAGGATTAAACTTATGTTCTGCCGGAGGCATAATGATCAAATTCCCCGTCAGCGCATTTTTTATGGCTAGAACGTCCATCTGGTATTTATTTCGAAGAGACAGTTCCTTAATTGTTTTTCCAATAAAGCTATCTGGAGCTGAAGCCTCAACAATATCAAAATTATTAGATAATTTAATAATCTCCATGATATCGGGAGAGGTTAAGCTAAGGGCCAGACGCTGGGCTGTTTCGCGCTCAGGAAAAAGGATTTCGTCAGCTCCTACAGCCTTCAGGATCTCTCCGTGCTCTTTACTGGAAGCCTTAGCGAGGATTTTTTTAACGCCGAGCTCTTTTAGATAATAGGTAATAAGAATACTACTATCAATTTTTTCACCCGAACAAACAACTGTCATTTCAACTTGTGTGGCGAATTTCTTTAGGATCTCTTTATTAACCGCATCCGTGATAATAATTTGATGCGCAAGGTCTTTGATCTGCTGAGCTTTTTCTTGGTTGTTATCAATAACAATAAGCTCCCACCCTTTTTTGGAAAGTTCTTCGACGAGTGTTAATCCAAATTGTCCCAACCCAATAATTAAAGCACTGCGTATCATAGGTATCCTCCTGTTTAACCGATAAAAATATCTTCTTCTGGGTATTCAAAATCAGCTGTTTTATTCGAAATTCTTTGTAATGCAAAGCCAAGGGTCAGAGGCCCTACGCGGCCAATATACATCAAGACAATGAGCACAAATTCTCCCAATCCTGAATGCGCCGAGGTATTCCCGGCAGAAAGTCCAACGGTGCCAAAGGCTGAAACAGCTTCAAAAAGCAAGACAATAAAGTTTCCTCGTTCTTGCCCTGGAATACAATGCTGATTAATGCTCTCAGTGATCTGAAGGATAAAAACCGCCCCCATAACAAGCGCAACAGAAGCGATAATAATCGCCGCCGATTTATAAATAACATCAGGTGATATTTTTCGTTTTGAAAAACTTGCAGTACCTGTTCCCTTGAATTGGCTGACAACAAAACAAATTAAAACAAAGACTGTGTTGACTTTAACGCCGCCGGCGGTTGATCCTGGACAGCCACCTATAAACATAAGCCCAATGACAAAAAATAGAGTTCCGTTGGATAATGACGAGGTATCAATGCTATTAAAACCAGCTGTACGCGAAGTAATAGAAAGAAAGGCTGCATTTAGAAATTGATACGGTAACGACATTTGCGATAAAATATTTGTACGCTCTAAAAGCCATATCATAAGCGTCCCAAAAATAATGAGAAAAAAAGTTCCAATAATAGCAATCTTTGTGTGGAGCGTATGCTTTTTAAATGGATTGTTTTTCTTTCTGAAAAGAGTTGAAAAAACATCGTTCATAACAATAAAGCCAATGCCTCCTAAAATAATTAAGGCCATGATAATGCATTGAACATAAGCAGAATGCTGAAAATAAACAAGACTTTCTGTGTAGAGGCTAAAGCCAGCATTGCAGAAGGCTGAAATGGAATGAAAAATTGAACTATAGATCGCGAAGCCAGTATCGTGTTTTTGCTGCAAATAGAAAAATAATAAGATAGCGCCTAAGAGCTCAAGGACGATTGAATAAATAAAAATTTTAAAAGTTGCCAAACGAATGCGTCGCAAATCAACTTCATTGGATAATGAGGCCAAGCAACCACGCGTTGTGAGCGACGCGCGTCGCCCAAGCAGCATAAGGAAAAGCAAAGAAAGCGTCATGGTACCTAATCCTCCAACCTGAATAAGGATCAGGATAACCATTTGACCAAAAAAAGAAAACTTTGTTCCAATATCAATAACGCTTAAGCCTGTAACGCATGTTGCCGATGTTGACATAAAGAGCGCGTCAATCCAAGACAAAGAAACTCCCGGCTGAACAGTGTATGGCAACTTTAACAAGCAACCACCCACAAGGATGGTCATTAAAAAGCTGCACAAAATGAGCGCCTCAGGATTACGATTAAAAAATTTATTATTTATAATATTATTAATGAACATATTAATCTTTCTTATCTACTATCCTCATATTTTCGCAACTAGTATTGAAAATTTCTCCTCTGTAATATGCCAGGCTTATTTTCTGGCAATTAAGATCGATCAAGTATTGTCTTGAGCAAGCTTTCAGCTGCCTCTTTTGGTCCAAGACTTTCCGATCCTGCAATCCCCAGCTGCGTTCTGATTTGTCCAACAAAAAGATTTTTCTTAAAAAAAGCTTTAAAATATTTTTCGGCAATTTTTTCATGAATATCTTTGTATTGCGGCGGACCAAAGACATTCGCAAAATAGGAATGCACAAGTCCCGTTGTCGTTGTTGTCCCCTTGCTCATTACCACTCCCTCACGGAAAACACGCAAAGCTTGTTCAGGGGTCTCAAATTGTTCAATGACAGGATAATCTTTATCAACGATATCGTAGTTATTGGCATAAAGCACAAAGTTGATAGGATACCCTTTGATGACATTGTAATAAGTCGTAATAGGTAAAACTATGCGCGCGTTGACCATGTTTGGATTCATGATAATAGAGCGGTCCATTTGTCCAAAGGCAAAACCAGGCTGTAAATCATCAAGCCGTAAAAAAGCACCTATTTCTGTCCCATAGCCGATAATCTCTCCCTTGCTGTTAATCTCAAGAGATCCCATATCATCGGCAATCACGATAAGGTCTTGAATGTAATCTTTTCCCATTTGACGAAAGGCTTCCAGGGTTTCTGATTTCCCTGCACCGGTATCACCAACGATCAGAATGGTTGCCTCTTTATCCCCTTTGAGCACAATACGAATCAAGGCGCCGTGAAACGGCATTTTTCCAAGTTTCATGATCTTAATATTATGCAGTGTGAGCGCCATTTTCTTAAGATACCCAAAATAACCAAACTCATTTTCATTAGGAACTGCGGCAATCAACATATTTGTTTTTTTATGATCATAAAAAACCGTAAGATATTTCTGAAATCCTTTGATGGCGCTCTTGTTAACGCCAAAAAAATACACAGCGTCAGGAACACTCTTGAGCTCTTCATCATCCGCAAGCTCAAATAAATTACATAATGAAAAACCTAATTCATAAAATTTTTCATGAAAATAAATACACACAAGCAATGATCCAATCATCGCCGGATAGCAGAGCCATTCATTCTTGTTGAGCGATATAGTATCTAAGGGATTTTCGTCTATGCGTTCGAACTCACCTGTCCTTTTGTTCATGGGGGCATTAATAACCAACGGCGGATAAAGCAAAACCTGACGGATCACAGAAATAGCATTTAATTTTTTAGCGATTTCTTTAGGGTATCGAAGTTTTTTTGGTACAGCAATGGCTGCCACTCCGGCACCGGCACGCACCTGACGGTATATGCGCGGATGATCGCCGCTGATATTTTCTTGAACAATACGATATGTCCAGCGTACCAAGTGCATGAGCTTTTCAACGGTTTCGTTGAATGTCCGATAAGGACGCTGGTCAATAGTATCCTCGTGAGACTCGCAGATAATAAAACGCTCAAATCCGCGCCAATAGTTGTAAAGGCTTTCAACAAAATCACCTAAGAGAGAAATATCTTGGAAAAAAACTTTTGAACCAGGAACAACGCTCGGAACAAGCTTGGCAGGCATTTTTGTTAGAAACTGAAGTGATTGAATCAGGCAATTAATGTCGCTTTCAGCTATTTTTTTCTTTCCAAAAATACCAATGAGCATTGAATTGCGATGCGATAATTCATCAACGTACTGGGTCATCACCCATTTTAAAAGTTTGCTTGCTAAAAGCTCTTCCGAGGTGTCGCAGAGATGATTTTTTATTCTTAAAATAATTTTATTGCCAGAGATACGAAATGGTTGCATATGTCTTTTGCGCTCCTTCCTACTGGATTGATCCTAAAAAACGTGATCGAAAAATAAAAAAAGCTGCCGCAAGAATACATAGCGACGCCCAAAGATAATCAAGTTTCAGATTTTCCTTCATATAAAAAAAAGAAAATGGTACAAAAACTGACAACGTGATCACCTCTTGCAAAATTTTAAGCTGGCCTAAATTCATCACTTGGTGGCCAATACGATTGGCAGGAACTTGAATCATATATTCAAAAAATGCAATACCCCAGCTAATAAGCGCTGCAATCATCCATGGCTTTCCACTTAAATTCTTTAAGTGGGCATACCAGGCAAATGTCATAAAGACATTGCTGGTAATGAGTAAAAGGGTTGTGATGATCATTTTATTCATAAGTATTTAATCGGGAGCTTCTTATTTCTTCAGGTCCGATGATCCCTCCGGAAATAACTACTTTCATTCCTTGATCGATCGTCCAGCAAGGATCAATGACTTGCGTTTCTTTTAAAATAATTAAAATACCAGAAGTTGGATTTGGCACTGTTGGAACAAAAACCTTAAGTAACTTTTCATTGCTTATTTTATCGACCACTGTTCCCGTGACAAAACCAATGGTCCACACGCCTGGCCTGAAATAATCAAGGAGGACAACACGTTTGAAAACCTCTCCCTCGGGCAACGACAAGGTTGCGGAAATTTGTTTTCCAACTTGATATGTTGTCTTGATGATAGGAATCCGATTAGAAATTTTCTCGAAGAAATTCAAAAGTTGTCGCCCAAGAACATTGCTTGTCAGGACACCTAAGAAGTAAAGGATTAACAAAAAAAGGAGGATGCCGATGCCAGGAATGCGGTAACCAAAAGTCCTGTCAAAAAAATCAACAATTCTTTTATCGATAAAAATATAGAAAAAACGTAAGACAAAAAAAGACAGCGCTAAAGGAATCGCCGCCAGAACTCCACGGAACATATACATTTTTATGTGCTTAATAAATTTCTTCATCAGTATTCTCCAGTTACATTTTACATTGTGATTTCTGTTTTTCTAGGATAAAACCAACTTTTTCAAGGGTAATCTTTGTCGCTTGGTTGATAGGAATTAATTTTTGATCCATCGTTGATCCTAATCCAAAAAGGCGCATGGAGAAATCGGTCATTTTCAGCAGTTGGGGTTTTTGCCCAAGCATTTTTTTCATTTTCTCTATTGTTTTTGGATACTCTTTTTTAATAATCTTACAGCCCCCGTAAGCGTATCCTCCTGTTTTATTTTTATTAAAAGAAAATCCAAATAATCGACAAATAAGCGGGCGCAACGCATAAACCATACAGCGACCTTGCTTAGAATTTCTTTGGTAGGGCTTAAAGAATACACATCTTTTCTTTGAGCCTGCTGCTCCAAGCTTTTTAAGCCAATAATCACCTTTTCCTTCTGACCACAATTGCGCAGCTAAAGGAAGCATCTCAAGAGATGTTGTTTCAACATCTGCAGTGGCGCAACAATAACCGCATAAAGGTGGGCAGTGAATTTTAGAAAGCTTTTTAAAGTGCACTGTTTCTTTATCAACTTGACGATAAAGATGCACTAACGTCCGAATCGCGGATCGATCGCTTGAGTTAAGCTTAGGTAGGACGCTGGGCATGATCAATCTTTAGCTGAGAAGCTGATTGGCGTGATTAAGTTTTTCATAAATTTTGGGAATCCAGGCATCACCCCAAAAAAGATAGCAACTCGTTTCGGCATCTAAGATAATTTGATGCGCCTTCCTTAATCGTGCGCGCTGATCAATTCTCAAGCTCCCTTTTTGATTGACCGTATTCCAATATTTTTTACTTGTTTCAAAAAGCGCGTTGATTGCTTTTTTTTGAGATTCCGAACCATTCCATTGGGAAAAATCAAAACCGCTTGTCGACGCAACATTCCAAGCCCCTGTGCGGACAATAGCTTCATCCATTTTGGGCGTATTTTTAATAAAATCTGAGATCTTAATAAATTGCAGATTGGTTCTTTTTTCCCTGATCGCCTGTGCAAGCGGTGCAAAGAAGTAGCCAAAAAATCCTGCCGCTTCATCAATTTGCCTAAACCATCCCCCATTTTCGCCGTCAGACCATGTTGTAATGAGGCGTCGTGTTTGTGTTGAGGGACATTCTTGTATTTTCTTTGCTGATTCGGTTAAAAACCATTTTTCGCTTAATCCGCTCTCCTGCGCATTTGATAAATCACGATTGCGAGGAATGATCGTTATTTGTGCATTTTCAAAGCGGGCTTTATAGGGAGCAAAGCAATCCATCTTTTGATTCGGATCTTTTGGTTTTACATGAACATGGTCAATGACCGCATAGGTATACCCTGCCTTTTGCAGCGATGGAATCATTTCCATTGAAAACGCCATTTCCGAAGGCCAGAAGCCCTTTGGACTTTGATGAAAGATCTTTTCAACAATTTCTTTTCCTTGCTTGAGCTGCTCATCCCAATCTTCTTTGGGGATGACAGGAAAAAGCGGATGATAAAATCCCATGCCAATAATTTCAATATTTTTAGCGCTACGATACATCTCTAACATTTGAGGAATATCGACATATTTGCGATAGCGATCAACAATTTTTGGATCAAGAAATTGCGCAAGCAATACACCGGAAAATCCAATATGAAAACAAGCAACATCTTTGTATTGATGCGCATAGCGCGCCGCGCGCTCATAACATTTAATGATCTGCTGAGCTTCCCAGTCGTTTGTCTCGATCAAAAGAGCGAGATTGTCTGGTGGCTGGTGCATATGAAGGCCTAAGGCATAAAAAATATGTTCCATGACCATCCTTTAATGATAAGAATTTTTACGAAGAAGATTTTAATAGATCAATACCTCGACGACAGATTTCTTTTGCATAGTCGGTCCAAAGGCCTTCACCCCAATAGCGAAAACAACTTGTTTGGGAAAGCAATACATACAAAAGGGCTTCTCGGTAAGTCGTATTGTCAGGTTTTATTTTCTTTCCATCATAGACTTTATGAAAGGCTACGCTTAGCTGATTGATAGGGTCTAAAACACTTTCATACCCATGAACCCAATTGCGATCACTTGTCCATGAACCCTTATCAAGATTAAACCGTGAATCTTTCTTTTTCAATTCTTCGATAGCGCGGTCGCAAGCGCCTTCGCCGAATTGATCATTAACCACCTGCCAAATGCGATGTTGAGATATCGGCTGAACCGCTATGAAATGAGCTTCATTGACACCTTTTTGCTCAAGAAATTCAAGGTATTCCGAACCATTCATGGCCACGGTTCCTTCGTTGCCCAGCTGGGCAACAGCCTGACGATATCCGGGAGGAAATTCATTCATCATGACGCCCCCATTTTCTCCATCTCCGATCTGAAGAACAAAGGGTGGGATCGTGCGTCCATTATAATTTTGAGGCCCAATTGTTTTTGCTTCATAAAATGGTTGCATCTGGGCTACAAGCTTTGTGTCAGAGCCTTGTGTCTTTACAAGAACGGTGATCTCTTGTGTTTCCCCTTTTGAATTGCGAGCAACCAAGCGGTGAGGAAAATGAGGCTGACGGATTCCGCTTCCATCTAAATTTTCAATGGTATGCTCTTGAACCATGAGCCACTGATAGCCGCAATCTTTTAAGGATTTAATATATTCATAGCAAACATCCGGATGGATGGGAAGGTGCATTTCCGGCGGAGAAAAGCCTTTAACACGGGACAGTGCTTCTTGTCCAAAAATGGAAGCAAAATGTTTTCGCCATGCAAGAATATGGAGCTTAAGATCAGGAACAGGTGTTGAGGTGGCAACGGCATGCGACCATGTTGTTCCAAGCCATTCAACATAACGATAATATTTTTTATCCGTTGTAACAAGCGCGAGATTTTCAAGAACGCCTCCTTGCCCCATTTGACCTATTCCCCAGAGAAGATTTCCCGAATAATCGAGCATGACGCGCGGATTTTGTCCTTGATTAACTAAATCACGAATGATATCCGAAATACGTGAGTAACAATGGAGAAAGACTGGCGCATTGTGATTATCGCCGGTGTCTTGATGTTCCATCATGTTTTGTAAATTAGATATCAAGCGTGCCTCTCTAACATTATACGTTTCCGCGGGAATGGTTGGCTGATGCATATGAAGAGCAATGCCAAACGCAGATTGAACGGCTGGCCAATTAATATTTGAACAAGGGGCATAAGACGGTGTTGAGGAAGGACGCAAGCTTTTATCATCCGAAGGGATAACAAAAATATCAGGAAATTCACCTTTGATTTCTGGGATATTATGCATAGATTTTGGCCTTTCGTTCTATTTTTTGTCGTTTAGGAAATATTTTATCCTTGTGATAGTGGATCGCACAATCCATGTCGGCAAAAATATTATCCCGCCATTCAACTTCTGCAAGCCAATCTTCATCGATTGAATTATTTAAAATGTCCTTATACAATTTTGCAAAACGATTTAAATGTTGTCTCACGCGTTTGTTGGCATAAGGAACCATCGTATTTGTTTTCATGATAAAAGGCCAATCACTTGACTCCGCCAACACAAGCTCTCGCGCTGCTTGATTAAGTGCTCGGCGAATAAGGCCTTTTTTAGAGCGTTCTAAAAGATAAGAAGTGTATTTTTCTACTAATTCCACCATCTGCTCACCCGCTTGATGAAGGTGCGGATAAATCCAGGCGTTAGAACCTTCAAGCCAGAATTCATTATGCCCTTTCCATCCCCAGGTTGAGGCCGAAGGCATGGCGACTTGATTCGTAGGATATTCAAATAAATACTCCGATGGAGTGATAAATTTAATCGTTTTTTGATCAAAGGCTGTTTTACGCATCAGAAAATCGATCCACATAGGACCTTCGTACCACCAATGTCCAAAAAGTTCAGCATCATAAGGGGCTAAAATGATGGGCTTTCGATCCATATGGGCACAAAGATGTTCAACTTGTTTTTCACGATTAAACATAAAATTTCCTGCATGGCTCGCAGCTTTTTCCTTAGCCGCATCTGGACGATAGTATTCTTTGTATTCAGTATTCCCTGTAATGCGCCAATACTTGATGCCTGTGTTAACGCGAAAACCATCTGGATGAATATACGGTTTAATATAATCATATTCGAGCTCAAAGCCAATATCTCGATAATATTCTCGATAATCCGGGTCCCCTGGATAGCCTTCCTTGGCACTCCACACCTGCTTTGAAGATTCCCAATCACGCGCAAAAGCGGCGACACCCGTCGGACAGAAAATAGGCGCATAGACACTATAGCGCGGACGCGGATCCGCATGCAAGATGCCGTGTGAATCCAAAATAAAATACTGAACGCCAGCTTCTTTTAAAAACTGATCAACACCCGGATAATAAGCGCATTCCGGAAGCCAAAATCCCTTGGGTTGACAACCAAATGTTTTAATATAATGCTCAACACCGATTTTAATTTGAGCATTTACGCTTGATGGATTAACTTGTAAATTAGGTAAAAACCCGTGTGTTGCCGCAGATCCTATAATCTCAAGAAACCCTAGGTCTTGAAATTTTTTAAAAGCTGAGACCAAGTCTCTTTTATAGCGATTTAAGAAAATATCCTTAGCTTCAAGAAATTTGCGATGATACGTTAGCGCAAGCCCATGATAAATTTTATCATAGCCTGTGCGTTCAATTTCTTTTTCTGAAAGTTCGATCAATTTGTTTAAATGCCGAACATAACGATTTTGAAGCAAGGGGTCTTGGAGCATGGAAACTAGAGGCGGAGTAAGCGACATGGTGATGCGAAAATCAACGCCATCATCCACAAGATCATCAAAAATTTCAATCAGAGGAATATACGTTTCTGTGATAGCTTCATAAAGCCAGTTTTCTTCAAGGAAATTTTCTTCTTCGGGATGGCGAACAAAAGGCAAATGTGCGTGAAGAAGTAAACAAACATAGCCCTTAAGCATGTTAAACCTCTTAGATAAGTTTGGTTTCGTATTTTGTTTTTGAACGTTGGCCGGAGGTTAATATCTTTCGCACTTCAAGCTGATCATGCGAGATGGCCTTAAAATCAAGAGGGATCGATCCGTTGTCCGACAAGGCAAAGCGTAGTGAAAATGTCCCATCAGGACGAAGAGGAATCTGTTTATTTCCATGCCAAACTTGAGCATCAGGTTCTGTGCGGCCGTAAACGATCAATTCCGTGCCAAGCTCAAAAAAGAACTTGCGCTGCCTAAAAGTTTGTTCGCTCGATCCACCCATCGACGTTAAGGATTCGCTTGCGCCAACTCCCCCTGCCCCTACCTCTTCACCGGATTCGATTATTTCTTCAGAGGCCCCAAGAAGAGTTTTTCTAAACCATTTATTCTTATGAAGAGTCATGAAAAAATCATCCTCTAGTTCTTCATCATCATAAAAATCATCATCACCAATGTGCAATTTTGCGCTGCGAAGCGTCAAACGTTTTCCAACAATTCTTCTTAAAAGCGGGAATAATTTTGCATAATAGGCACGAATATCGTCTTCGGTGAGATAGTGACGTCTTTGGCCGTTGGATTTTCTTAGGGTAGATTTCTTGGTAATGACAAAAGGGGTTTTCTGAGAGCT
>Ga0172381_10001649_pt1 | contig 25750 bp, 21 predicted proteins | sample Leawel6488metaG_FD_119754 | JGI IMG/M metagenome (GOLD analysis project Ga0172381, IMG submission 119754) | Leachate microbial communities from a municipal landfill in Southern Ontario, Canada - Leachate well 64-88 metaG | ecosystem: Engineered > Solid waste > Landfill > Unclassified | place... | reverse complement strand
GCTAGGTCATTGTCTTTAAGATAAATAACCTGTTTAGTGTGGTTTAAAATAGCCGGAATGTCGGAAGCAACAAACGTTTCTCCTTCACCGACACCAACAATTAAAGGTGAACTCTGACGAACCGCCACTAATTTGTTTTCCTTAATACTTAGAGCAACTAGGCCATAAGAACCTTCAACCAAAGCCAAAGCCTTAGCGACGGCTGTTTCGAGATTGCCATCATAAAATTTTTCAATCAAGTGAGCCAAAACTTCCGAATCAGTTTCTGATTGGAATCGATGCCCCTCACTAATTAAAACCTCCTTCAGAGCCTGATAATTTTCGATAATACCGTTATGGACAACAGCCAGCTGGGCACAACAATCAACATGCGGATGGGCGTTATTTTCACTAGGAGCACCATGAGTCGCCCATCTGGTATGAGCAATACCAATAGTACCCACGATTTCTTGATTAACCACCGATTGTTCCAGTTGAACTACCGGGCCGACTTTCTTATCAATAAAAAAATGCCCGCCCTGCAAAATACACAGGCCGGCACTATCATAGCCACGATATTCCAATTTTTTTAAACCTTCCAACAGAATATCTTTAGCCGACTGATGACCAAGATAACCAATAATTCCACACATAATATAAATAATAGATATTTAAACCTTAATCAATTATTATCTATATAATAACAAACATCCTAGTAAAATAAAAGATAAACAGCGTTTTTATTAATAGAAAAACGAACCCGAAAACTCGTTTTTTCAACTAGGGGGTCACGTGGTGGACTTAGAAATGTGATTATTAAAATGGATTGGTATATTTATATTCCTGATTTGAAATAATTCGTTTTTTACGAATTAATTATAACTATTTTTGATTTTTTTATAATACATCACGAAAAATTTATAAGATGATGCTTCTTTTTGAACTAATATAAGGGCATAACAAGGGTATTTACAAATAGGAATAACTCCTATATAATAATTAGTATGAACAAGCAAGCTAAAGAAAAAATAAATTTAAAAGCAATTTTTAAGCAAAAAGGTTTGAGACTGACTCCGCAAAGACAAGTAATTCTTGAAATTTTGTCGGGTGATTATAGTCATCCAAGCCCAACAGCAGTATACGAAAAAATAAAAGATGATAATCCATCTATATCTTTTGATACAGTTAATCGGACACTTATTCTCTTTGCCGAGAAGGGACTAATTAAGGAAGTGGTAAATCATGGTAAATCAAAACGCTATGACCCTATCACAGCCAAGCATCATCATTTTTGTTGCATAAAATGTGGTTGTATTATCGACTTTAACGATGAATTATTGGACAAGATAGATATAAAAAAATTGAACCAACTGGGAGATGTGATGGACATGAGAGTATCAATTGATGGAATATGTCAAAATTGTAAAAACACAAAAAATAGACTCATTAATAATAAAAATTTAAAATTATAATTAATTAAAAACATTATGAAAAACAACAACTACAGATCAATTGTAAAATTGGACTTCCAATATGCACACAGATTTATGAATTATCCAGGTGAGGCAAGCTATCTTCATGGACACTCTGGATACCTCACTCTCGAAATTGAAGGAGAATTAAACGAACATAATTATGCTCATCCAGTAAAAGAAGCACAAAAATTAGCATGGGAGGTGGCCGATAACTTCCACCATGGAACGATTTTTCAAGAAGGTGACCCCTTGCTTGATTTGGTTTTACAAGGATATGAACAAACAGGAATGAAGGGCACTACAGATAGATTTGGAGCGCCTGCAAAAGCTCTCAACCATGAGCTTATCAAATCGTTTCCTGAAAGCAGAGTATCTATAAGCAAAGGCCCATCTACTTGCGAATGGTTCTGCACAGTATTTTACGAATTGCTGAAAGACAAATTGAATATTAAAAAAATAGAATTCCGTTCTTCGTCGTTGAACTGTGCATCAAAAGAGTTCTAACAAACACAAAATAATACCTATACTTCTGCTGTTACATACAAAAAATAACGCTTATTACAGCGTTATTTTTTGGCTCAACTAATTGAAATTTACAAGAGCTATTCTGGGTGGCTACTGGGAGTTGAACCCAGACTGACGGGACCACAACCCGCTGTTCTACCGCTAAACTATAGCCACCATAATCTTTACAATTTATAGACTCTTAAGTAATTAGTCAACCCCAACTTGATTTCTTTAATTGGTTCATAACCTGGTAAATGAAATTGATTACTAATCAATATTGCTCCACTCTTAGCCTCCTGTTTAAGTTTAAGCGATAATCTAGCCATCAAAGCTGCGTTCAAATAGCAATAAAAACAATCGCCATCTTTTAAAGACATTTTTAAGAAATCTTTACGAACCAGTTTAATACGACTACGCAATAATGACAATTGAAGCCTAGCCAATAAATAAACCGAGGCAATCAATTCAACACCAATTAAATTATACTTAACTTGACTAGTTTTTTCTAATTTTCTTAAAAAACCAGCCTGACCACAACCAAGTTCATAAATCTTAGCGCCATCAACCAACCCAAGTTCATTAAACTGTTTAATGGCCTCAGATAAAACCTTGTTTTTACTGCTAACCACTGGTGCATAACCTTTAAACATTAAGTTGAAAAATTCTTCAACCAAAAAGATCAAAACCAGTGAAACAATAATCAAACCAATTAATAAAAACCAAATCATATTTTTATAAATAAAGTTGTACGCCCAGAGGGAATCGAACCCCCATAACCAGCTTAGAAGGCTGGTGTTCTATCCATTGAACTATGGGCGCCAGCTACAATAAATTTAGCAAGCGGTAGGCCTTTTGTCAATTTTAAATCGATAAATAAAGGTTAATCCGTTAACATTACTTGCCTAATAATAGTAGTTTGACCACCATATTTTTTAGTAGCCGTTATGTTAAAATAATTAATACCCGAACGCAGATTAACCAATTGACTAAAACCACCCAATCGATCACTAAGCACCGCCTCACCATTAATATCTAACTGAACCTCGGGATCAGTCTGCCCACTCAACCAAAGCTGCCGTTGAGTAGTAGAAATATCACCAACAGGATTAACAATATTTAACCAGGGCGGAGAAAAAATATTTTTTAAAGACAAGCCAATATAAACAGCAATTACAATAATAATTAGGGCCACTAAGCCATTACGAACAATTTGTGGAAAAGACCATAATTCTTGACGACTAATTAATTTTCGACCAAAAAAATTATGATGATCAATTCGATCAGTTTTTTCCCAATTATTAATAATAACCGCCGCCTCATCATTAGCAAAACCCAATAATCTCAAATAATCTGACAAAATTTTGACCAGCCTTGATCCTGTTGGCAATTTATCGGTTCGACCTAATTCTAAAAATTCAACTTGATCTTTTTTTATTTTTAAACGACGAGCACAAAACAAGGTTGACCAACCCTTAGACAATCGACGGTCTCGAATAATTCGATTAAAATTATTATGAAGCTGTTCACTCATGCCATTAATTATCAACCTGTATTACTTGATCAATCTTGCCCCTAGTCCATTCTTCTGCCCCAACCAAATCAAGAACAAATCTGATTATTATATAGCTACAAAATATTATAACTAAACCAATCAAAGCATTAATTAATGTTTGCTGCCCCTTTTTAAAGCTCTCACTATTACCCGCAGCCGTGATCATTTGAATACCACCAAATACAAACATAGCTAAAGCAAACGTCCCAGACAAACCTAAAATTGCTCGAGCAATAAAAATACCCATCGCTTCAAAATCTTTTATCTGATAATCTCCACTTTCATAATTTTCAATTGGCACTAATTGTGCTCCTGAATCTGCCAATGAAACTATTGGAAAAATTAAAACAATCGCTAATAAACTTAAAAATAAAAATCGACGATATTTCATATGGTTTAATTATTTAACTATCGATAATGTTTGCTTAAGCTTATTAGCACCAAGATTAGCTACCGCCTCTAATTGATCTGGGGTTGCCAAAACACCATCAATCATTTCCGCCATAGCCTTGTGAGCTGATTTAGAATTATAACCCTTATACCAACTACGAGCAGTTAATAATTGACTAGCAAAAATATCTAAATATTCTTCTGATAATTGTTTTTCAATTAATCCCCGTAAAGCAGTCGGCCGTTTAGTTTTATCTAAATAACTAACTACATTTTCCTGACTAGTTATAAATTGAATAAAATCCCAAGACTCATTAATGTGCCGACTTTTTTTAGAAACTGTTTCTACCCAATAATTAGCAATATTAACCGGTTGGCTGGTACTAGAAATCTGTGGCAATTTACTAACACTAATATTTAAATCTTTAAGATATTGATTAGCATTTCTGCCATCAAAACCCGAGCGCCGAGCTGCTACAATTAAAGGAATATGATAACTATAGCCAAACATTATCGCCGATTGACCACGAATAAACATATCTAGTGAATTGCCTAACGATTTATCCCAACAATAAACTTCTTTATTAACATTAGCAAAATCACTATAAAAACGAAGCGCCTCTAAACCTGGACGATAACCACCCGATTCTTTAACAAAAACAACTTGTCCATTTTCAATAATAGGCGTACGACTTTGTAGCATCAAAGCGGCTAAAATATCAGCCGATCGCTCAACATTACTACCACCACCAAGTGAGGCCCCGGATTGAATAATTTTCCCCTGAACATCTCGCTTGGTTAAACGTTTAACAATCTCTTGAAAATTTTTATCCCAATAAGCCGGTGGATTAACAATCCCCTCATTATTAAATAGGTCTTTTTGATAAAACATAGCCAAAGTATCAACCGATAGAGGCAAGCCTGCTATTTTATTGCCGATAACCACATCATCGGCCACCACGTCAACAAACTTAGCTCGTAAGTCTTTAATTGATAAGCTTTTACTGGTTTTTAATTCATAAATAACTTCTTTTTTGATCGCCCCTTTTTCAACCGGATAAACCATCGTAATTGTTTCTGGTAGCGGTGCTATTTTATCTTGATACTCTGGTAACCAACTACTTTCAATTGAAAAAATATCTGGACCACGATCCTCGGCTAAGGCATTAATCATCTCCCACTCATATTCATCATAACGCAGCTTACGATAATTAATCGTAACATTAGGATGCAACGCCTTATATTTATCTAATAGTTCTTTAAAATCATCGGGCTCATCCCAGGCTCGCCAATAATTTAAAGTAATCGGTTGCATGGCTTGCTTGACCTCAGCTGATTGAAAACGACAACCGAAACCACTAGTCATTAAAAAAATGGCTAATAAAGATAACGAGCTAATTTTTTTCCACATAAATTAACAATTAGAAAAACGATATTGAGGGTCTCTCCCTCTCCTAATACTAAACCTTAATATCTATATTATAGCTGAAAAAGAAAAAATCGGCCAATTTGACCGATTTTTTCAATCTACTAAACTAATTAATCGCTTTATTCACAGCTAGCCTCAGCACTAGCTGGGCCACTATTATCTATAGAAAATCCAGCAACTGGACTCTGGCTAGATAATTCAGCTGAACACTCAGCTGGTGGATTATTGAAAGCTGAACAAATAGTTTTCAATAAACTAGCACTATCTCGATTACTACTAATCTCTTGACCATTGATAACTAAAGTTGGTGATCCCTGAACACCATATTTCTCATTTTCAACCTGATCAACATTAAATGGGGGGAATTGACCTTTCCAGGCGTTCTTATCATTAAAACTATCAGTAATTTTATATTGCTGATCAGTCTCATTAATACAAGCCTTAAGAGCGGTTTGATCAATCTTAGCTTCACTATAGCATTCCTCAGCCTGACCAGATTTAATAAAACAATTCAAATAACTAATCAATTTATCTGGTTGACTTTTCTGAATACAATGTTGCGTCAAATTTTCATCAATCTCTAATTTGTCATGCATGGCGTAATCACAAAATCTAAGCTTAAAATCAATTTTATCACCCAACTGCTCAATCACCGGCAAAATTCCTCGTTCCATTTGCAAACCATAAGGACAATAACTCATGGTGAATAATTCAACAACCGGCTTATCACTTTTTTGTTCAACTTCAACAACTACCGCCTGACCACCATCAGAACTACCAGCTAGCTGGCTATTAACTTCGTCGATATCCATTGCTTGTGGAAAAAATAATTTACCATCCAGACTTAAATATGAATCAATTAACTCACCACTGCCAACATCAATTTTCATTTTATAAAAACCAGTTACCTCCTCTAATTCCTTAACTGAAGCTTGACTACCTGGTCGCATCAAAGCAGCATTAATAAATTGCTCGGCTCGTTCTTTAGCTTGATCGGGCTTGAGATTTTTTGTTCGGCTTGAACAACCGGTCAATATTAGAACGGCGGCTAAGCTTAACAATAATAATTTTTTCATAAATTATTAATAAATTAAATAATTAATATCTAAAGCCAGGTGACACCAACAACCTGGTCATTATTTTCTTTAAAACGCATCAAACAAACACCTTGAGTATCTCGACCAGATTCATTAACTGATGAAAATGGCATGCGAATGACCTGTCCTTTTAGCGACATAATAATTAAATCTTTATCAGTCATGGTTTTTTTGTTTACCAAGAAAGCATTAATTAACTCACCAGTCTTATCATTTATCTTAGCCGTCTTGATACCAGAACCGCCTCGATTTTGAATCTTATATTGAGCTAAATTAGTTCGCTTACCATAGCCATTAGCCATAACTGATAAAACCTGATAATCTTTCAATTTTTCCGAATCAGCCTTAATCACTCCCATACCAATTAACTGATCTTTAGCTCTTAATCGCATACCAATAACACCACTAGCTCCTCGCCCCATATCACGAACATCTTCTTCATGAAAACGAATAGCTTGACCATGGGCTGTAACCATTTGTATTTGATCATTGCCAGTAGTTGGCTTGACCCAAATCAACTGATCATTGCCTTTTAATTTAATGGCAATCAAACCACTCCGCCGCACATTAGAAAAAGCATTAATTCTAACTTTTTTCACCAATCCTCGGCGGGTAGCAAAAAACAAATATTCTTTATTAGCCATTTTATCCAATGGTAAAATAGCTGTAACCTGTTCACCACTAGCTAATTGCAAAAAATTAACGATAGCCTGTCCTTTGGCTGTTCTTGAAGCTGGTGGCAATTCATAGGCCTTTAATTCAAACACACGACCTTGACTGGTAAAAAACAATAAATCTCCATGAGTCATGGTGGCAAATAAAAACTGAACCGAATCCTCTTCTTTGGTGGTTAAGCCAATCACTCCTTTTCCGCCACGGCCTTGAACCTTAAAAGTATCACTGGACAGACGTTTGATATAACCATCTCTAGTCATAATAACCACGGCTTCTTCATTAGGAATTAAGTCCTCAGCTTTAAAATTCTTAACACTTTGATCAATTACACCAGTCCGTCGATCATCACCAAATTTTTCAGCAACCTCTTGACACTCTTGTTTAATTATCCCTAAAACTAAACTATCTGATGATAATATTTTTTCTAATTCAGTAATAGTTTTTAATTTATCTTTTAATTCAGTTTCAATTTTTAAAGTCTCTAAATTAGCCAGAGTCTGCAACTTCATTTCTAAAATAGCAACGGCTTGTCGATCAGATAATTTAAATTGCTTAATTAAATTATTTTTAGCTTGCTCTTTATCTTTAGAGGCCTTAATAATAGCAATGACTTCATCAATATGAGCTAGAGCAATCATCAAGCCCTCTAAAATATGAGCTCGATCTTTAGCCTTGGCTAAATCATAGGCAGTTCGACGACGAATAATTTCCTGACGATGCTTAATGAATTCTTCCAAAATAGTCTTGAGATTTAAAACACGAGGCTGAATTCCATCAATTAACGCCAGCATGTTAACATGAAAAGTTTCCTGAAGTTGAGTCTGCTTATATAAAACATTAAGAATTTTCTTGGGATAACTATCCCGTTTCAAGTCAATCACTACTCTAATTCCATCCTTATCTGATTCATCTCGTAAATCCCTAATACCTTCAATCTTCTTATCTTTAACTAAATCGGCAATCTTTTCAACCAAAGTAGCCTTATTGACCTGATAAGGGATCTCACTAATAATTATTTGAAAATTTTCATGACCATTCTCAACAATTTCAGCACGACCACGCATGACTATACCGCCCTTACCAGTAGTATAGGCTCGCAAAATATCTTCATGATTATAAATCAAACCACCGGTTGGGAAATCTGGACCTTTAATCTGATTCATTAACTCTTCAATAGTTGCTTCAGGATTGTCAATTAATTGCAAAATAGCTCCAACTACTTCTCGTAAATTATGTGGCGGTATATTGGTAGCCATACCGACCGCAATACCCATGCAGCCATTAAGCAATAAATTGGGAATTTTAGCTGGTAAAACTTGTGGCTCTCGTTGTGATCCGTCAAAGTTAGGAATCATGTTAACAGTCTCTTTTTCTAAATCAAACAACATTTCCTCAGCAATCGTCGATAATTTAGCCTCAGTATAACGCATAGCCGCTGGTCGATCACCATCAACTGAACCAAAATTACCTTGACCACGGACTAGCATATAGCGCATGGCGAAATCTTGGGCCATGCGAGCCATTGAATCATAAACAGCACTATCGCCATGTGGATGATATTTACCTAAAACCTCACCAACCACTGTTGCTGATTTTCTAAACTTACCCGTTGATCGCAAACCCAATGACCACATTGCGTAAAGAATCCGACGATGAACTGGCTTCATACCATCACGAACATCGGGCAAAGCTCTAGAAACTATAACACTCATGGCATAGTCCAGATAAGATTGACGCATTTCGTCAATAATCGGCTGAGCTAAAATCAAACCATGTGGAGTAACTTCACCAGGTTGATCAGCTTGTTTATCGACTGGATTGATTGGTTGTTTTTTTTCGGCCATAAACTTTGATTATTCGGTTGGTTGATTAGGTAATTGGTCTAATTTTTGACGCAATTCTTCCAATTTAAGCTTATTTTCTTCTCTTAATAATTCATCCTCCGAACTGGTCGCCTGAATTATTTCAATTTTTTTAAGTGACTGGCTATTTTGTTCAACTTTTTCTAATCCATCACTTAAATCTTGACGAATTTGCTGAATGTCTAGCAATGGTTGAGCGTCTTGCTCTGAATCAGACAATAAAGATAATCGCAAACTATAGAACCAAAAAACTAATAACACTAGCATTACCGTGGCAACGCCCAACCATAAAACAAGACGACGTTGTTCGGTTGGCCATTGATTAATACGCAGTAATTCTTTATTTTGTTTAGCTGACTTTTTCATAATTAAACCACCGGCGATAAAACAACTAATTGCATATTTTCATTATCCATATCTCGGCGAGTTACCTTAAGCTTACTCTCATTAACCACTGGCAACCCAACCGCTTTAACAAAATCATCAATTGGATTAAGTTCAAATTTTAAACCTGGTAATTGATAATGCATTGGAATGACCATTTTAGGCTCAATTTGATTAATCACTTCGACCGCCTTTTTAGCGTCTAAAGTATAATGACCGCCAACTGGCACTAATAAAATATCAACACCGGACAATCTTTCTAATTGATTACCTTCTAGTAATCCTCCCAAATCACCTAAATGGGCTATAGTTAAATCACTAAACTCTAAACGAAAAATTAAATTATGACCGCGCTCTTGGCCAGCCTGTTGATCATGATAACTATCAATTCCATCAATCGAAATACCACCTATTTCATATTCACCGGCCATATCCACTAAAAATGGTTGGCCAGTTACCGCTTGAGAAAAATTATGGTCTTGATGTTGATGACTAATAACTAAAATATCAGCTGATAAATCACCCGACAATTTTAGACCAGTATAATCTGGATCAAATGGATCAATCACTACCGCCATATCACGGCCGTTGACCTTATCTTGAAATTTAAAACATGATTGTCCGAACCAGCTAATAATCATAAATATTGTTCTAATACATAACGAAGCCCGAAAATCGGGCTAGCTTTAATTTAGCAAAAATAAAGCCAGCTGTCAAAGTAAATAAGCTGATTTTATTAAAATAAATCACCTAAACTTGACGAAATTGGCAAATTGATCGAAAATCACAATAACTGCACAATTGACTGGGCTGAGCTGGGAAAAAACCTTGTTTAATGGCTTTAATCTCAGCAACTATTTCCTGTCGAATCTTATCTAAATCGGCCGGCTTGGCTTCAAAACTCAGGCTTGTTCCATTATTCAGATAATGAAAAGATAGACGACCAACTCGCCAACCAAAAACCTCTTCCACGGCCAATTGATAAAGCATCAATTGTCGCTTGGCTTGATAGTCTAATTTTTCCTTGGGACGACCGGTTTTATAATCAATAATTTCAACACTACCATCTGGCAATTGATCGATTCGATCAATTACTCCATGCAAAATAAATTCACTAGTTTTCCAAACAAATTTCTTTTCTAAGGCTAAAACATTTGGCCAACCATTATTTTCAATTTCCTGCCAAACAGCTGCTAAGCTTTGTTGGCCTAATTGTTGATATTTATCCCTTTCTTCAGTAGAAGAATAGCCCTCATCAACCCAATTACTCTTATATATCGCTAACAAGCCATCTCGGTCAACTAACTGCCGAGAATTAGTTGATTGACCAAATAAATCAATCGGTTGATCAGAAATTAAACAGGGCAAAAATAATTGATAAAGACAGCGATGCATTAATCGTCCATAAATCATATTAGCCTTTTCTGGAACAGGAACTTTTAAAACAAAGGCAAACTTATACTGTAAAGGACAATTACCATAACCCGCTAATTGACTAAAAGAAAACTTATGATTAACAAATTTATGATCAAGAACAGAAGACTCGTTATTTGGTTGCTTTAATGATTCAACTTCACGAACTAATTCAAAAACTCGACCAGATTCAAACTGACGTTCAATCGCCCCCTCATCTAAACCAAGTTCTTTCAAAAAAATTGAGGGGCGACGTTCTTGTGCTCCACCATAATCACGAGCATAGGCTAATATCAATTTTTCTTTAGCTCTAGTTATTGCCACATAAAATAACCGACGTTCTTCGGCTAAATGAGTGTCACCAGACCCAATTGATTCAGCAATTAGTCCAATCGGAACTGGCAAACTATCACTATGTCTGATTGTGGGAAATTTTTTATTAATTAAGTCAGGCAAAATAACATATTTAAATTCTAAACCTTTGGCCGAATGAACAGTCATAATCTTGACCACATCGTCATCATCTAGTGGTAAACTTAAATTGCCAGTTTCACCAGCCTCCATCTCTAAGTCCATTAAATCAACAAAATCCTTAAGTCTTAGGTCGTGACCAGTATTTTCAAAATCTTTAATTTTTTTATAAAGTTGATTCAAATAATGAAAAATTAACCAATCAATATCTTGGTCTAATCCGGCTAATAAACCTGATCGATACACAAAATCAACAAAAACCCGACTGGGTGTTTGCTGAGAGGCGGACAGCGACTGTTCATTAATTAATCGCATTAATTTTTCAATAATCTCTCGACCAGCTTGGCTAATTTTAGGAGCTAAATTATTATTTTTAGCTGCTTCAAATAACGACCAAGCTTTGCGACGAGCCAGGGCCGATAACTCAACTAGATCGGTAGCTGATAATAAGAATGGTCGAGAATTAAGAACCCGATACAGGGCGGCCGATTCATGATAATGATCTAATAATTTAAAATAAGCTAAACAATCTAAAATGATTGGCTTATAATATAAACCTCGCATCGACATAAATTGACAAGGAATGCCTCGGCGGATAAATTCATTAATAAATTTATCCGCCTCGCGATTAGATCGAATCAAAATAGCAAAATCAGACCATTTAATTTCTTCAGACCGACTATATTCATCTTTTATATAATCAATAATAGCGACAATCTCTTCAGACTCACTAGCTAAAGACCAAGTCTCAACGCTACCATCGACTACTCCGGCTGCTGTTAATTTTTTATTTAAGTTTAATTTAACTTCCAAACGATCAGGATTATTGTTTTGAATAGAACGATAAGCTTGATCTAAAATAGCTTGTCCCGAACGATAATTAGCTGTCAAAACTACTTCTTGAGCCTGAGGAAAATCATCCTTAAATTGAAGAATATTAGCCAGAGAGGCTCCTCTGAATTTATAAATACTTTGATCATCATCCCCGACCACGGTTAAATTATTATTCGGAGCAGCTAATAATTTTATTAATTCATATTGAGACCAATTAGTATCTTGAAATTCATCAACCAAAATAAATTTAAATTGACGACGATAAATTTCTAGAATATTGGGACGCTGTCTAAAAAGTCGCAAAGTATAAGTAATTAAATCACCAAAATCTAAATAAGAATTATCTAATAATAGCTGATTATAGGTCTGGTAAGCCAGAGCTAATTCTTTTAATTTAGCTGTTTCTAATTGCTCTATATCACTAGTCTCACTTTGATCTAAATTATCAATAAACTTTAAATAATCATCCGGCGATATATCTTCATCTTTAAGATGACTAAAATATTTAATTAAATCACGCAAAAACTTGGTCTCATTACCAAGCGGTCGATAATAATCTAATGATAGTCGCTCCAAATTACGCCGCAATAAAATCCATTGAGCGGTTTCATTGAGCAATTTAAAATCAGTTGGCAAGCCGATATCTAAGCCATGTTGACGCAGTATCCGCTCGCCTAAACTATGAAAAGTCTGAATCCATGAGTCAGTATAACCATACGGCAACAAACGGTCAGCTCGCTCTTCCATTTCACCAGCCGCTTTTTCAGTAAAAGTAGCCAATAAAATCTCCTCTGGTTTAGCTTGACCAGAAATTATTAAATGCAATAAACGATTAACTAAAACAGTCGTCTTGCCAGTACCAGCTCCAGCCACAATCAATAATGGACCAGTCTTGTGCTCAACCGCTTGGCGCTGCTGATCATTTAAACCAGCCAAATAATCAATTGGTTGAGTCATATTTATATCAATTAAAAATCAATTGACTGGTCAATTCAGCTTGATTACTAACTTGACCAATGATAGCCAAATTAAGACCTTGATTAACAAAGATTAATTGAGCGGCCTGACGAATTTGTTCAGCACTAATCGCTTGTATTTCAGCTAAATATTCAGCTGGTTTTTTCAAATTAGCCTGAACATTATTTTGAGCCAACCGCAGCACCTGTTGCCGAGCATACCACTGAGCTAAATCATCCGATCCTTCCAAGCCCAAAGCTAACCGTCCAGCAATAAAACTCTTAACGCGGCTTAATTCAGCCTGACTAACTAATTCCTCAGTTAATCTTTTATATTCATTAATAATAGTAGTGACCGCCAGTGATAAAGAATCTTTTTTGATGCCGGCCGAAGTTACTAAATAGCCACTATCAGTATAGCTTTCAATATTAGTGCGAACATAATAAGCTAATCCCTGACGTTCTCTAATTTGTAAAAATAATCGTGAACTCATTGATCCACCTAAAATAATCGACAATAATTTAACTGGTAATTCCTGCTTATGGCCATAGGGAAAAGACCTAACTCCCAGTGCCAAATGAGTTTGATCGGTGTCTTTATTAACAACCAGCAAATTTGGTTGATCTTGCTGTTCACTAACTGCCAATTTATCTTGAAAAGTCGATTGATCGGGCCATTGAACAAAATATTTATTCACCAGGTCATCAACTTGATCAGGTAAATTACCGGCTAAACAAATAACTGCTCGAGATTTACCATAATAATTACGCCAATAATTTATAAAATCAGCTGGTTGAAAAGCATTAACCGTTTCTTTCGATCCAGCGGTGTCTCGACCAGCTGGTGTATCACCATAAAGAGATCGCTCAAAAACATCTTCTAGATGCATCATTGGGTTATCCTGATACATATTAATCTCTTCAATAATAACCCCTTTTTCTCGCTTGATCTCTTCACTGGAAAATTGTGAATTAAGCAGCATATCACTCAAAACATCAAGCGCCACTTCCGCCCGATCAGCTGAGCATTTAACATAATAACCAGTATATTCTTTACCAGTAAACGCATTAAATTCACCACCAATTGCATCAAGCTCGCTAGAAATTGCTAAAGTTGATGGTCGCTTAATGGTTCCCTTAAAAAACATATGCTCTAAAAAATGAGACAACCCGCTTTGCTGGTCTGTTTCAAATTTTGAACCAACCGCCACCATAATTAAGGCAGTAAAGGTTGGACAATTATCTAACGGAATTTTTAAAACCAAAGGAATATTAGCTGCAATTTGTCTTTGCCACATAATCAATTAATAATCTAATTTAGAAGATAAAAATTTCACTAAATCATCAGTCCCAATCGTAACCTGCTCCATAGTATCTCGATCTCTGACTGTGACTGTATTTTTTTCTAGAGTATCAAAGTCAATTGTTACACAAAATGGTGTACCAATCTCATCTTGACGACGATAACGCTTACCAACATTACCACTATCATCAAATTCACAACGCCACCGCATTTTAAGCTGATCAAGAATTACCTGAGCAGCCTTAACTAATTCTGGTTTATTACGCAATAGTGGAAAAACCGCCACTTTAACTGGAGCCAAAGCTGGTTTTAATTTCAAAACTATCCGCTTATCACCACCAGCCAGCTCCTCCTCGTGATAGGCTTCACTTAGCAGCATCAAAAAAACTCGGCCAACTCCAGACGATGATTCAACAATATGCGGAATAAACTTCTGATCAGTCGTCTGGTCATAATAATCCAATTCTTGACCAGAAAACTGCTGATGTTGACTTAAATCATAATTACCACGAGCATGAATTCCTTCAATTTCTTGAAACCCAAACGGAAATTTATACTCAATATCAAAAGCGGCTTTAGCATAAAAAACTAATTTTTCATGCTCATGCCAACGCAAATTTTCTGAATTAATACCAAGAATATTAACATAATAATCCCAACGACGTTGTTTCCAAAGATTAAAATCAGCCAGATCATCAGTTGGACGAATAAAGTATTGTAATTCCATTTGTTCAAATTCTCTGGTCCGAAAAATAAATTGACGAGCGGTTATTTCATTACGAAAAGCCTTACCAACCTGAGCAATACCAAACGGTAATTTTAGGCGGGTACTATCCATAATGTTCTTATAATTAACATAGATGCCCTGACAAGTTTCACCCCGCAAATAAACCGGTTCACTATCATTACCAGTAAAGTTCCCCAGATTGGATTGAACCAATAAATTAAACTTACGAACTGTCGTAAAATCTTTGTGGCCACATTCTGGACAAACAATAGTGTGACGATAATCATCAAACAGCTGATTAATCTCAGCTTCAGACATGGTTTCACTAGCCTCTACACCAACTTTTTCTAAAAGATGATCCACTCGCAGTCGAGCGTGACAATCACGACATTCAGTCAATGGGTCGGAAAAACCAGTTACATGACCACTGGCTTGCCAAATTTTTGGATTCATAAAAATGGCACTATCCAAACCGCTAATATTGTCATAGCGATAAACTAATTCTCTCCACCAAGTCTGTTTAATGTTGTTGGCTAATTCAACTCCATAAGGACCATAATCATAAACCGCAGCTAAACCACCATAAATTTCAGATGATGGATAGACAAAACCACGGCGCTTACAAAGGCTAACTAAAGTTTCTAAAGTTACTTCAGACATAAGATAAAATAAGGCATTAAAGCCTTTTTAGTCTATCACTGCAGTTAATTTTTGGCAATTGGCCACAGAAGGCTGACTTTTTCTTAGCCAAACATTGACAAAGCACCAAATAAATCTTAACCTAATGATTGTCCTAACGGATAAATAAAAACAAGGAGGCTCAGAATGAGCTTTGAAGATTCAACCAGAGTATTAGGGGCCGTAATTTGGTCCAAGTGGCTCCACTTTGTAGTAACTGATCGAAATGGCCAAAGAGCTATGCTCAAGGCCGATGGTCTGGAAATGGCTATAAAATCAAAACTAGGAGTAAAGCGCCTGACCTGTACCGAATGTCTGTTCATGACAGATATTTTAACAAAAAGAGAAATTCTTTTAAGTAGAGAGGATATCTCCAATCAAAATTTCTCTTCTATCTTGGAGGTCTTACCTCCAATGAAAAAAAGAAAAAAGGAACCAAAAAAACGCCGCTAGTGGCAGCGGTTCCGACAATAAGCTTTGGCTGACACCTTTGGTGCCAGCCTTTTTTATTATCCAAAATTAAAACCGCCAGTCTAATAGACTGGCGGTTTTAATCCCCCTCCTTATCATCAACTAGTTGATGGTTTTAATTAAGCCGGCCTGACGAAAACTATAAAATCCCCGGCGACTAAAAATAACATTATCTAACATCTCCAAACCAAAAGCCTGACAAATTCGATAAAGCTTATTAAATAAAATCATATCCAACTCATTTGGCTCAGCATCGCCAGATAGATGATTGCTAGCGGTAATTAATTGTTGAGCTGGTAATTTCAAAATCGGGTCAAAAATCTGATTAACCATAAAATCTGGTTGACGCATCCGTTCAAATAAAAAGTTCTTGCGTCGTAATTCATGACAACGACGATCTAAATAACCAATAGCCAGACGCTCCTGAGTACAAGATCTTAAATATTTAAACTCCTGATAAATAACTTCCTGACTATAATAAATATTCTGAAGCCGCTGTCGACAAAATCGTTTAGTTATTTCAGCTGATGCTAATAGATTGTTAGCTTGCTGACTAGTCAGTCCAGCAGCAATCAGTTCTTCAAAACTTGATCTAATTAAACATGGTGCTGGAATCTTTTTAAGAATTAATTTAGCTAGGGCTGTGGAAGATTTTAAATCTTGACCATGGCTGATCACAAAGGCTAATAATTCACTATTACTAAATTTAGCCCAATCAAACTTCAGCCAATTAGCCGCATCCGGTAGCTTAGCCGGAATTAGGTAAATAGACATGACATCTTGATTAAAAACTAATTGGAGGCGGCAAAAGGCAAATAGTTTGACCATTACCATAATAACATTTTTATTAATCACAAAAAAGACAGACCCCTAAGTAAGGATCTGTCTTGCTTTATGTTCAATAAAATCAACTAATCTTAGCAATTAATGAAAATCACGTCGTCTGGAGTTATCCCCATGTTGAGGCCTAGATGACCTTGGTCCAGAAAAACCAGCTGGCCGCTCCATTGGTAATCCTTTAGCCTTATAACGCTCCCAGATTTCTTGATTAGCTGGTAAATCTTTCATAGTTAAATTAACTCGACCCTGATCATCAATTGCTTTAATTTTAACTGTTACTGTATCACCATCTTGAAGCATATCCGACGGCTTACCAACATAAAATGGTGCTAATTCACTAGCATGAACCATCCCATCACGATTAGGTAATAATTCAATAAACGCACCAAAATCTAATAAACGCACCACTTCACCAGTAAATTCTTCACCAACCTCTAGTTTACGAGCAATATCCTGAATCCATTTAATTGCTTGATCTAGTTTTTCTTGATTGGATCCACAAATCATCACCTGCCCGGTTTGTTCAATATCAATGGTAACTTCACAGGCAGCAATAATCTCATTGATAACTTTACCACCAGCTCCAATCACTTCCCTAATTTTATCAACATCAATGAAAAAACTAACAATTTTAGGAGCATAGGGTGATAATTCAGCACGAGGCTCAGCGATGGCCTGACTCATAACCGTTAAAATCTGCAAACGTGCTTGGCGAGCTTGATTAATGGTGGTTTCAATTATTTCCTTGGTTAATCCCTTGGTTTTAGTGTCTAATTGGATCGCGGTAATACCCTCTGATGTTCCAGTAATCTTAAAATCCATACCACCCTGCCCATCTTCTAGATCTTGTAAATCAGTCAACACTTTCCATTGGCTCATGTCTTGATTAGAAGCTAATCCCATAGCAATACCAGCTACCGATCGCTTAATTGGTACACCGGCATCCATTAAAGACAAAGATGAAGCACAGGTTGAACCCATTGACGAAGATCCATTGGAACCCAATGTTTCACTAACCACTCTAATGGTATAGGGGAAGTCAGCTCGATCAGGTAAAACTGGCAGTAAGGCCTTTTCAGCTAAAGCACCATGACCAATCTCTCGCCGACCAGCCGTTCTAATTGGCTTAGCTTCACCAACACAATATGGAGCAAAATTATAATGATGCATATACCGCTTAGTAGAAACTCCTTCTAGTCCTTCTAACGATTGTTCATCGCCAGGTGCTCCCAATGTAACAATGGACATAACTTGAGTTTCACCTCGAGAAAAAAGACCAACCCCGTGATTCCTTGGCAAAATACTAACATCAGCCGAAAGTTGACGAATTTCATCAAGTGCTCGACCGTCAACTCGGCGATTATTTTCTAAAATATTTTTAGTAACTAATGCTTCAACAATTGGTTCAACTGTCTGACCAATAATAACTTTCCGAAGATTTTTATCAATTCCTTGATTAAATAAATATTCATCTAAACCATCTTTAATCGCTTCAACAGCTAATTTACGTTGACCCTTAGTATAATAAGTCTGATTAAATAAAATGGCTTCGGCCTGCTCAGCCAACCATTGCTCAGCAATTTTTTGAATGGCTTGCTTATTTTCATTGGCCTGTCGATCTTCTTCTGATAATCTAATTGTTTTTATTGGCTTTTGCTCTTTTAATTGAACAGCTTTATAAAGCTGTTCAATTAAATCAACTGATCCAGCTAACGCTTGCTGTCCCGACCAAATTGCTTCAATCATGTCTGTTTCGGATAATTCCTGAGCACCAGCTTCAATCATAATCACTCGTTCAGCCGTACCAGCTACAATTAAATCTAAATCACTATTTTCGCGTTGTTCATAGGTTGGATTATAAACCAATTGACCATCAATTCGGCCAACTCTAATGCCACCAATTGGTCCACACCAATCAACGCCGGAAATTCTCAAAGCAGCTGAAGCAGCTACTAAGGCGACAATATCATAATCATTAGTCTGATCAACCGATAAAACAGTTAAAATGACCTGAACATCACGTCGTGATGATTCATCAAATAACGGTCGGATTGACCGATCAATCATTCGGCCACTCAAAACAGCCTCATCAGTCGGCCGACCTTCACGCTTAACCCAACGAGATCCTTTAATAATGCCAGCGGCATAAAGGCGTTCTTCAAAATCAACCATCAGTGGAAAAAAATCGCCACCCTCTCGAGATTCTTTAGCTTCCACCACTGTGGCCAAAACCACAGTATCACCATATTGAACAGTAACGGCCGCATCAGCTTGATGAGCCAATCGTCCAGTTTTAATTGTTAGCTGACGGCCATGCCAATCATTACTAACCACAATTTCTGGTTGTTGCATAAATTTGTAATCGCGCTGGCCGGCAAACTAAAGGACTATGATTATTCATAGCACTCCCTGTCTGCTGGTCAAAGCGAATAAATTATTATTTAATTAATTATTAACGATTGATTAAAAATCGCCGATCACTTAAATTAATAAAATCATCAGCAATTTCTAAAAGCTTAGCCGAAGTCGTTTGTCGAAATCCTGCCACCTCAACTAAACAACCGGTGGTACTCTGAATGTAATTAACTAACGGAATATAGTCACCATCACCACTAGCCAAAACAATAACATCTAACTTATGCGATAATTTAATAGCATCAATACTAATACCAACATCCCAATCACCCTTTTTGGCACCACCAGCAAAAATTTGCAAATCTTTCATAATTACCTCAAAACCTTGCTGGCTCAAAGCTTCAAAAAAAGCAACTTCATCTTCATTATTATCACTACTAATAACATAAGCGGCCGCTCGAATTAATTTTCGATCGGCCACTACTTCAGCTAAAACTTTACGAAAATTGACCTTCTTACTATAAAGGTTACGAGCTGAATGATAAAGATTAGCTACATCCACTAAAACACCAACTCTTTGCTCTGGGTGCTTAACCATAAATATTAAACAACCTCTTCAACTGTTGATTCATCAAATTCTCCGTCGACCACATCATCACCATTCTTGGCCATCAATTCAGCTTCTAATCGTTTACGATCTTCTTCTTCGGCTGCCATTTTTTTAGCAATTCTCAAATTAAGCTTAGTAGCTAATTCTAAAAAAGCTTGCTCGTCTTCTTTTTGTATATATTTTAATAAACGACGACGCTCACCAACTTTACGCAATAAACCACGTCGTGAAGAAAAATCATGACGATGTTTTTGCAAATGATCAGTTAATTGTTTAATCTCTTCGGTTAAAATAGCGATTTGAACCTGGGTAGATCCAGTGTCTCCTTCACGTTGACGAAATTTCTCAATAATCTGCTGCTTTACTTGTTTGTCTAACATACTGTTTGTCCCCAACCGAGAAGAGGGTCTAACCCACATCCAAGAGGAGGTAAATAATTAATTATTAATTGCTCGATTTAGAGCCTTTTTGTTATACCATTGTTGGAAAATAAAATCAAGATGTCGTATAATGTTTATATGATTAAAGAATTTATTAATAAATTTTTAGAATATCTAGAAGTAGAAAGAGGTCTAGCCAATAATACCTTGGTCGGTTATCGTTTTTATTTAATTCGTTTTTTGTCATTTGCCAATAACCAAGGAGTTAATAAGGTCGATCAAATTAGCCAAGAATTAGTCCACCGCTATCGCTTGCATCTAAACCGCTTAGCTAATCGAGATCATGATAATTTAAAAAAAAATACCCAAAATTATCATTTAATTGCTTTACGCCAATTTTTAAAATATTTGAGTAAAAATAATATAAATAGTTTAGATTCAAATAAAATTGAACTGGCTAAACAAGAGCCTCGGCAAGTTAATTTTTTAGAGGGCTATGATTTATCTGCCCTGTTACAGGCTCCATTAACTACCAAACAAGCCAATAATTTAATAAGACTACGCGATCGAGCAATCTTAGAACTTTTATTCTCAACTGGTCTGCGGGTCAGTGAATTAGCTAGATTGAAAATTAATGATATTAATCTAAAAAAAACCGAATTCACCGTGCGTGGCAAAGGTAGTAAATTACGCCTAGTTTTCTTATCAGCTGATGCCAAATTAGCTATTAATAACTATTTATCGGCCCGACAGGACACCGAACCATTTTTGTTCATCAGTCATGGTAAAATTAATCTTGAAACCAGTCCTCAGTTTGGCCTAACCCCACGAACAATTGAGAGGCTGGTAGAAAAATATGCTTTAGCTGCGGGTATTACCAAAAAAATAACACCACATACCCTTCGACATAGCTTTGCTACCGATCTATTAATTAGTGGCGCTGATATTCGTAGCGTTCAACAATTATTAGGGCACGCTTCAATAACTACTACCCAAGTCTACACCCACGTTACCGATCAACAATTACGGCAAGTTTATCAAAATTTTCATGGCAAAAGCCGAAAAATTATTAAAAAACAAAACCACCTCTAGACTATTTAATACCTTTTGTTATAATAAGCCAATTAATCTAATATTATAAATTTATGCCTTTAATTCCAACAGTTATAGAAACCAGCGGACAAGTTGAGCGAGCCTACGATATATATTCACGATTATTAAAAGATCGAATCATCTTTCTAGGCGAACCAATTGATGATCATGTTGCTAATTTAATTATTGCTCAATTATTATTCTTAGACGCTGAAAATAGTAGTAAAGATATTAAATTTTACATCAATACGCCTGGTGGATCGGTTACCGCTGGTCTAGCTATCTATGACACCATTCAATTTATTAAGGCTGATGTTAGCACAATTTGTGTAGGCATGGCCGCTTCAATGGGAGCAGTCCTGTTAGCGGCTGGATCCCCTGGTAAACGCCTAGCTCTGCCTAATAGTGAGATAATGATTCATCAAGTTATGGGTGGCTTTGAAGGACAAGCCACTGATATTAAAATTCGCTCAGAACATATCTTAAAAATTAAAGAAAAACTAAATAAATTACTCGCTCAACACACTAAACAAGAAATTAAAAATATTGAAAAAGACACTGAACGAGACCATTATTTAAGTCCTCTAGAGGCTAAAAGCTATGGATTAATCGATAAAATAATCAGTCGTTAAATTAACTAATAGCTAGATATTTCAACTTGCCTTTTTAGGTTAGTCGTGCTAGGATAATCATAGTTTATTTTATATATTTAACTGAATTTTGGTTTAGTCAGTATTGATTGATTACCGGTTGACCTCTACAGATTTTGAATTTCATTTCTTAAAAAAATACTTCACTTCCATACTGAGCCGTAATAAACCGGCTAAACTCCATACTGGCTCTAACCAAAGCCACCATTATTTATGAATTATTTAATCGGATTAAGCGGATTGGCGGCCGGATTGGCGGCCGGCTATTGGTTGCGTCGACAAATTGCCATTAACAAAGCAATCGGCGCTGAAAACAAGGCAGAAAAAATAATTGACGAAGCTAAAACTAAAGAAAAAGAAATCTTACTTAAAGCTCAAGATAAAGCTTTAAAATTAATCGACGAAGCCAAACAAGAAAACGAAAGTCATCGTAAAGAAATAACTGGCTGGCAAGCTCGACTAGAAAAGCGAGAAACCGCTTTTTCTCAAAAAATAATGGAGCTACAAGACAAACAACAACAGCTTTATGACAAAATAACTCAAGTAGAAGAAACTAAAGAAAAAATAAATCAAATTAAACAAGAACAAACTGCTAAATTAGAAGAAATTGCCAAACTCAATACTGATCAAGCCAAAGATTTATTACTAGAAAAAGTCGAACAAGAAGCCTCAGATAGTCTTATTTCGCGACTAGATAAATTAAACGAAGAGGCTAGCGATCAAATCGAAGAAAAATCACGGGAATTAATGGCGGCAGCCATGCAACGACTAGCTTCAACCTTTACCGCTGAAATAACCACAACCGTGGTAGATTTGCCTAACGATGAAATGAAAGGTAGAATTATTGGTCGTGAAGGCCGTAATATTAAAACAATTGAACAATTAACTGGTGTTGAAATTATTGTTGATGATACCCCTAATGCTATCACTGTCTCTGGATTTTCTGGCATACGCCGACAAATTGCTAAAAGAGCTCTTGATCATTTAATAAAAGACGGACGAATCCATCCAACTAAAATTGAAGATGCTATTGAAAAGGCTAAACAAGACCTAGCTATTGATATTAAAAAGGCCGGTGAGGACGCTCTTTATGAGCTTGGTGTAACTGGCTTTGAAACAAAATTGGTTCAAATTATTGGTCGTCTTAAATATCGAACCAGCTATGGACAAAATGCTCTTCGTCATAGTGTCGAAGTTGCTCACTTGTCTGGTTTGTTAGCTGAAGAACTAGGAGCTGATACAGCTTTAGCTAAAAAATCTGGCCTACTACACGATATCGGTAAGGCAGTTGATCATGAAGTCAAAGGAACTCATCCACAAATTGGTGGGAACATCGCTCGAAAATTTAATCTACCACAAGAGATTATTGATCCAATTGAGACACACCACGATGACCATCCTCGAAGCTTAATTGCTGTAATCGTTAAAGTAGCTGATGCTATTTCATCATCACGACCAGGGGCTCGTAATGACAGCCTTGATCAATATATCCAACGATTAGAAGAATTAGAAAAAATCGCCAATAGCTTTGCCGGCGTTGATAAAACCTATGCCATTCAAGCTGGTCGTGAAGTTCGTGTTTTTGTCAAACCAGAAGAAATAACTGACTTGTCAGCCCATGAATTGGCTGTTAAAATGGCTAAACAGATTGAACAAGACTTAAAATATCCCGGTGAAATTAAAATAAGCGTCATTAGAGAATTAAGAGTTATTGAATACGCTCGTTAATCAAAATGTCTATAAATCGACTAATCAAAAAACTTAAGCCTTATCGATTTCGATTAAATAAAGCAACTGATCACCATCTTCTTGATCAACAAGTTGTCTTTCGATTAGCCAAAAGCCGTTTACCTGGTTGGCGACAATGGCGATATTTACCTAAATTTTTATCCAGAAAAGAAAAAATTATAGTCATTGTCTGTCTACTATCATTAATTACTAGCCTAACGATTATTGCTAATCATTATTATCGACGCTACCGTTTAATTACTCCTAGAAATGGTGGATATTATGTTGAAGGATTAATTGGTGCACCCCGCTATATAAACCCAATTTATTCAGCTATTAACCAAACTGATCGCGACTTGACTCGTCTAATTTATAGCAGTTTATTTACCCGAGATAGTCACGGACAAATAACCGAAGATTTAGCTGACAGTTATGAAATTAGCCCTGACCGGCTCATTTATACGATTCGACTTCGTAACGAATTAAAATGGAGTGATGGTCAGAATTTAACAGCTGACGACGTCTTATTCACCTATGGCTCAATAATTGATTCAGCCTATGGTTCACCACTACAAAGCTCTTTAGTTGGCCTAGATATAACTAAAGTTGACGATCTAACAATCAAGTTTACTTTAAGCCAGCCCTATAATTCATTTTTAGATTTATTAACCATCGGCATCTTACCGAACCACCTTTGGGGTCAAATTCCAGCCGAAAGTGCCAGTTTAGCTGATCTTAACCTTAAACCAATTGGCAGTGGACCATATAAATTTAAGTCATTAAATAAAGACCGGTCTGGAAATATCAAGTCATATCAGCTGACTCTTAATCCAAATTATCATAAACAAAAACCATATATACCAGAAATAACTTTCAAATTTTATACTGGCTATGAAGAGTTAGTGGCTGCTCTTAATGATGGCTCAATTGATGGAGCAGCTTATTTACCACAAAAAATTGCAGAAAAACTAATCACCACTAGCCGTTATAATCTTAAATATTTAAATACTGCCCAATTAATTGCTGTCTTTATCAATGAAGATGACCAGACTTTAAAAAATAAAATGATTCGCCAAGCCATGGCCAAAGCTATTGACAAAAATCAAATTTTACTAGATAATAATAACCTAATCGGCCATCTGGCTAACGGACCAATTTTAAAACATCACCCTTACTACAATACTAGCCTAGTAAGGCCAACTTTTAATCTAGACGAAGCCAAAAAAATATTGGCCGATGATGGCTGGCAACCTAAAACTATCAACACCGAAGAAGTCACCAAGGCCCAAGAACAACTAGACAGTGGTCAAGGTGATCAGAATGAAAATAAAGTCATAGTTGATATGGGGGCCGGACAATGGTTACAAAAAAATAACCAATTTTTAGGTCTAAATTTAACCACTACTAGAGAACCGGATTATTTGAATATGGCTAATCAGATCGCCCAAGCTTGGCAAAAACTGGGTATCAAAATAAACTTAGACATTGTTGACGCCGAAAATATCAATAGTCAAATTATTAGAAGAAAAAATTACTCCCTATTGCTTTATGGCCAAAACTTAGGTCCAGAAAATGATTTAACTGCCCTCTGGCATTCAGCACAAAGTGGACCAAATGGTTTAAATTTAAGTAATTATCGAAACAGCCAGGTTGATAAAAATCTGGAAACTATTAGAACAGCAACTGAATTATCCAGTCGACAACAAGCTGCTTATGAGTTACAAAAACAAATCAATGATGACTTACCAGCAATTTTCCTGTATAATCCAACCTATCTTTATACTCAAAATAAAAAAATTAAAGGACTGACCACCGAGCTAATGATCGAACCAGCTGATCGTTTTAATCAGATAAACCAGTGGTATATCAAAACAAAAATCAGCTGGCAATAT
>Ga0172381_10001648_pt1 | contig 25752 bp, 24 predicted proteins | sample Leawel6488metaG_FD_119754 | JGI IMG/M metagenome (GOLD analysis project Ga0172381, IMG submission 119754) | Leachate microbial communities from a municipal landfill in Southern Ontario, Canada - Leachate well 64-88 metaG | ecosystem: Engineered > Solid waste > Landfill > Unclassified | place... | reverse complement strand
GATTACTACTTACAGCAATTCTCATTCAATTACTCTAAGCAATCTGTTACCAGCTACTACTTACCACTACCAAATTAAATCCGCAGACAGCAGCAATAATGCTTCTGCTTCTGTTGATATGAGTTTTACTACGCTAGAGGGAGCAATTCCTGGTGATTTAAATAATGATTCTAAGGTTGATAAATACGATTTCTCTTTAATGATGTCTAACTGGGGAAAAACAGGAGTAGTTATCGGTGATTTAAATAATGATTCTAAGGTTGATAAATACGATTTCTCTTTAATGATGTCTAACTGGAATAAATAAAAAATATGAACATAAAAAACATTAAAACAAAAATTGTATTGTCAGCTTTTATCCTTTTGTCAGTTATGGGTCTAGTTGGCATAGTAAATGCTGCTAATCCATCCATGTATGTTTCTCCATCTAGCCTTAATAGGAACTCTGGAAGTGTTTTTAATACTTCAATAGGGGTAAGTACTCAAGGCAATAAAGTTTGTGTAATTGAAGGAACTATTATTTTTAATAATTTAACTTGCCAGAGCATAGTATTGGCTAGTGATGTAATGGCTCAGGCTTCACCAACTTGTAGTAATCCTTATTATTTAATTGGTATTCCAGGTTGTACAATGGCTGATAAGGTTTTATTAACCGTAGCGGTTAAAGCTGGATCAGCTGGAACTGCTTCGATTAGTCAATCAGGCATAGATATCATCGGAGAGGGCGTATCTCTTGGATCATCTTCAATAACTGGAAATTACACTATTAATAGTGCTCCAGCTGTTACCTCAACTCCTGAATCAACTTCAACCGAACAGATTATACAACCTGAACCAGAGACAACAGAACCTATCCAGACTACCGATGAACCAACTAGTTCAATAAACCCAGAACAAGCTAGTTTGGTATCGACTGGTTTTAATTTCAGTAATTATCTCTGGATTGGATTAATTCTTATCCTTGTCATTATTGGTGGTATATATTTTGTTAAGAAGACAAAGAAGTAAAAATAAGAAGGGATATCATTCTCTTGTCTTAAAGTAACTAAAAGTTTCCTTGTTTTTTTAGCTTGACAATTCTATTTATTTTGATAGAATAATATTAAGAAAAGATATTTTGATTGGTCGGATTGTTCCGACCTTTTTAATAAAAATAAGATAAAATAATAAATAAAAAAGAATATGGATTTCCAATCATTTTTATCAGCCATATCCCAGATTGCAGATGAGAAAGGCTTATCACAAGAAAGAGTTTTAGAAACAGTTGAACATGCTTTAGCTTCAGCTTACAAAAAAGAATATGGCAAAAAGGGCCAAGTTATTAAAGCTAAAATAAATTCAAAGAGTGGAAAGATTGAGTTCTGGAGAGTTAGAAATGTTGTTGACGACACTATGGTATATATTCCTGAAAAAATTGAAACGGAAGGAGAGGAGCCAGTTGAACACGAAGAAGAAGTATCAGTAAAAGTTAAAGATAGTTATCGACCAACTGAGGCTGAATTAAATACCGAAGAGTCAGAAAGAGAGGGAGAGGAATCAGAAAGAAGAGTAAGATATAATGCTGAAAAGCATATATTAACAGAAGAGGCGAAAGAAATAGATTCTAAATTAAAGGCAGGGGACGAATTAGTTATTCCCTTGGAAGCAAAAGAGGATTTTGGAAGAATTGCTGCTCAAACTGCTAAGCAAGTTGTTTTACAGAAAATAAGAGAAGCGGAAAAGGAAGTTGTTTTAGCTGAATACAAATCAAAAGAAGGGGAGATAGTTTCAGGTATCGCTCAAAGAATTGAAGGAATTAATGTTTACTTCGATATCGGCAAATCACTAGGAGTTTTACCTAAAGAAGAACAAATCAGAGGCGAGTTCTATAAAGAAGGGCAAAGATTAAAACTATATGTTTTACGCGTTGACACTACTCCCAAGGGACCAATTATTTTACTATCAAGAAGTTATCCCAAATTAATTTCTAAGTTGTTTGAATTGGAAGTTCCTGAAATATCAGGCGGACAAATAGAAATCAAATCAATTGCGAGAGAGCCTGGCTCAAGAACTAAGATTGCGGTATTGTCTACTGCTGACGGAGTTGACCCAATTGGAGCCATGGTTGGACAAAGGGGTGTGCGTGTTGCAGCAGTTATGTCTGAATTGGGCGGAGAAAAAATAGACATCATTGAATACGATGAAGAACCGACTAAATTCATTGCTAATGCTTTATCTCCCGCAAAAATTATTAATGTTATTGCCGAAGCTAAGAATGTTGCGACTGTTGTTGTTCCTAAGGATCAATTATCATTAGCCATTGGAAAAGATGGACAGAATGTTAGATTGGCCGCTAAATTAACTGGTTGGAAAATCGATGTTAAAAGTGAAGATCAAGTTAATGCAAAGAATGACGATGATGAAGAATTAGACATTGATGAGGAAGAAGAATCAACAGCTGAATAATTTTTAAAAAGATGAAATACGAAATTAAAGAAATATCAACAATAAAGAGAAAGGCTGAGGTAGAGATAACTGCTGAAGATTTTGAAAATTACTATACTCAGGCTCTTTCAGAAATATCAAAAGGAGTCGAAATGCCTGGTTTTAGGAAAGGCAAGGTTCCTGAAAAAATGGTTGAAGAAAGACTAAGCCAGGAAGGTGTTTTAGGAGAAGCAGCTGAAGCCGCAGTTAGAGATAATTGGATTAAGCTTGTTAAAGAAGCAAAAATAGAAGCAATATCTCAACCTAAGGTAGAGGTTATTAAAGTTGCTCGCGGTAATCCCTTTGTTTTTACTGCTGAATTTGAAATATTGCCAGAGATAAAATTACCTGATTTGAAAAGTATTCAGGTAAAAAAAGAAGCAATAAAAATTGAAGACAAAGAAATCGAAGACACTCTTAATTGGTTAAGACAATCAAGAGCTAAGACAACTAAAAAAGATGGTGCAATTGAAAATAATGATTTTGTTGAGTTTAGTTTTTCTTGTACAAGCATAGAAAATGATCCTCTTAAAAAAGACAGAATTGTTGTTGGAAAGGGCCATTATGTTCCTGGGCTTGAAGAGGCTTTAATAGGAATGAAAGAGGGAGAAGAAAAAGATTTTGAAACAGAAAATCCTCAAGACAAAAAAGAAAAATTAAAGATGCACGTTAAAGTTGATTCAGTTAACAAAATGGAATTACCGGAAATCAATGATGAATGGGTAAAAACTTTGGGCAAATTTACAGATGTTGATTCTTTAAAAGAGGATATTAAAAAAGGAATAATTGAAGAAAAAGAAATTGCTCAAAAACAACAGAGAAGAGAAGAGGTAATTAAAAAGATTTTAGAAAAAACAAAATTTGAAGTTCCTCAGGTGTTAGTCGAGAGGGAAGTAGGATTCATGATGGATAATATTAAATCAAGAGTCAATTCCGAGCTCCAGATTAGCTTAGAAGAATATTTGAAGCAGATTAAAAAGACTGAAGAAGAGCTTAAAAAAGATTTTGAAAAAATAGCCGAAGAAAGAGTAAAAGGATTCTTGGTCTTGCATCAAATAACTAAAGATGAGAAAATGGAGATAGGAGGAGAAGAAATAAGCCAAAAGATAGAAGAATTACTTAGTCAATATCCTGACAAAGAAGCAGCTAGAAAGAATATGGATATGGAACAAGCAAAAATGTATATAGAAGATGAATTAAAAAGAGAAAGAATATTTAAATTATTTGACTGTTAAAAAATATGTTAATTCCAACAGTTATAGAAAAAACTCAAGCTGGTGAAAGGGCCTATGATATCTATTCAAGGCTTTTGAAAGATAGGATTATCTTTTTAGCTGGCACCATTGATGATCATTTGGCTAATACCGTAGTGGCCCAAATGTTGTTTTTAGCATCTAAAGATCCAAAGAAAGATATTCAATTATATATTAATAGTCCTGGAGGATCAGTGACGGCTGGTTTGGCGATTTATGATACAATGCAGTATATCAAGCCAGATGTTTCAACAGTTTCAATTGGTATGTCTGCTTCTATGGGGGCTTTAATCTTGGCAGCTGGAGCAAAGGGGAAGAGATACGCTTTGCCTAATTCAGAGATTCTTCTTCATCAAGTAATGGGAGGGGCAAAAGGACAGGCTTCGGAAATAGAAATTACAGCTAAGCAAATCATAAGGATAAAAGATCAGATGAATAAAATTTTAGCTAAGCATACAGGACAGTCTTTAAATAAGATTGCACAAGATACTGATAGAGATTTTTATCTGTCCGCCGAAGAGGCAAAAGAATATGGAGTGGTTGATGAGGTTATTGTTCCAAAAAAGAATTAGAAATAGACAGGCATCATGCCTGTCTATTTTTAAATCATAATATGCTTTACAAAGCTTTTTATTTCATTGTATAATGATATTATAGTTTAGTAATTTTTATATTTTATGCCTCAAACATTTAAAAACAAAAAGACAATCATAACCCTATTTACATTAGTTTTGTTTTTAATTATTGCTGTATTTTGTTTTTGTAATTTTAATTATAAAATTACTAATGTTGCTGCATCTGGAGAGGCTTGGCTTTCAGAGGGTATCTATAGGAAACCAATAACCATTACCAATAGTAGTACATCTTTTACTGTTGCTGGAACTGTCAGTGGGAATCCAGTTCTTGGTTCAGCTGGAAAATTTTCAACAGCAATTAATTTAGATGGCACAGGAGACTATATTTCAATTCCTGATTCTGATGATTGGAATTTTGCAGCCGGGGACTTTACTATTGATACTTGGGTAAAATTTACCAACGTGACAGATACAGGTCAAGGTATTGTGCGTCAGTTGACTTCTTCTGGTACCGATGGATTTACCCTTGTTTGGAACAGTACAGATGGTTTAGCATTTTATGTAAACGGAAGTACTATACCAGTTAAATACGCTGCTTTTAGTCCGACTATTAATACTTGGTATCATGTTGCAGTAACAAGGAACAGTAATACTTGGAGGATATTTTTAAATGGAGCTGTGGTTGCAACAGGAACAAGTTCAGTTACCATAACCAATAGTAGCCAGAGCCTTGAAATTGGGAAAGGGGCAACATTTAGTAGTAATTGGTCTGGTGTAGATAATTTTAGTCTTATTGGCTATGTAGACGAATTTAGAATATCTAAAGGTGTGGCTCGTTGGACAGCTGCTTTCACTTCTCCAACTTTAGCTCATGTCCCTGATTTATATACAAAATTATTATTGCACTTAGATGAAGCTGTTGGATTGACTTCTGTCAGTAGTGATAATGTTTTGACTAATTATCAAGTTAAATTAAACTTAAGTTATGTTTCTTCGAAAATGAATGCTGATTTTAGTGATATTAGATTTACTTCATCTGATGGATCAACTGAGCTTTCTTATTGGATTGAATCATATGTAGCCTCAACCTCAGCAGTGGTTTGGGTCAAAGTTCCTTCTCTTATTGTTGGTGCAACTACAATATATATGTATTATGGAAATTCCTCAGCTACTACTACATCTAGTGGGGATAATACGTTTGCTTTTTTTGATAATTTTACCGGAACATCATTTGATAGTGTAAAGTGGGACACCCAGACCTCTCCTACTGTTTCTGGTGGTTACGCCGTATTTAGAAGTAGTGCTGCAGCGTGGCAATCAGCCCTTTCAAAATATGCCGCAGATGATGCAAGAAATTATGAAATTTATGCTAGATATAAGCTTGTTGATAATAGTGAGCAGCGTCTATTTCATGGGTGGGGAGCTGCCCTTACTCCTGCCTCACCAATAGTTCCTGCCTGTTCGTATAAGTATTCTTACGATCATTTTTATGCTAATTATGCAAGCACCTACACAACCGTTGCATGGGTTCTCGAGACTTGGTATACCACAAAACACAGGCTCGATACTTCTTACTATCAAACAGTTACATTGGTTGAAAATGGAACAGCAACAAATACTAGTGCTATTGCTTTTGATTCTACTGCTCATCATGTATTTTTTGGGTTAAATTATGGAGGCGGTGATGTAGATTGGGTTTTTGTTAAGAAATATGCGGCAACTGAACCAACAACATCTTTGGGAGCAGAAGAAAGTTTGTCTCCCTTTGATTATCAAGAGTCATTGCTCATTAATAATACTTCTTATGCTAGCGCTTTAACCAATTATCAAGTTTTATTAACTATCGATACGGCTAGCTTAATTTCTGCTGGTAAAATGAAATCACTTTGTGAAGATATCCGTTTTTCAGACTCCATTTCTTATGATATGGCAGACTGGACCAATAATTATCATTATTGGATAGAATCTGGTTGCAATACTGCTACCACAAAGATTTGGATAAAAGTAGACACCATAGCCGCTTTATCTAACAAGACGATATATATGTATTATGGCAGAAGCGATCTCTCAGCTTTTTCTAGTGGAGACAACACCTTTATCTTCTTTGATGATTTTACCGAAGCAACAATTGATACTGCTAAATGGAAAGAATATGATACAGGAAGCAATATTAATCAAACGGGTGATGGTCTTTTAACTATTACTAATGGTACTGGAGCTTGGACCACAACGGGAATTTATTCTATTCCTAATTTTAATAGAGCTGATGGAATAGTTGTTCAAGGTAAATACAAATCAATGGGTTCTTCGGCAGGGTATAGCTATAAAGATACAACTATGCTGTGGACACACAATACAACTGATAGTGTTAATCATCCTAATTTTATTTATGCTTTATATTTAATTATGAGTGCGGCTACACCAACAGTACCATCTTTAGCATATTACGAAAAAGGTAGTCCTTCGGGTGGTGTTACTGGAACATGGGCTGCTGGTGCCCAGTATATTATTAGGCAGATAATAAAAACGACAGCGGGTGCGACTACTCAAATGAGTTCAGACGGAGGAGTCACGTGGCCAACCTATAAAGATTCAACTACGGCAACATCAGACACACCACTCAAGGTTGGTTTCACTCACTATGGGGGTGGACCTATTTATATAGATGATATAATTGTTCGTAAGTATGTTTCTCCTGAGCCTACAGTAACTATTTCTTCTCCTCCTACGGCTACAAATTTTAGTGTTGCCACTGAAAATGATTCTTATTTGTATTGTGATTATTATTATGTAGGCAATGTTTTGACGGCGGGGAAAAATGGAAATCTTAAATTTCAGTTTGAATATGGTGGATTCGCCAATTCTTCAGGCTATAGGATTGCTATTGGAACCTCATCAGATGTGAACAGTGCTGATTTCTATATGCCATCCTCATCTACCTGGACTCCGACTAGTCCTGCTGTACCATCTGGAGGAACTATAGCGTACGAAGGAACTTATGTTAAAGAATCTCCCAGTTCTGCTGCATTTGAAATAGGATATGGCACTGGCACGGTTGGAAAAACTTATCATTGGTGGGTAAAATTAAAAAATGCTAATGGTATTGAGTCAGACTGGATAGACGCAGGAACTTTTGTAACTCCAAAAAAACACTATCCAATAGTAAAGGTTATGACGAATAAGGATACAATTGAAGCAAGAGATAATATTCAGTATTGTTCGGGAACGGATCTTTCTAAGCAAACATTAATAACTAAAGATAATTGTTACGATGTTTGTTGGAAGGGGACATTAGGCGCAGCTGATCCAGCAAACACTAATTGGAAATGCAGTGTTTGCTATGACGCAACTGGAGATGCTGTATCGTGTTCTACTTTAAGCGATGGAGATACAACATTTACCTGGAAGATTCCTTTAGCTACAACAGAGTATGAATTAGTTTCAGGAACATTAACTTCTGCTAATCCTGTTATTAAATACAAGGTTTCACATAGTGCTGCAGATTTGAAAGTAGGACTGAATATAACTGGATCTGCTTGTGGAAACGAATCAGGAGTATTTGATATCGGAGTAAGAATGCCAACCTGGGTAGAAATTTCCCCATTTTAGTTAATTATTAAAGACCCTTGCTCTGGCAGGGGTTTTTTGTTATACTAATCTTGTAAGTATATTAATGTTAATTTTGAATTTTTGGTAATTATTTAATAATCTTAAGAATGTGTTTATAGCAGAATACTTTAAAACTGAAAATTGATTATTTATTGCGTGCCAAATTTTCATATATATAAAATATGGAAATATTAACGGTTATTGCAGCGATAGTATCGTTGTTTGTAGGTGGTGTTGTTGGTTACTATATCCGTCAATCAATTGCAAGAAAGAGAGCAGGAACCATTGAATCAGAACTACAGAAAAAGATTACTCAGACTAGACAGACTGCCGAAGAGATAATGAGTAAGGCTAAGGAAAAAGCAGAAGAACTAGAAAAGAAAACATCAGCTGATTTAGAAGAAAGACAGAAAGTGGTTATCAAAGCCGAGAATAGGCTATTTAAGAAAGAAGAGGAAATAGAAGTTAAAGACAAGCAAACAGCAGAAAAAGAAAAGGAAGCTGTTGAAAAACTAGATAAGTTAAAACAAATAAGAGAAGAGTTAGATCAACTAAGAGTTGAATCTATTCAAAAACTAGAAAAAATAGCAGGACTGAACAAAGAACAGGCCAAAGTTGAGTTATTAGAAAAAACAGAGAAAGAATACGAAGTAGATGTATTAGAGAGAATAAGAAAGCTTGAATTAAGAGGAGTCGAGCAATACGAAAAGAAAGCTAAAGAAATTATTGCAACAGCAGTTCAGGCTTATGCTCTTCCTCAAACTCAAGAGATAACTACTTCTTCTGTGGTTCTTCCTTCTGAGGAAATCAAGGGAAGGATTATTGGAAAAGAAGGTAGAAACATTAGAGCCTTTGAAAAGGCGGCGGGAGTTGAATTGATTGTTGATGAAACTCCAGGTTTAGTGATTATTTCTAGTTTTAACCCAGTTAGAAGGGAAGTAGCTAAGATTGCCCTAGAAAAATTATTGAGAGATGGCAGGATACAGCCAGCGAGAGTTGAAACTGAGATTGAAAAAGCAACCGAAGAGGTGAATAAGAAAATAAGAGAAGCGGGAGAAGCCGCAGTCTATGAAACAGGAGTATTAGATCTTCCTGAGAAATTAATTCAAGTATTAGGAAGGTTGCAATATAGGACCAGTTATGGTCAAAACGTGCTAAGTCATTCGATAGAAGTAGCTCATTTAGCAGCTGCCTTAGCCTCAGAAATAGGCTTAAATGTTGCACTTTCCAAAAAAGCTGGTTTATTGCATGATATAGGAAAGGCTCTTGACTATAAGATAGAAGGGTCTCATACTGATATTGGAGCTAAGATATTAGAGAAGTTTAACATCGATCCAGCAATCATTTCTGCAATGAGATCGCACCATGAGGAATATCCTTATGAAAGTTCAGAAGCAGTGATTGTTCAAACAGCCGATCAAATATCAGGTGCTAGACCAGGAGCGAGAAAAGATACCTTAGAGAATTATTTAAAAAGATTGGAAGATTTAGAAGATATTGCTAATTCATTTGCTGGTGTTGAAAAATCATATGCCATTCAAGGAGGCAGGGAATTGAGAGTATTTGTTAAGCCAAAAGAAATTGATGATTTGACCGCTCATAAGTTAGCTAGAGAAGTAGCCCAAAAGATTCAACAAGAATTGAAATACCCAGGAGAGATTAAGGTTATGGTGATAAGAGAGTCGAGAGTAACAGAGTATGCGAAATAATAAAAGGTCGATAAGATCATATATAAGAATTAAATATATACACTAAAATGACAAAAGACGACATCGTAGAAGCAATCGTAAAGAAAACAGCCATGGCAAAGAAAGACGCTGCCGAGGCATTGAGCACAATCCTTGAAGAAATAACAAAAACTCTATCAAAAGGTGGAGATGTAACATTAACAGGCTTTGGAACATTCAAAGTAGGAGCTAGAGCTGCTAGAGAAGGAAGAAATCCTAAAACAGGAGAAAAAATCAAGATCCCTGCAATGAAGACTCCTAAATTCAAAGCTGGAAAAGGATTGAAGGATGCTGTTAGATAAAATCAAAACAAAAGCCACTCGTGAGAGTGGTTTTTTGTTATTTAGATATTTCTAGAATAGCTTCTAATGCTATTGGTAATTCTATTGTTCCCGTGCTTCCCGAAAAGTGTTTCTTTTCGTGTTCGATTATTATTTTTGAATTCAAGATATTTTTAAATTTATCTTGATTGCCAAGGGGAACATATGGATCATCATCAGAGAAAATGGCAATACTTTTATTCAAATGTTTCTTTGCTTCTCGTAAGTTTATAGGTGTTTTTAACCATTCATTAGCCACATCTCTTACCATTTCTTCATCTTCTAAATTAGAAAGACTTTTAAAGAATCCAGCGACAAAGACTGCTCCACCTATTTTAGTATTTTTTGGCAATGTTTCAAGATATCTAATAATGGCTTGGCATCCCATACTATGACCGATAAAATAAGTTTGTTCATTTGGATTATTAACTATTTGTTGTAGAGCAGGAATCCAGTTTTTGATTCGAGGTTCTTCATTGTTTGGCAAGAGGGGAACAATGACTGTAAATCCTTGGTTTTCTAATTCTTTTTTTAGCCAAGGAAACCATCCTTCTTCAGGACAACCATCCCAGCCATGAATTATATAAATTCTTTTTTGCATATTTTTGTGGACCCAGCGGGACTTGAACCCACGACCTTCTCGATGCCATCGAGACGCGCTACCAACTGCGCTATGGGCCCGTGTGTAATATTCTAGGTAATTTCATTAATTCTGTAAAGATGTCTGCAGAAAAATAATCTATTCTGCAAACTCCTTTATACTCTAATTTTAGCGTTTTTTTACCAATAGTTCTTTTGTCTATTCTAGTTCCATAGAATTGAGAGGGTGGTATTTTCGTAATTTTTGACCAGAATTTTTCTAATTTTTTGATATCTTGATCTGCTCGACATTGAACGGTGCATCTGAACTTAGAATTATCTATTTCATAGCATCTTCTTAATAGGTCTAAAAACATATCAATAATGAAAGGGTCAGAATTGCCAAAAGTTAAAGATCCTCTTTTTGTTTTAGAGCCTTCACCTAAATAAAGAAGCGAGAGAGCGATTAATGCTATGTCTCTATTTTTGAACAGAGGAGATAGATGTTTATTTCTATCAATAATCTTTGCTACCTTTATTTCCTTTTTTGTTTCCAAGCTTTTAAGGCTCCTTTTTGGCTCTTAACGTTTATAGCCTTAATTTTTTTATAATACTTTTCGGGAAGAGGTAAGTTTTTACACCAATCAGAAAGAGTACTTTTAGGAATAAAAACATTAAGAATTTGCTTAATCTCTGAATAAGTTTTTCCTCTTTTTCTCAATTTTTTAGCAGAATCTTTAAGGCTATTCATTAGTATTATTTTACCATAATACTGAAGGGTAAACAATTGTGTCCTCGAGAGGAATCGGACCTCTATTTAGAGCTTAGGAGTCTCTCGTTCTATCCATTGAACTACGAGGACATGATGATTGATAAGGCCAGATTATCATATTTTATAGTTGTTTACAATATTTTTTTATGATAGAATTAAATCATGAAAAAATCTCCAATCGTAGAAATAGCGAAGAAGATTTGTCCGGCAGTAATAACTATTATTGCTTCTCGTGACTTGCCGCAAATAGACGAATTCTATTTCCTTCCTTACAAAGGAGAAAAGGTTGCTTTTCCTAAAAATGTAAATAGTGAAAAGCAGATGACTAAAATTGGGGGAGGGAGTGGTTTTATTGTTTCTAAAGATGGATACGTTTTAACTTGCAATCATGTGGTTGAAGAAATAGATGCTGATTATACAGTTATTCTTGATCCAGATAGAAGATACAAGGCAAAAGTTCTTTCAAGAGATCCTTTGACTGATACAGCTATTCTTAAAATTGAAGATGGTGTCGCTTTTCCTTTTTTGAAAATGGGAGATTCTGATAAGGTTGAACTAGGAGAAACAGTAATTGCCGTCGGCAATCCTTTGGGAGAATTTGAAGATACATTATCAGCGGGAATTGTTTCTGGATTAAGCAGAAAGATTACTGCCTATAACGGCGCAAGCACAACATCAAAAGCTACTAGCTTAAGAGGATTGATTCAAACTGATGCAGCAATTAATCCTGGTAATTCAGGCGGGCCATTGGTAAATATGGATGGGGAAGTAATAGCAATAAATACTGCGATGATAATGGGAGCAGAGAATATAGGATTTGCTTTACCAATCAACTACATTAAAGAAGATTTGAAAGAGATTAAAAAAGAGGGGAGGATAAAGAGACCTTATCTGGGAGTGAAGTACGTTATTTTAAATGATCATATAGCTAAGACTAATAAGATAGAATGTTGTTATGGAGCGTTAGTAGTAAGAGAAATGTTTGGCGAGCCAGCGGTAGCTAAAAATTCTAGTGCTGAGCAGGCTGGATTGAAAGAGTACGATATTATATTAGAAATTAATGGAAAGAAAATAACTCAAGATAATTCTATTAATGATGTTTTGGGAGAATGTTCCGTGGGAGAAAAAATACACTTATTAGTTTTAAGGAATAGGGAAGAGATAAAATTAGAAACAATACTTAAAGAAAGAAAATAATGAATAAAGTAACAATCACATCTTTAATATCTTTTGTTGGATTATTTTTTGCTCAGGCTGCCTTAGCTGTTTGTCCAGTTTGTGTTATAGGAGTTTCAGCTGGGTTAGGGTTGGCTCGATGGTTAAAGATTGATGATACAATTACTGGATTATGGATTGGAGGTTTAACAGTTGGTTTAATTATGTGGACGATTGAGTGGTTTAATAAGAAAAATATTAAATTTAAAGGAAGGAATATCCTGACGATTGTAGCATATTATGCTATGGTTATTTGGCCACTTCACTCAATTGAAGTTATTGGAAATCAATATCATACAATCTGGGGAATGGATAAATTAATTTTAACTATATTTATTGGTAGCGCTGCCTTTTTTGGTTTTGAAAAATGGTATAGGAGTATGAGAGCAAAAAAAGGGAAGTCATTGTTTCGTTATCAGAAGATTGTCTGGGCTTGGTTGCCTTTAGTCATTCTTTCTATATTTTTTTTCTTTGTGACAAGGTAACTATTTAATTAATAATTTAGACTTTTTTCTTTTTAGAATGGATAATTTGTTGTTTTTTGTTATAATGGCTTTATGAAGAGAATTTTAAACAAAATTGTTAAGAAAGGAGGAACGTTTGGCCAATTCCTATCTGAACTTAAAGAGATATATCGTCCGCACTTAAAGGTTATTGTCTTGATTGTTTTTTTAATTCTTATCCAAGAGACTTTTTCTTTGGTTGGACCATTTATTTATGGAAAAATAATTGATGGTTTAGTCCAACAAAAAGATATGATTTATCTTATCGAACTATCTTTAGTTTCTTTAGGAATATTATTATTGAATGATACGGTAATACGTAATTGGGCGGATAGGATAGAGATTAAAAAGTTTGATTTTGATATCCGACAAACAGTTGCGGTAAAGACAATAGATAGATTGATGGATTTTTCTATTGGACAACATGAAAATCAAAACTCTGGACTTAAAAAGAGCATTATTGATAGGGGGCAGGCGGCTCTAACCGAATTAGCTTTTGATTTGATTTATCATATCTTTCCAGCTGTTTTGCAAATAGTGGTAACAATTGTTGCTTTATTTGTGGTGGCGCCAATCTTGGGATTAATAATTTTAATAGGAGTTATTATTTTTATTATTATTACTTTTTACACCAATAAAGTTCTAGGTGAAGATATTAGGAAGATTCAAGAAATGTATGTTGATTCCGATAAGAGGCAGTCTGAATATTTGAGGAATGTTTCTTTAGTTAAAGCGAATGCCAAAGAGGATCAGGTTATTAAAGAATACGATGCTAATCTTACCAAGATTAATACTTTTGCTAAAAAGGTTTGGTTAAGATTTAATTTGTTTTTACAAGGAAGAAGCATCGTTCCTAGTGTAACTAGAATCATTGTTCTTATTTTCGGAATAGTTTTAGTTTTTAGAGGAATCTACACTCCAGGATTTTTAGTGATTTTCCTTTCTTGGTCAGCTAGTGCTTTTGATAGAATATCGATTTTGTCATATATGCACAGGAGATTAATAGAGCTTTATTCCCAAATTAAGAATTACTTTGCTTTAATGAATATTGAGCCAGAGATTAAAGAAATAGAAAATCCAATAGTGATTAAAGAGGGAAAAGGGAAAATAGAATACAATAAAGTTTCTTTTACCTATCCAGCTAGAGAGGAAATAATTGAAGAAGGGAGAAAGATTAAGATTGTTAAAAGAGGAGAGGAAGACTGTGGAGGATTAAGGAATATCAGTATGGTAATTGAACCAGGTCAAAGAATAGCCATTGTTGGTCATTCAGGAGCGGGCAAGTCTACGATGATTCAATTATTAATTAGAGCTTATGATCCAGAGAAGGGCAATATTTTAATCGATGGTTACGATCTTAAAGATTTGTCTTTAAACGATTATCGACAATCGCTAGGAATAGTTCCTCAAGATGTTGTTTTGTTTGATGATACATTAAAATACAATATTATTTTTGGAGTAAATAGAAAGGTTAGTAGCAAAGAATTAGATGAAGCGGTAAAGATGGCTCGTGTTGATGAATTTTTGAATAGCATGGAGAGCGGATTAAATACCGTAATAGGGGAGCGAGGAGTGAAGCTTTCTGGCGGAGAACGTCAAAGAGTTGGTATTGCTCGAGCTTTAATTAAGAATCCTTCTATATTAATTTTTGATGAAGCGACTTCTAGTTTGGATGTTGAGAATGAAGCCATTATTCGTGAATCGATAGAAAAGGCTTCAAAAGGAAGAACGACAATTATTATTGCTCACAGGCTTTCAACCATTAAAGATGCGGACAAAATTATTGTTATGGAAAAAGGAAAGATAGTGGGAGAAGGAAAGCACGAAGAGCTTTTAAAGAGCAATGAAATATACCGTAAGATGATAAACATACAAACGGTTATTGTGGGAGGGAATTAATAAAATAGGTCGGTTACGTGATACATTCATGGCCTTAGACTGGAAGAGAATAGGAGTGGAATTATCTATTGACAAAAATATATAAATATGTTACCATATTAAACATGGTAGAAAGTATGCAAGCTCCCCGGATGGAAAGTAGTACATTTTTATTGCTATCGTTCATATTTATGATGGCAATGGTCATAATCGGTATCGCCTTGGCGGAATCGATTGGAGGAACAATCGCATTACTCGTGTCGTTTGCTGTGACATATGTAGCAAGCAAGCGTCTATTGTGAGAAGCGATTCGTTTATAGGGATACTTGTTGTCCCTTCTTTTTTATTTTATTTAATTTTTTAGGACGGATTTTTATGGGAGATAGAGATGACGCTTGTACTAACTAGTGGAAACCACTCGTTAGAATCGTGAAAGCATGTTTAAAATTTTCTAGCGAATATTAAATGGGTCGGTTACGTGACACATTCAGAACTATGGACTGGGAGCTAATAGGTAATGATTTGTTAAAATTATCTAGTCTTGATATAATTAAGTAAATTATAAATGCAAATATTATGAAATTTGAAGGGGGATTATTGGAATCATTGCCAGAAGAAGAAAAAATATTAGAGAATAACGATTCCAATATAGGGAAAAAACCAATCGATGGTTTATTGGAGGTAGCAAAAGAAGCGGGAATGGAAGCAAAAATTATTAAAATAGAGAATGGTGGCGAGTTTCCAGAAGCAATAATTTTTAAAAAAGAAAAGATTCCTTCTGAAAAATTAGTTCGTCTTTATAGAGGAATAGTTTGTCTTGATGATTCTCTTTTGAATCAAGTTCCTTATACTATGCGCATAGAAAATGAATCTGGAAAACCTACTATAATTGAAAATATAAGACAGGAAAGTGAGACGCTTGCGAATAACCCTACATATGAAAATCTTTTAACCTATGTGAATAAGGTAAGTTTTAGCTTGAGCGAAAAGGAGAATCAGCGTATGGATAAAGATTTAACGGATATAGAAGACGATCTTTTAAAAGGCTATAGTTTAAGAAAAAGTTTAATCTTCGGGCAAGCTAAGCACGGCGTATCTTGGGGTGAAGGTGGTATTAATCCTTATATTTCGGCTACTTACAATCCTTTTGTTGCTGCGTGTTATGGAAAAAGGGGAGGAGTGATTGTAATCGATGTGCCTATATCTAAAATAGAAGATTTTAATGCAGATACCTTAGATGAAGTTAATATTAAAGGTTCTCTTGATAAAGAATATATTACAGCTGTTTTACCAAGTGCACATTTAGGATATAGAGGGAGGAAAGGCATTTCTCAAGAAGAAATAATAGAAAAAGAAATTAATATAGCTATAGGAAAAGTGAATGAATCTATTAATGTTCCATTATATAACGATGAAGAGCTAAAAAGAGAGCGAAAAAACAAAATTGAAAATCAAATAGAAGTGGATAAGCAACAGTGGGGAAAAGACATAAAAGTATTAAAGGGAAAAAGAGCGTTAGAATCAAAATAATCTAGTGCTTTAAAATACGATGGGTGACTAACGGGATTTGAACCCGTACAAACACCTCCACAGGGTGTTGTGCTACCATTACACCATAGCCACCATATAAGCAAACATGTGTCCTCGGTGCGAATCGAACGCACAACCTACGGATTAGAAGTCCGTCGCTCTGTCCTATTGAGCTACGAGGACGTGATATATATTTCATATCAAAAATATCAATAAAAGGCAAGGAGATTTTTTGACTCTAAAACGGAAAGATGATATAAAAAGGGAGTAGCTGCGGGGCATAGTGAAACGGCTATCACGAGTCCTTTGGGAGGATTTATTCTGAGTTCGAATCTCAGTGCCCCGAAAGGGTTCTTGCGAGTGTAGCTCAATGGTAGAGCGACAGCCTTCCAAGCTGTACATGAGGGTTCGATTCCCTTCACTCGCTCCATAATATATCTCCTGAAAATAATGGACAACAAAAAAATAAAAGTGGCCGTAGTTGGCGGGGGAGTGATGGGGCTGTATATATCCTGGAAACTATCGGAAGCGGGACACGACGTCTCTCTTTTTGACAAGAAGAAGGAAGATGCGATAGGGCATAAATGTTGTTCAGCTTTAGTTTCAGAAAGAATTAAACAATTTATCCCGATAACGGAAGAATGTGTAGAAAATACAATATCAGCCTGTGTGATTAATTTTCCCAAAGGAAAAGTTAAACTTAACTTTAAACCAAAACATTTAGCTTTAAATAGAGAAATGCTGATTGATATTTTATTAGATTTAAATAAAAAAGTAGGAACGAGAATTATTTTAGGTCAAGAAATTAAAAAGGTGCCACAAGGATTCGATAGGGTTATTGGATGCGACGGCGCCTTTTCTGTTATTAGGAGAAGTTTAGACTTACCAGATCCTAAAATTAAAAATGGAATTCAAGCTTATTCTTTAATAAGAAATAAATCAAATATTACAGAAACTTTTACATCTCCGAATCTTTTTGGATTTTGTTGGAAGATTCCCAAGGGAGATAAAATTGAATACGGAGCTTTAGGCACTCAATCAGAAGTTAAAAAGAAAGTAGATATAATATTAGGGATAAAAGGAGTCGAAAAAGATTCTTTATTGTCTGCCGCTGTCCCTTGCCCTAAGTTTCCTTGGTTTAATGCCGGATTGATTTTTCCTAAAGATAAAAATATTACTCTTTGCGGAGACGCTATGGGATTAACTAAGCCTTGGAGTGGGGGAGGGATAATTTGGGGTCTTCATGCGGCTAATATTTTAATTAAAACATTCCCTGATTTTAAGAAGTACAAAAAAGAAACAGTTAGATTTTTTAAGTTTAAAATATTAAAAGGTCAAATATCAAACTATTTAGTTCAGACAGTAGGAAAAACATTCCCTAAAATACTTCCTAAAGAGATGACATATGACAATGACTTTCCTTCTTTTAAATTGCTTTTAAGGGGAAAAAGTGATAGTCTTTAAACATATTTAGGAGAGATGCCTGAGCGGCTTAAGGGGATGGTTTCGAAAACCATTGTGGGGTAATTCCCACCGTGAGTTCGAATCTCACTCTCTCCGCTTTAAGGACTAAAAACATGATAGAAAACAATAAACAACCTGATGTAATTACAAGGCCGCCAGTGGTGGTTGTTTTAGGACATATTGATCATGGCAAAACCTCTTTATTAATGGCAATCAGGGAATTCAATATTTTAGAAAAAGAATCAGGTGGGATTACTCAGCATGTCGGTGCTTACCAAATAGAGCATAATCAAAAGAAAATAACCTTCATTGATACTCCTGGACATGAATCTTTTTCAGCCATTAGGGGTAGGGGATCTAAATTAGCCGATATAGCAGTTTTAGTTATTGATGCTGCCGAAGGAGTTAAAAAGCAAACCAAAGAAGCAATTACTCATATTAAGAATGCTCAACTAACAACGATTGTGGCTTTAAATAAAATGGATAAGCCAGGGGCTAATCCAGAAATGGTTAAGCAGCAATTATCTAAGGAAGATATTTTAGTTGAATCATGGGGAGGGCAGGTTCCATCTGTCGAGATGTCAGCTAAGACTGGACAAGGCATAACTGATTTATTAGATATGATTCAATTAGTGGCTGAGGTTGCTGATTTAAAAGCAGAGACAGGGGTTTTAGCCGAAGGAACTATTATTGAAGCCTATCTTGATCCAAAGAAAGGACCAACAACTACTGTCTTGGTAGAGAATGGAACTTTAAGACAGGGAGATTTTATTGGAACCGATTCAGTTGTTGGTAAGGTTAAAAATTTAGGTGATTTCTTGCAAAAAGAAATGAAAGAAGCTAATCCATCAGATCCAGCTGTAATTATTGGGTTTGAAAGCGTTCCTGTCGTTGGAGAAAAGTTTTCTGTTTTTAATTCATACGAAGAGGCTAAAAATAATTTAAAAGTAAAAGAAATAAAACAGAATACTTTTGAATTCGATCCGTGTAAGAAATATTTAAATTTAATTATTAAGGGAGATGCCCAGGGATCACTTGAAGGAATTGAAGAAGTTTTAAAAATCTTACCTCAAGATAATGTTTGTGTCCGTGTGATTAGAAGTGAAGTAGGGGATATAACAGAACACGATGTTAAGATGGCAAAAACTAGCGAAGCAATTATTATTGCTTTTAGAGTTAAGAAAGACAAGGTAGCAGAAATCAGTGCAGAAAATAATAAAGTTAAAGTTTATGACTTTACTATTATTTATGAATTGGCTCAAAAAGTAAGAGAGTTAATGGAAAGAAAATTAACCAAAGAAAAAGAAAGAGTTGATTTGGGGAAAATAGAAGTTTTAGCTATTTTTAGGACTGAAAAGAATAGACAGATAGTTGGAGGTAATGTTATTGAAGGAGAGGTGCAAAAAGGAGCATCGTTAGAAATATTCAGAGAAGGAGAAAAGATTGGTCACGGAAGAATAATAGAATTACAATCAAACAAGAAAGATTTTGATGTTGTTAAGCAGGGACGTGAATGTGGAATACTTTATCAGGGCAGTGAAAGAATAAAAGAGGGAGACGAATTAGCCGTATTCAGGGAAGAGTATAAACAAGAAGAATTGTAATATGTTTAGAATAGAAAAAGTTAACAGTTTAATACAGCACGAGCTAGGAAATATTTTTTTAAAGGAGGTAGATATTTTTCCAGGAACACTTTTAACGATTACTAGAGTTGAATGTTCAACTAGTCTTTTTCAATGTAAGGTTTATATTTCCGTTATTCCTGAAGATAACTTTGATAATGTTTTATCTTTACTGAAAAGGCATATCTATGATATACAGCAGATGCTGAACAAAAAATTAAAAATGAGGCCAGTTCCTAAGATAGAATTTTTAAAAGAAACTAAAACAAAGGAAGCAGGGAGGATAGAAGAGCTGTTAGCGAAGATAAGAAAGGAGGATATTGAAAAAAATGAATAATCTTGGTATTGTTTCTATATGGCTAGGGCGTGGTGGCCAAGCAGTAAGGCAAGAGTCTGCAAAACTCTTATACGTGGGTGCAATTCCCACCCACGCCTCAGATAGACATGCCTCGGTGATGAAATTGGCAAACATACAGCACTTAAAATGCTGCGGGTAACACCCTTGTGGGTTCAAGTCCCACCCGAGGCACACAAATAAAAAAACACACTGGTTTCCCAGTGTATTTTTATATCTCTACCACTTCAATATATGTTTCTTTAACTCCGAATTCTTGAGCTTGTTCAAGAGTAGGGAACCATATATCTAATTGATAGTCGCTTTTTCTAGAATGCATTCTGTCTTCTACTGTGAATACCTTGTTTCCATAAAGCTCAGGTATCTTCAATTCTGTTCCGAATGGTAGCATGTTATTTGCTACTATACCATCCCTTACGGTTGAACCGTTAGCGGTAATGAAGGGGGTATCATCGGTTTGCCATGTCGTAGAAGAATAGGCAGTAATAATAACTTTTATCTTCTTATGCTTAGATTGGTTAGCATCCTCGTCTCTGTCTTCTTTGTTGGAAAATACCGCTAAAGTATTGTTTTCCAAAGAATAACTCTTTTCTGATAAGTAACTTTGAGCCAAGTTAGTATTATCCGATTTGGCGTCAATGGTTAATATCAGTGCCGAGAAAGAGAAAACGATAACCGCAAAAAGTATAATTGTGAAGTTTTGCTTGTTAAGCATATATAAAATCCTGCTCAGCAGGACTGAACATATCTTAACCTATAGGGTGCTTTTTGTCAACGGTTTTGTCCCCAACCATTTTTAGTCAATATTTGACTTAGGATAGCTTTTAGATGTAAAATTATATTGGAGGTTTCAACTTTGAAGCCGTTGAGAGAAATTCTGGATGATGTAATTACGCTCTTTAACAAGACGGGAGATGTATCGCTTTGCCTTCATTTCAATAAGAAGGGAGGAGCCAGGAAAGGTGTTGCAGACGTAGCAGTTACTGTCGTTGAGATTGGAGGTGACCATATTATGGTTGTTCCTAAAAAAGTTCTCAATGGCAAACCTGCTAAAACGATATCAATTGCTCTCGGTACCAACGTGCGCCGAATGGAATCAGAGGGATCATCACTTATTTATTAATTTTTTAAAAACGTACTCATAATGAGGCGCTTTTTGTTTGACTTGATAATATTAAACCTTTGTGATATAAGGAGATATATGCAAAACGAAACATTACAAAAACTAACCGATAACGTCCAAATTCCCAGAAATGGTGAAATTATTGACGGAAAGATTCTCGCTATCGAGAATTTAGCTATGTACCTAGATATTGGTCCCAGAAAGACCGGTATTATCTATGGTGCAGAATACCAGAACGCCAAAAACGTCTTAAAGAATATTAAAATAGGAGATACTATTTCAGTTAAAGTTGTTGAGCCTGAAAACGAAGAAGGCTTTGTTGAATTATCTTTAAGAGAAGCGGAAAAAGAATTAGCCTGGCAGACAGTTAAAGAAAAGAAAGATCAGAATTTGGAATTTGCTGTTAGAATTAGCAAAGTCAACAAAGGAGGTCTTATTACCGAAGTTGCTGGCATTCCAGCCTTCTTACCAACCTCTCAATTATCACCTGATAATTACCCTAGAGTTCCAGAAGGAGACAAGTCAAAGATATTAAGAAAATTACAGTCTTTCATTGGACAAGATGTTAAAGTTAAGATTTTAGATTTTGATGAAAAAGCTGGACAGATTATCTTGACTGAAGAGTCAAAAGAAAGTGAAACACTACAAAAGGCTATTAAGTCATTAAAAGTAGGGGATGTTGTTGTCGGAAAGGTTTCAGGTATTGTTAACTTCGGAGCATTTATTAAATTTGCCCTTCCTGATGCAGGTCCAGAAGATTCAGATTTAGAAGGATTAGTTCATATTTCTGAATTAGATTGGCAGTTGATTGAAGATCCAGCCCAGGTAGTTGAGGTTGGACAAGAAGTTAAAGCCCAGGTTATTGATATTTCACAAGGTAGAGTTTCTTTATCTATAAAGAATCTTAAAAAAGATCCTTGGCAGAATTTAAACTATAAAACAGGAGATGTTATCAAAGGTTTAGTTGTTAGGTTTAATCCTTTTGGAGCTTTCATCCAAATGGTTGATAGCAACTCTAAGGATTCTGATACTAAAATACAAGGATTAATACATATTTCTGAATTTGGTTCAGAGCCAAAAATGAAAGAAAAGCTTGAATTGAATAAGGAATACGAGTTCCAAATATTAAGCTTCCAACCTCAAAGACATTGGATGTCTTTAAGAATAAAATAAAAACAATATGAAGAAGAGTCCTATGAAAGGCCTCCTTAAAAATCTCTTTCTAGTTGTTCTAGTCTTTTTGATACTTGGAATTGCTTTTAGTTTTTTTAATACACCTAAGGAAACTATTAATAATATTTCAATTACTCAATTGTCTGCTGACATAAACAACGAAAAGATAAAGGAGATTAAAATATTGAACAATGATATCTCTGTTGATTACACTGATGGAGTCAAGGCTATAAGCAAAAAAGAAACAGGTGATACTTTAGGTCAAGCTTTGATTAATTATGGTGCTTCTCCAGATAAGATAAAAAATGTTTCTTTTGTTTTTGAAGAACCTAATACTTCTTGGGATTGGGTAGGAACATTTTTAATAATGGTAGTCTTCCCGCTAGCTTTATTTGGAGTATTTTTCTTTATGATATTTAAAAATGCTAAAACTGGAGCTGCCCAGAGTTTTGATTTTACTAAAGCTAAGGCAACTTTATTTGGAGCCGAAGGTCATCCAAAAGAAAAAGTAACCTTTAAAGATGTAGCCGGATTAAAAGAAGAAAAACAAGAATTAGAAGAAATCGTAGATTTTTTAAAAAATCCTCAAAAGTATTTAAAAATGGGAGCCAGAATTCCGAAAGGAGTTTTATTGGTTGGTCCAGCTGGATGCGGTAAAACATTATTAGCAAGAGCAGTAGCAGGGGAGAGTAATGTTCCTTTCTTTTCTGTTGCTGGTTCTTCTTTTGTGGAAATGTTCGTGGGAGTTGGTTCAGGTAGAGTAAGAAGCTTATTTGCAGCAGCCAAGAAACAGCAGCCTTGTTTAGTTTTTATAGATGAGCTAGACAGTATCGGTAAATCACGTGGCCCAGCTATTACAGGTGGACACGAAGAAAGAGAACAGACATTGAATCAGTTATTGACCGAAATGGATGGATTTGAAAAAAATGACAAAATTATTATTTTAGCTGCTACCAATAGACCAGATGTTTTAGATCCAGCCTTATTAAGACCAGGCAGATTTGATAGAAAAGTTGTTATTGGTTTACCAGACATCAAAGAAAGGGAAGATATTTTAAGTATCCATTCAAAAGGAAAACCCTTAGCAGATAATGTTAAATTAAGAGAAGTAGCAGAAAGAACACCAGGATTTTCTGGCGCTGATTTAGAAAACGTTTTCAATGAAGCCGCTATCTTAGCAGCTAAGAACGAGCAAAAACAAGTAATGCAAAATGATTTGTTAATTTCAATTGAAAAAGTTTTACTTGGACCAGAAAGAAGAAGCCATGTTATGACCGACAAGGAAAAAGAAATTACTGCTTATCATGAAGCTGGTCATGCTTTGATTGGAAACAAAGCTCATGATGCCGAACCAATTAGAAAGATATCTATTATCGGCAGGGGAATGGCAGCAGGATATACTTTGAAGGTTTCCAAAGAAGAAAGAATGCTTCGAACCAAAAAAGAATTTGAAGCTGAGATTGCCGTATTGTTGGGAGGATATTGTTCCGAAAAGATGATTTTTGGAGATATGACTACTGGAGCTTCTGATGATTTAAACAAAGCAACAAATATTGCGAGAAATATTGTTAAAAAATATGGAATGTCTAGACTAGGACCTATCGTTTTTGGCGACAGAGAAAGCCAGATGTTCTTAGGAGGGGAAACAGAAACTCAGAATTATTCTGACGAAGTTGCACTACAAATAGACAAGGAAGTTGAAAGAATAATAACTGAGGCCGAAAGAGAAGCAGAAAAGATATTACAAGAAAACAAAAGTGTACTAGAAAAAATAGCCAAAAGATTGATTGAAAAAGAAACAATCGAAAGAGAGGAATTTGAGGAATTGATAGGGAAGTAAAAATCCCTGCGCATGTAGCTCAGCTGGTTAGAGCACCCGCCTTATAAGTGGGGGGTCGATGGTTCGAGTCCATCCATGCGCACCATGTCATCTTATGAGATACCATCAGAAAATGAATCAGCTGAACCGGTAAATGAATTGCCGGTTTTACCATTTGAAATAGAGTTTGTAAATAATGAAGAAGATGCTCAATATATAAGAGATAAAGTAGAGAGAATATACGATTTAGACGGCACATTACTTGAAGAGCGGGAAAAAGATAAGGATGAAATTTCTAGAGACGTAGAAGAGATAAAAGAGCTTCATAAAGAAAAAAAGTGGTTTACGGCTGATGAATATCGTAGAAAAATACCCAATGAACAAGTAGAATTTTTTATAAACGATAAAAATATTACTTTTTATAATTTTAATAAAGAGAAAGAATTATCTGAAATTCATATTGAGAAAATTAAAAACGTTTTTAAGGAAATGACAGAAAGATTTCCAGGATCGCTTAATAATATTGATTGGGTATTGATAGATGACGTTCAGCAGCCAAGCCTGTCTGGCGATGAGAAATTTCCTTTAAATGGACTTGCTGATAAAGATAGGCGTTGTTTAAAAATCATGCCCAGGGCAATGGATATCGATAAGACTCATAGGGTGGAAGGAGTCCTTAATTTTGAAGGAACTCTTGCTCACGAAATCGGACATTTTATAGAAGATATTTTTTTGGAAGAATGGAGAAAGTATTATCAGTGGAGAGAGAAAAGAGAAGGGGAAATAGCCCCGGGAAATAAATATCCTGTCCAGCCCGATGAATGTATCGATGATTATGCAAAAAAAGATATGCAAGAAGATATTTGCGATAGCTTGGTAGCCTATATTTATAATCCTCAAAGATTAAAAGAGATATCTCCTACAAAATTTTCTATCATTGAATCTATTGAAAATAAAGAAAAAGAGCGTTTAGAGGTTAGTTCTAGAAGACTTGATAAGCCAGAAATAAAGTTGCCAGAAATAAAAGCAGAAATTATCAAAGTTTTCCTACGTGGAGAAAAGTAGACAATTTAGCCTTTTTCTGGTAATTTGTTTTTGTTGACGAAAAGCCCTAAATCACCTAATATAAAGAAGAGCTCTTTAAACCTAAAGGGGCGTATAGCTCAGTTGGTTAGAGCGTTACGTTGACATCGTAAAGGCCTCCTGTTCGAGTCAGGATACGCCCACCAAGTAATTAAGATAAAGTAAATATATGGCAGAAGAAACAAAAAAAGAAGAAAATATTGCAGAAGTTGAAGCTGAAATAGTTGAAACAGAAGCGGCAGAAGAAGTAAAAGAACCCTTAGAAGAAAAGGGTATTATTGAGGCTAATTTGAAAGGGGATTTACCTGACATTAAAGCTGGTGACATGGTTAAGGTTTACCAAAAAATTAAAGAAGTTAAGGATGGAAAGACTAAGGAGAGAATCCAAGCTTTTGAAGGACAAGTTTTAGCTAGAAAACATGGCAAAGGTGTTTCAGCTACAATTACTGTTAGAAAAGTTATTGATGGAGTTGGAGTAGAAAAGATTTTTCCAATTCATTCTCCTTCAATTGAGAAAATAGAAATTGAAAGAAGCGGAAAGACAAGAAAATCAAAACTATATTACCTAAGAACTGCAAAAGGAAGAAAAGCAAAATTAAAAACTAAGGAAAGGAAAGAAATTGCAGAATAGGGGCGAGTGATGAAATTGGCAGACATCTATGCTTGAGGTGCATAGGGGATTATTCCCG
>Ga0172381_10001647_pt1 | contig 25755 bp, 28 predicted proteins | sample Leawel6488metaG_FD_119754 | JGI IMG/M metagenome (GOLD analysis project Ga0172381, IMG submission 119754) | Leachate microbial communities from a municipal landfill in Southern Ontario, Canada - Leachate well 64-88 metaG | ecosystem: Engineered > Solid waste > Landfill > Unclassified | place... | reverse complement strand
TTTAAGTCCTTTGTAAAAACAGATCGAAAGATCAAATCTCTTCCGAGGAGGAAGTCATGAAAAAGTTATTGGTGTTGTTAACAGTGCTGTCTCTGTTTTTGGTGACTGGGTGCAAGAAGGCACCTACGGCTCCAGAGGGACCGAAGACGAGTACGCATGCGTATTCGTTCGATGTTAGTGTGGTAAGCAGTAACCCGACGACAACAACTGTAACGATTTCCTCTGTTTGTCAGGGGATTTCGAATACCAGCACAATAACAATTGTGGAGCCGGGTAGTTATAGTCGTGATGGTATTGCAGTCACTCCAACACCTGACACTGGTTCAATGCTTACGGTCAGTGTTAGCGCCGTTGGAAGTGAACCTGGGATATGGGTAGGGCTTACCATGCTTTATGATGGTGGGCCTTACAACCAAGTATCTGGAAATAATGGGTTTACCTCGGCATCTGCGAAGGTGTTCTAAAAATGGTTTGTTTGTGGGGCTCGGTTGTAATGACTGAGCCTTTTTTTATTGACATTTTTACCATTTTGAGATATACATGAGCGAGAACAATACAAAATTCACATCGTGGATTTTGAGTTCTTTTTAAACAGACAATTTCAAAACAAGGAGAGAAGTCATGAAGAGGTTTTCGACTGTTGTTCTGGTAGCTTTGGTTCTTGGGTTTTTCTCGGTTTCTTGCAATAAGTCTCCGAAGTCATACATTCCATCAGCTCCGCCACTGCCAGTGCCGAATTTTACAACATCTTCTCACCAATGGTCATATTCAGCATGGGGAAGTGTACCGGCGACCTTAACAGTCTCTTTTTATCGCTATGGCTACCCTGTTACTATTATGGAGGTTGTGACACTGCCTACCAATCCAATGATTGATATCACACCATCTCCTGATATTAACAAGATGCTCACAGTGAGCGTTGATGCTGTTACGGGAGGTTCCGGTGTTACTGTCGGGGTATGGATGGGCAAGGACGGTTCCACTTGGAATTCCGTGTTTGGAAATGACGGAAGTGCTGTGTTTTCGTGGATTGTGGATTAAGAATCTGATGTTTTTGGGCTCGGTTATAAACCGAGCCCTTTTCTATTCCATATATCATGGTATAATTAAGGGCAGTTATATTAATCATGGTCCATTTTCATTATCAATCTAAAATCATTTTTATGAAAAAAATATTATTAATCTCATCGATCTTGGTTGTCTCCACCCTTTCTTTTAATTCAGCTTCTGCTCAGACTGTTCCCAATATACCAAAAGTATCTTCGTCCACCCAAAGCTTTACCGTTGCGACGGTGAACATACACAATGCAAAGATCGTTTCCCAGAAGGACAGAGACTTCGTACTGTCATTTGATATTTCAAACACAGTAGGCAAACAGTCGGAAGTGAAATATGCGGTGCAGCTCATGCAGGTTTCATCAAAGAATGAATTTACTGTTGATGAGAAAGTATATCCTGAAACCTTGTCCTTGGGAGAGAATGTCAGCGTCAATAAGACCATCAACTATTCTGTTCCGAATTCTTTGCCTGCCGGAACGTACAAGCTTTATATTGAAAGCAAGAACGGCAGCGGGCTTATGCTTGCCGTCTCGTATCTCGGCAGTGTGAAAATAGCATCAACGGTGAATAATACTGTGCAGATAGTCCCGAATTCCTGCTCTTTCGCTCTTTCAAGCGGAACTTCAACATTCTATCAATATGCAAGCATGAATCCTGCAGATGTTCTCACCGCAAAATGCAAGGTCTCAAGCACTTTCAGCAATGATGTCGTTGTTACGCCATCATTCACTACAAGATATGCGACAGTCTTCGGAGATACGGTCTTGGATGTGGTCGGCGGTTCTTCCAAGCCCGTCACTCTCCATACCGGGGACAATGAAGTGTCATTTGAATTGCCAAAAGCAGAAAAACCCCAATCATACAATCTGACTTTTTCCCTCGTATCGGATGACAAGACTATAAGCTCAAATGAGATCTCGCTGAACTATGCTTTGGTAGGGCAGAGCGGTACGATCCAGAACGAGGTTTTTGACAAATCTTCATATAAAGCCGGAGAAACGGCGAATATACAGCTTTTTTCCACGCTTTCCCTCAGTACGACAAGCGTAGTCACCGTCACCGTATTCAATGATTCAGGAGTCGCTTGCAGTGACAGATCAGTGACAGAGATACTGCCAAATGTCTTGGTATCGAATATAAAGATACCGATCAAGAGTGATTGTGCCAATCCCAAGGCAAATATAGTTCTTTCTGTGATGGGGGATGATGGAAAGTATGTCACGCTTGATTCAAAGAATTCAGAGCTACAAGCAACAAGCTCGACTTCTTCAGGGAAGATCAGTCCGACTATTGGCATAGCTCTCATGGTCTTGATTGTCATTCTGCTCATTATTGTTTTAAGACTGGCCTTCAGAAGGAAGAATGACTCAACAGTCATCAAAACTCTTGCTGTTCTTGTCTTTGCCGCATCCATGTTCTTTGGCTTGAGCAATACCGCTTCCGCGAATACGAATGTTTTTACATATACAGAAGGGCCTTATAGCGGAGGCTGTTGCGGTTTATACATATCCTATTATTGGTCAATCTCTGTTCCAGACTATGTAAATTTAGGCGAATCAGTCATGGTAACATCATACGTGTCAGCTACTCATAATACATTTGAACTTCAACCGTTTACACAGAGCATACAAATTAGCGTTGATGGTTCTGCATATCAACTTGGCGCTGTATGTAACAGTCCGAATATTGCGGATTCTCCTGGTGTGTGGAACTATATGGTGTGGCAACTCGGAAATTGCGTAAGCAGTTATGTTTATGTACCTTTTACTCCGACACAATCCGTTGGTTCTCATATCGTCAACGCAAAATATGATTGGACTTTTGCTGATGAAAAGGACCACCCTTTTGGTAGCGGTTATGATTCCAGTAGCAAAGGCTGTGACCAAACATACAATGATCATGATTGCTGGCTTGCCTATGTTCGCAACAATATATATTCGGGAACTGCATATTTTTCCATCGATGTTTCGAGCATCATCGCAGCTTCTCCAAATCCCGTGGCTAGCGGCGCTACATCAAGCATTTCTTGGAGCTCGACAAACGCAAGTTCCTGCAGTGTCACAAAAAATGGCAGCGCTTGGAAGACAGGCCTTTCAAATGTAGGCACATCGTCCGGCAGTCTCTCGGGGGATACGCTCTTTGAGGTCACTTGCGTAAATGGTTCCTATTCAACCTCAAGCAGTATCATGGTCTATGCAAACCCGGATCTTCCGATAATAAGCTTGTCAGCCGCTCCATCCACAGTTGATTACAATGCCGCTTCGACCCTTTCATGGACCACATCGAATGCAAGCTCCTGCACCGCTTCATCAACGCCGAACAAGTGGTCTGGATCAAAGACGCCGAACAATTCAAGCAGCACGTCGATCACCGCTCTTACGGCAGATACCGTCTTTGAGCTCCGATGTACGAACACGAACGGCACTTCGGCAAGCACGACATCCGTGAACGTCAGGCCCGGAGTTCCAACCAGCTTTACCGGAACCTATGCCGCATGCAATACGATAAATCTGGCATGGACCGCTTCTCCGAACACGACAGCATACCAAGTCTACAGAGACGGGGTTTTGGCGACTACGAGCACGATAACCGGTACTACATATTCCGATGTGAGCAATTCCATACTTTCCGGACATACCTATGCATACCAGATTAGGTCACTGAAGAATGGTTTGTACGCAACATCTTCCATAGTGAATGTTTCCGCTGTTTCCAATATCACCCTTGATTCGACGATCACAGGCACTTTCTCGATCCCAATGTCTGTGGCCGTTGACAATCAAAATAATTTTTGGATCACGGATCAAGGCGATGATACCGTCCGAGCATTCAGTTCCACTTCTGATACCCAATATCGCACAAGCGGCAGCATAGGGCTCACCGATCCCATGGGCATTGCGGTTGACAGCAACAGAGACATATATGTTGTGGATAATGGCCATGACCGTTTTGTGAAATTGGCCTCGACCACTTTGGCAGTCATCTTGTCCAAGACCGGAGGTCTTGATGGATTCAGCAATGCGACTGATATAGCGGTGGATTCCTCAGGCAACATATATGTCGTAGATGCGGGGAACAGAGTCGTTCAAAAATTCAACTCTGCTGGAACATATCAGTCTCAATTCGGCCCTTCCATCAGCGGTTATGGAGAAATGTCTCCTAGAGGAATAGCTATTGATTCATCCAATAACATATGGATTGCCGATATTTATGGCCACCAAATACTGAAATTAAATTCTTCCGGAGCTTATATCTTGTCATTCGGCACCTATGGCGGTGGTGTCGGACAGCTTTCGAGCCCTTACGACATATCCATTGACTCATCAGGCAATATAATCGTGGCGGATTACGGAAACTATAAAGTCGCTGAGTTCTCTCCTTCAGGCACTTTCCTCAAGGAGTTGGCAGGAGTTACATTCGTCAACGGGCCTACAGGCATAGCTGTCAATAAAAGCAATGGCAAGGTGTATGTCACAGGGAGCGGCTATATCCAGAAGCTTGATCTCGGATATTGCAGCGGAGGGGCAATAAATACCGGCTGTCTGCTGTCTCAAACCGAAGGACCTCTGTCTGGAGGCGTCTATCTCAACAAGAAGATGACATGGACGATGCCGGATGTGCCGGGAATCACCGGTGCCACTTCCACTTGGTCCGGTACAGGCATACTGTCTACAATACAATACGGCCTTTCCGGCATATCGCTTGACAAGATCTATACCACAGTGGGTTCAAAGGCCATCAATGCGACGACAACAGGCTATTTGGGCGAAGACCCGTATACGACGACATGTTCTGCCACTACGACCGTGATCATGGAAAAAGGTTCGCAGGGAGAGATATAGGAAGAAGGGGCTCCGAATATCGGAGCCCTTCTTTTTTACTTTTTTCTTTGTGATACAATTATGGGGATGAACCTGAAAAGAAAACTTTTGCTCATATCGTTTGTCACCATTTTGCTCGTAGCGATACTCCATTACTATGCCCTCAAGCTCAGCTGGTACTGGGCATACAGATGGTCCGATATCCCGATACACATACTTGGAGGCTTCTGGATCTCCCTTACAGCCCTTTGGGCGTCTCTTGAGATAGGGCATATAGACAGGATAACGGGATACAAGAGAAAGGCCATGATAGTGATGCTTTCCTGTGTCATTCTCGGAGGCGTGGTCTGGGAGGTGTTCGAACTTGTTGCCAACATAACCAATGTCAGCTTCATCGGATACTGGAGCGATACGCTCGGAGACATATCAAGCGGTTTTTTGGGCGGGCTCATAGCTTACTCATACTTCACAAAGACGAAGAAGGGAAAGCCTGTGGAATGTTCCAAATATCACGTCGTGTGCGCTCTTGGGAATCCTGCATGAGGGAATTTTTGAATTTTGATTACAGAGAAAAATGTGATAAGATGGATTTATGAAAAATCTGAACATAACAAACATCATCTGGAAAGAAGGCAAATATTTCGTTGCTCTGTGTTTGAATGTCGAAGTTTCCAGCTTTGGCCGAACAAAGAAGGAGGCAGGGGAAAATCTCAAAGAAGCCCTAAAATTGTATTTTGAGGACATGAAGGTTTCTAGTCTGAGAACCGTCCAGTCTCCAGAGGTGATCAAGCAGAATTTCCAATATGCCTAGGATGTTTTCTTCCGGACATATCATAAAAATTCTTGAAAAACATGGTTTTATCTTTGTATCACAGCGAGGAAGTCATGTGAAATATCGCTTGTATGGGCCAAGGACTTTGACGGTCATTGTTCCAGCCGGACGCAGAGAAATTCCTTGGGGAACTTTCAAGTCCATACTTCGACAAGCATGCTTGGAAGAAAGAGATTTTCAATAAAAACAATCTTGTTTTGAAGATTCTTCAAGCTGTGATACGATGTGAATGTGAAAAAACATTTAATCATAGCATCGTATGACGGCATCAATACTCATTATTGTGGTGTAGGTACGATCATCAGAAATACGATTTTTGCATTAAAGGATTTTGCAAAAAAAGAAAATATTAAGGTGAGTTTGGCTTGTGTTTCAGCTGATCCAAAAGGTAAGGTATTTAGTAAAACATGCTTTAAAGACAGCATTGAGCTTGTAAAAAATACAGGTGGCTATTTGGTACCTTTATGTAACGGGACTACCGGGTTTGATGAAGGTGATATGTGGAAAAGCTTTCCTGAATGGAAAGGCGAGTGTGCGTCTTTGGCTACGGCGCTTAATATCATTTTAGATGATAGGGAAGACAATGTCTTAATATTGCATGATACTCCATTCTTATTGTTTACGAAATTTAAAAAACAGATCTTTGGAAAAAATTTGAGATGCTATTATATTCCACACAGTTCCGGTTTAAATCATATGTTCGGAAATGACAATTGGAGAAATGAAAGGATTAAAATAGAGAAAGAAGCGTTTCAAGATATACAAAAAGACGACTCGTCACGATTGCTTGCAGAAGGCAGGAATTTTGCTGAGCATCTGACCAAGGATTACAGTGTAACTTTTGGTAAAGATGATTATCTTACAAATGGTCTTTATTTTGGCAGATATAAGAAATTTCTTGATCAGGAATTCAATATATCCGATCTTAATAAATTTGGTATAAACATAGATCCGAAATCAAAAATAATTTTCGGTTGGGGTAGATGCTCCGTTGCCAAGGGATTTAAAGAAATGCTTGAGGCTTGGAAAAGCATTGTTAATTTATTGCCGAACTATTATCTAATACTGCAGTCACCAAACAATTCTGGTGAAAGTGATTATCTAAAAATTCTTAAGGAATATGAGCTAAATACACCTAGAACCATTGTTATAGATGATTTCAATCCTGAAATATGGCAGACCATCCTACGTATTAAAAATACTGATATTGTTTGCATACCATCTATTATGGATCCAAATCCCCATACAGCGATTGAGGCAAAGTTGTTTTCCAAGGGTATGGATTATGTAATCGTTGCCAGTAACGCAGATGGAGTAAAAGATACTTATACTGATGATGAATGCATATATGTAAATCCATATTCTAAGGAAGATTTCTCTAACGGGTTTCTCAAGGCGGCCAAATTAAGTGAAGAAGAAAGGCAAAGAATGAATAAAATCAATGTCAATAATCTTCCTTATTATGATTACACAATAAAGATTAAAAATTTTCTTAAAATAATAAAATTCATATGATTTTTCGATGGTCAATTTGGGGTGATTACGTATTTAAAAATATTGAACTTTTACGCTACAGTATCCTTTCTTTTAAAAAGCAATTTGGGAATGATCATAAATATATTATATATACAGATAATGTGGAATTCATATCAACACATACAGATAAAATTGTAGATGTAAGGCAATTTCCCTCTGGTAATAATTCGTTATTTTGTGTTAATTCTAAGGCAACTTGGATGAAATGGTGTCCTTCTATAAGGATAGATATAAATGAGACTGAATTTTACATAGATTCAGATGTTTTTCTCCTTAAATATCCTAAAGAAATCGATTCGTTTTTATCCGATACAAACAAGAAATTCGCCATTACAGATGAATTTTTTGGTCAATCATGGCAACATGGCGCTATGAAGAAGAAAACAACCCCAAACACACCATTTGTTAATGCTGGATTATTTATACAAAAGGCCGGATATGATATCTCTAACGATCTGATCAAGGAATTTGAATGGTGGCAAAAAAATATAAAAGTTAACGAGCAAACTCATCATGATGAACAGGGAGCTTTGGCAATTGCCGTAACTGATTATTTGGTTAATGGAGAGTTGTGCATTTTGTCGAAAGATGATTATATGCTAATTGGTGATAATGAAAATACAGATGTTCAAAATTTGGATAAAATCACCTTATTTCACGCTGTTTATCCTGATCATCCGGCATTTTATAAATTTAAAGGATTTCTTGATAAGATTTTACATATATAGAAAAAATGTTGCAATATAATGTGTCCGGAAAAAAGAATACCGTAGCAATCCTTATGTCAATTAGAAATGAAGAATCATTCATTGATTTTAATATCTCATATCATCTTGATATCGGTTTTGATTATATATTCATTACTAATCACTGTTCAACTGATAATACCAAAAAAATACTAGATTCATACAAAAACGACCCGAGAGTCATTGTCATTGAGGAAAAAGATTCTGTTTTTGATCATGCAAAGATTATAAATAAATTACTCAATTATGTTAACACTCACTATAAAATTGACTGGTTTATTTTTTTGGATGCAGACGAATTTCTTTCGATAAGCGATGGGTCGGTACATGATTTTGTCGCTCGTTTGGACGATAATGGTATTCCATATGCGACTATTGGTTGGGCAAATGCCTTATTTGATCACACTTTTTCTGATTACACATGTTCTCCGGTAAATACAATAGATACCACAAAATACTACTATCCATGGCCGGAAAAAGAATGGCAGGAATATGGACATTTTAGAAAGGCTATTGTTAGAAATCATGAAAATATGGAAATAGTCGTAGGCGGACATTATGTAGAGACGAGGAATAATATCGATTTTTTTGGTGAATACCATTGGAATCCGTTTATTATTCCAAAAAATGAGGCCAGATTATTGCATTTTGAATTCAGGGGCAAAGCAGATGAAATATATAAAAAATGGGAAAAATTAGCGTCATTTGAAAATGATTCTTCTTCTAATACCAATTCCCCATGGCTTGAACGAATTCGAATGATAAGAAAATACGTTAAAGATTTTAAAGATAATCTTAATGAGATAAATAAAAGATGGTTTTTTGAGCATAGAACGTTTTGGGGAACAATCATTACCGAAGATAAGATTATTTATGATAATACTATGTGTATTTGGTACAGAAAATATTTTAGAAAAAAGATAGAAAGTGGGAAGATCAAGTCAGTTTGTTTGGTTCGTACTGGTAACTTGGGTGATGTGGTGATGACTGAGCCTATTGCCCGATTTCTATCAAAATATGTGAACAAGATCTATCTAGCCACAGATATTAAAAATGCCGAATCTATGTTTGGTGTCTATAATAAAGTATATGAGTATAGTCAGATTGGTTCAGGGAAAATTAATTGCGATATAATGATACGGTTGGTTTATGAACTCAGTGACAATAAAAAGACATATATACAGGGATATATGGAATCAATTGGTTTTAGTGAGATAATTAATAAAGATACCCCAGTGCTAAATAATAGCCGAGATGGTATTATTGGGGAGGAATATATCCTGATTGCTCCTTTTACTAGCGGGTGGGAGGAGAAGAAAAGAAATTGGGGGTATAAAAAATTTGTTGAATTATCAAATCGATTAAGTACTGATTTAAATATTAAGTGTATAATGCTTGAAAAACATTACTCATTTGGTGAAATGATATCATTAATTGAACATTGTAAGTTTTTTATTGGAAATGATTCCGGTCCAGCGATAATAGCTCAGAGCTTTAAAAAGAAATCATTTGTTATTTTTGGAGCCACTCGTCCAGAATACATACATATGTCAAAATATACAGTGTCGATTTACGATAAAGAGAGGCACAAGCTTTGCAATCATAGTTCTAGAAGAGAAGAAATTGAGTGTTGTGAAGAATTCTGCATGGATAGGATAAGTATTAACCAGACATTTGAGATAATAAAATCAAATATATGAATGAATCAAAACTAGAAATCAAGATAGCTTTCATAACAGGATTGAGAGATATCGTATTAAATGAAATAGGACGATATCCAAACCTTCATTTGATCAAAGAGGGCACGGATTCTTTTTATTTAGATTTTGTACAAAATCTTGATGAAATCAAACAACTAAGAAGCGTTTCTCGATCATATATTGTAATTGAAAATTCAAAATATAATCCACTTTATATTTCCAATCACAAATCAATTCTAGGCAACATGGTAGAAACGGTCATTAATGGAAATAAGGATAAATTCAAAACATTCAAAATAACCTGTGCGGGCTCAGACTCACCAGAAGTTCGTAGTATCGCTGAATATATAAAAACAACCTATGGATTGGTGGAAAAAGAGGAAGCAGACTTAAAAGCGCATATTATCAAAAACAATGAAATTTGGGAAATAGGCATTCAAACAACAAAAAGACCGCTGTCCTTTAGGGATTATAAAGTGAAAAACATGAGCGGTGCTATGGATCCTACAATTGCATATGCAATGAATTATTTGTGTGAATTAGATAATGCAAATTCCTATCTCAATGTTTTTTCTGGAAGTGCGACATTGCTGATCGAGGCTGGTCAATGTTACCAAAATTTAAAAAAACTTATAGGCTTTGATAATAACAAAAAACATATTTCTTTGGCTATACAAAATATAAAAAAGGCTGGATTGATAAAAAAAATCCAGCTTAAGGAAAAAGATATTTTTGATAAGCCGGATTTCGGTAAGTTTGATGTTATTACATCTGATCTTCCATTCGGTATGTCCATATCAAAAAACCAGGATTTAGAAAAGCTGTACCAGTCTTTTGTTGAATACTGCCAAGAGACATTAAATTATGGAGGCAAATTAGCCGTTTATACTAGTAAGGATGAGATTTTGAAGAAAATCATTTTGAAGTCTAAATTCAAAATCATAAAAACAGTAGAATTAAAATTTATGACTTCAGTTGATGCATATCTCCATTCAAAAATATTTGTGTGTAGATTGAAGTAGATAAAAACATAAGTTTTTCTAATATAATCAGATTAAAAAATCATGGAAGAGCTTGATTTAACAAAATATTTAGAAAAATATAGAAATACAAAAGTTGATTTTTTCCGATTCCCGGGTAATTATGGTGATTCTCTGATATGGCATGGAACGAAAAAGTTACTATCTTTGCTCAATATTTCTGAACATTATGTTGATATATCATCACTAAAATATAATGAGGTGTTATTCATAGACGGCGGAGGTAATTTTGTTGATTGTTACTCCGATGTCAGGGATTTTTTAGTTAAGAAATCTAGTGTATATAGTGATATAGTTATTCTTCCGCATACAATATTCGGTGAAAAACAGGTCGAAGTATTAAATAATATATCTAGCAATTTAACGATCTTTTGTCGTGAGAGTGTTTCTGTAAAGTTTTTAGAAGATAAACTGACTCGAGGCAGGGTATATTTATGGCATGATTGTGCATTTTATAATGAATTTTCTCAGAAATTTGTTGGAAATGGTACTCTTAATGTTTTTAGGTCAGATATTGAATCAATACTAAATAAATTACCAGAATCAAATAATGACTTATCATATAATGGATATGCGACTAAACCGTTGGATGAATTGGTAAGTGTTTTACAAAAATATAGACATATAAACACCGATAGATTGCATATAGCCATATGTTCTGTATTACTAGGGAAACAAGTTAGATTATTTCCAAACTCTTATTATAAAAATAAGGCGGTTTTTGATTATTCTCTTAAAAAATTTCCCAACATAATTTTTGTTGAAAAATTTTAAGGTTTATTTTGAAAATAGTTCAGTATATGATACTATTTGAATGTATAAGTGTTTTGATTGTACTTAAAACTAAAAAACAAAAATGCGATTAACTTTTTTTGGCGGCACAGGTTCTGTTACGGGAGCGAATTTCTTGCTTGAGCATGGAGATGCGAAGGTCCTGGTGGATTGCGGCCTTTTGCAGGGCACGGAATCGGCAGACAGGTTCAATCGGGCCGAGTTTCCGTACAAGCCGGAGGAGATAGATTTTCTGCTTGTCACCCATGCCCATACGGACCATATCGGGAGGATACCGAAGCTCGTCAAAGACGGCTTCAGGGGGAGGATAATAAGCACTCCGCCGACAAAGGATATCGCCGCTCTCATTCTTGAGGATGAGCTCGGTATCATGGAAAGCGAGGCAAGGAAGGACGGCGTTCTGCCGATATATGAGAAGGCGGATATGGAAAAAGCCCTCTCTCTGTGGGAGACTGTCTCATATCATCAAACTTTCAACTTAAAAGAAGGACTTTCCATATATTTAAGGGATTCAGGGCACATATTGGGATCGGCGATGATAGAGGTGAGCGACGGAAAGAAGAGGATAGTATTCACAGGCGATCTGGGGAACTCTCCTTCGCTTCTTTTGAACGATACGGAGGAGATAACTTCTGCCGATTACATCCTCATGGAAAGCGTGTACGGCGACAGGAACCATGAGCCGAAGAGCGAAAGGAGGGAGAAGCTGAAACAGACCATACAAGACACCATAGACCACAAGAGAGTGCTCATAATCCCAAGCTTTTCGCTTGAAAGGACCCAGCTCATCCTCTATGAGATGAACGAGTTCTTTGAGAACAACGAATTGCCTAGAGTTCCGGTGTTCCTTGACTCTCCGCTTGCCATACGAATAACCAAGGTATATGAGAAATACACCGACTATTTCAACGAGGCTGTGCGCAAGGACATATCAAGCGGGGACGACATATTCAAATTCCCGAAACTGAAGTCAACTATATATTCCAGGGAATCAATGGAGATAGATGGAACTAAAAATCCCAAAGTGATCATTGCAGGGTCGGGAATGTCCTCGGGGGGAAGGATAGTCAGGCACGAGAAGGAGCATGTTCCTGACAGGAATGCAGAAATCCTCCTTGTCGGATATCAAGCTCTCGGGACTTTGGGAAGACAGCTTGAGGACGGAGCAAAGACTGTGAGAATATACGGAGAGAATCTGCCAGTCAGGGCCAAAATATCAAAGATAGAGGGGTATTCCTCCCACAAGGATTCTGATCACCTGGTCTCTTTCATCGAGAAGGCGGCAGAATCCGGAACTTTGAAAAAGGTATTCGTTGTCATGGGAGAACCAAGGTCATCCATGTTCCTTGTGCAGAGGCTCCAGAACGAGCTTGAAGTGGATGCCAAGAATCCGGAGTATGGGGAAGTGGTGGAGCTGTAAATAAAAAAACCGGCGATCTGTATCGCCGGTTTGCCGTTCTTAGACGGCAGATTCTTCTTGTTGCGCTTGCAGCATGTCCGCAGCTTTTCTGATGATGCTTTTGGCCATTTCCGAATGAGGTTCCGCCATCTCAAGACAGCTTCGCAGCTGCTCAGGCTTTTTGAAGAGCTCCAGAACTTTGTCCCAAAGCTTTTCTTGAAGCCCATTTTTTTTCGGAACTCCCCAAAGAATTTTCAGGCGTGCCTCAAGCGTTTCCGCCTCATCGAGCTTGAGAAGAGATTCCTTTTCAAGAAAGGAACAATATATCTCCCCCGCCCTCTTTTGCGCTTCGCTCCACGCCGGAGCTTTTTCCATCATTTCACGGGCTTCTGCCGAAGTGGTCAGGGACCCAAGCTCGGTGAGAAGCTTGTCCGAAACAAGGCAGTTGCCTTTTTCGTCGGCTTCTTTCCATACCGGGCTTTCTCGCGGTTCTTGATCGCGAATTTTCCGACATGCTTCGGGAGTCACAGCCTCTTTAAGCTTTACCCTGAGCTCCCTGCACTCGAGATCATCCTTCATTTGTTTGGCGCGGTCTTTTACAAAGCTTCCGAACCGGGCCCTTGAGCGAATCTCTTCGCACTCTACTGCCGTAGTGGCGTGACCAAGCTCTTCATAAAGCTTGGCATCTCCTCTTCTTTCAGCCTCGTCCCTGACAGCGAGCAAAGAAGAAGCCTTTTCGGCGATCTTGAAATGATCCTCGGCGGTTTTCGCTGATTCAAGCTCAGCGAGAAGTTCTGTCGAAAGGAACATGTTGCTTTTCTCGAGGGCTTCTTGGTATCCTATAATCCAACTCGGATACTTTTCAAGGACCTTGTTGTACGCAGCCGATGTTTCCGAGGTATTTTCAAGCTCCTTTTCTAGCTCTTTGGCGAGCAGCAACCTTTCCTTTTTTTCCGCTTCGCTATGCAATTCGTAGAAAGGCGTGGTATTGGGAATGCAAAGCAGGAGCTCACGGCATTCCGCCGATGTTTTTACCGACTTAAGCTGTATCGAGAGATCCGGCTTGATGCAAAGAGCGATGTCTAATTGGCTCTTGAACATCTTGTCTTCTCCGGTCGTCCTGCAAATGGCCAGAAGATTGTTCACTACAAGCTTGCTGTATGCCATGGTGCACTTCCTTTTTTAATGTACTGACTTAAATTGATACTAGTCCTGTAAAGATGGTTTGTCAAACAAAAAACCGGCCTTTTTTGGGCCGGTCTTTTCTTATTTCACTTCTGCTACTATTCTCTTGAATGTCTCGGGATTCTCTTGAGCTAGGGTTGCCAGTATTTTTCTGTCGACTTCTATGTTTTTCTTCTTTAGAGCGCCCATGAATCTGCTGTATGTCGTGCCGTTCTCCCGGAGAGCCGCATTGATCCTGACGTTCCAGAGCATCCTGAAATCGCTCTTTTTGTCCCTTCTATGGTTGAAAGCGTTCTTTCCCGCGTGCATTATGGCATCTATGGCCGCAGCTTCCTTGTTTCTCCTGTTCAGACGATATCCCTTCGTCATTTTAAGGACGTTCTTTCTTCTCTTGTTCTTTATGATACCTCGCTTGACTCTTGTCATTGTAGTGGCTTTTAATTATTAATTATTTAAACATCCCTGGAAGGAATCTGGCCTTCGCTTTGTTGCTGAAATGCAAAGTCACAGACTTCCTCTTCGCAAGCCTGGTGCTGCTTGATTGCTTCGCATTGAAATGGTTCTGGCCGATCTTTCTTCCGAGTATCTTGCCGTTTTTTGTGACCTTCAATCTCTTCGTGAATGATTTGTTAGTTTTCATTGTTTTTAATGCTATTTTTTAACCACTTTCTCTATCGTCATCGTTATGCCCTTCGGCCCCTTCTGAGGCGTCTCTGCGACCCTGAATTCCTCCGTAATGAGCTTTAGGAGCCTTTCTATCCTCTCCTGCAAAAAGTCCTTGTTCAGGTACTTTGCCCTGCCCGAAAGGAAAAGGTTCAGCTTGACCCTATGGCCCTCTTTGAGCCACTCCGAAGCCTTGGCGGCCTTCATTATGAGGTCATGCTCATCCGTGGCTATCTTTATCTGGAGGCTCTTAACTTCTACGTTCTGAGCCTTCGATTTGGAGTCCTTCTGCTTCTTCTTTTCGGTATATTGGAATTTACCATAATCCGTTATTTTTGCAATAGGAGGGACGGCGTTCGGGGATATCTCTATAAGATCAAGTCCGAGCTCGTCTGCCTTCTTCAGCGCGTCGCTTGTGGACATGATGCCAAGGTTCTCTCCTGCGTCCGTTATGACGCGAAGCTCCGTGGCACGTATTTGATGATTTACTCTTGCTTTTATGTTCAAATTGATTATGAAATTAGCCTTAATTAGGCTATTTATAGCATTTTTTTCATTTGACGGCAATGTGCTTGTGGAATACCAGGGTGAAGGAGAGGAGGTAGCAGATGAGCCCGAGGAATATCCCAGCGAGCACATCGGATGCGAAATGGACCGAAAGGTATATCCTACTCAAGGCTATGAGCGGAAAGATGATGATAGTTGCCGTCAAAGACAGTATTCTAAATGCGGAATTCTTCAAAAGCGGGATCATGAGAAGGACCAAGGAAAGAAGGTATATCGTGGATATCGTGGCATGACCGCTCGGAAAGCTGTAGTTGGTCTCCATGATGAGACTGCCTATGGGCCTTATCCTTTCCATGAGGAATTTGATGGTCTCCGGCAGGACTATCCCAAGCGATGTGGCTATGGCAAACACGTAGAATCTGTACTTTTTGCGCTTTGCGAGCAGGAATATGGAAAGGATCACGAAGATGGCAAAGATCTCATATGTATCCCCGATCTTTGTTACGAAGATCATCAGGTCATTCAAAAAAGGGGTTCTCATGCCCTCTACAAAGGAGGCTATTGCTTGGTCAAAGATCGCAATGAGGTGATTATTGCTTGCAATGCCAAGAGTGATGAGCAGGAAGCAGATGATCAAGACCAACAGTATTGAAAAATTCCTCTTTAAGTTCATGGTATGGGTATTATACAACAAAAAAGGCCGCAAAGTTTTGCTTTGCGGCCTGTATTCATGTTTAGTACCTTTGATGGCCATGACCGTCCGGTACTCTCGGAGCAGGCGGATGGTTGTGGACCGGCTTTTGATGCCTCGGTTCATCTCTTGGCTCCGGCCTCTGATGAGGAGGTTGCAGTACCCTAGGTGCTGTCGGTTGAATCACGACTTTGTGCTTGTGATGCGACCTCTTTTTGTGTTTCTGCACGGGAGCGTAATAGTTTCCCGCATAGTACCCCGGACCGTCTGAGCGGACCAGCCAGCCGCTTTCTCCTGGTCTCAGTTGACGGAAACAGCCACCAAGCAGCACCATGCAGGCGACAAACAGAAAAATCAGTGTTTTTCGCATTTTCTCCTCTTTGGAGTGAGATATTTACTTCTGTTTGAATGGTATAGCGCTATACACTTATTGTCAATGAAATAAAAAAGACGCCCCATCAGTATGACTGACTTGGCGTCCTGGTTTTTTGGCCCTTATTTCTTCACCGCCGAGGATTTTTTGATCGGCGGAAGCTTATCAAGAGGAATGACCTTTTCCTTCTCGATGTAGGCGAACCAAAATACTGCGGAGGTGTTGTTTCCTTGATTGATAACTCGAACCACCTGCAAAATGACGTACTGGTTCGGGTTATCAACAGTACTGTCAAACAACTGTTGAATCGTCTTCCCGGCCTGATCACCTCGATTATTCCAAGTGCTTCCCCCTCGTTTCCACCCTGCGTCGAACAAGGAGGAGTTCGTGCAAATCAACCGGATGCTCAGGGGATCGGCAATCCTTTCACCGATCCTTGGAGCAACATAGAGCATGTTCTCATTAATTCCGGACGATTCGCTGCCACCACTAATCGCAGCGCCAAAGATGCCCCCTACTATCATGCCTGTTGTGAAATCGGCATGAGAGACGGAAGGAATGTTCACGAGCAACATGAGACCTATGACAACTCCTGTGATGCATTTGCGCATTTAAGTCCCCTTAACTTTTAATGAACAGCTTCGCAATACATTATCATGCATAAAAAATTTTGTCAATTACTTATTGAATTCAGCATTGAACGGAAAAGCTAGAAATGATACAATCATCACATATGAAAAACTCACAAAAAGGTTTTATAGCTCCTCTTTTAATAGCAATCATTGCAATTTTAGTAGTTGGCGGCGGAACTTATATCTACATAAAAAGGAGCTCTAATCCAAATACAACAATTACGGGCAATCAGACAGCGACATCAACAATCGAAGTTACTCTTGTTATTAAACCTATCAATGGCAGTTTTGTGGGGAATGATACTTGGATAACAACTGATACGAATGGTAGGAAATGGAATATAAATTATAAAGATGCCGAATTTTTTAACAGTAATGGGGCTATAGGACAAACCCAGAGTGATTTAAATGTTTGGTTGAAACTTGCAAAGGAAGAATTGACCCCTGGATATGAGGGTCCGGGTCCCAAGATGCCAATTGATGTTACCGGAACCATAAAAGGCGGAATATTTCATGCTTCACAAATTGTTCAACATATTCAATAATTTCAGATTTTTAAAAACCACTCTTATGAGTGGTTTTTAAATTTGTGGAGACTTATGTTCCGTGTTAGAACTGCGGTGTCAGAATCAGAACATGACTACACTTTTAAAATGCCTGAATTTCTTGAGAGGGGAAAACTTCCTACCAATTAAGAAGTGATTTCCTCACTATTAATTAAATGTTTTTGTATGGTAAATGCTATTTGTTCCATAATATTGTCTTTTGAAGCAGGTTTACTGCTTGCTATCCCTACGGCAAAGTTATATAGATCAACATTACTAATGTCGAGCCACTTGCCGTTTTTGTGAAGAAGATAAAACAAACTCATGACCGCAATTCGTTTGTTGCCATTTTGGAACGGATGGTTCTTGATCATCAGATAAAAGAAGATACTGGCTTTGCCAACGAGACCGCGGTATTGATCTTTTTCTTCGAATCGGAAGAAGGGAGTCTTAATGCAGCTTTCGAGTATATTCGGAAATCTTGTGCCAAAATCGGGTATCGGTTCATCCCAATTCATAAGCTTTTGGGCAAAAGAAAATGCAACATATTCAATCTCTGTTACTGTAATACTTTTAGTCCTCATTCCTTTCCAAGTTTTTTAAAAACATCTCCGTATTCATGAATCGCTCTATCAACAGCTTTTTCTATCTCTTCTTTCTTAGTAGTTCCTATAGTCTTTCCTAATATTTCCTCAAGAGACTCATATGGAATGACGTAGTTGCGCCCAACCTTCTGGGCTTTGATCTCTCCCGATTGAATCTTTTGGAATATGGCTACACGGCTGAGGTGCAGGATATTGGCGACTTCTAACGTAGAATACATTGATTTTATAGGCATATTTTGAAGCTTAACATATGTTAAGTCTCAAGACAAATGTTTAAGGCATGGATAAAAAAAGAGCCTTAAATAAAGCTCTTTTTTTAAACTCAACCATTTGGCTATCTGTGGAGATGGGCGGAATCGAACCGCCGTGCAAATGATTGTTCCAGATATTTCTACAAAGTTTAGTTGATTTATCACATCTTGCGATGTTTTAAGGTCTAAGACTATAAATTAACAAAATATCTTAGATCCGATCCTCTTATTTCATCCTATGTCGAGGAAGCACAGGATATATTCTGAAGATATAACACCCCACTCTACGTATCAGATGTCAGTAGGTGAGACGTCGCTTAGGCTAAAGCGTAAGCGAAAGCAGGATTTGCTGTCGCCATGAATGGTGACAAGACAGAAGCTACTTTTGATGAAATGTTTTTAGCATTTACAATTTCCTTGGTAGATTTAAGAGTTCACAAGGTTGCTCTACTTTGCATATGAGAAACGAGACCAATTGTCTAGGCCGATCATCCCCATTATTCGTTTTTCAATGTCCTTTGTATCTCTCGGTTCAATTCGCGTGTTTTTGTGGATTCACGCTTGTCACCCCTTTTCTTTCCCCGAGCGACCCCAAGCTCTACCTTGAGCTTGTGTCCAACATTATACACTGAAAGTGCTATTATTGTCAATCCATTCTTGCTTTCTAAATCTGCCAGCCTCTTTATCTCCTTCTTTGTCAGCAAGAGCTTCCTGTTCCTCCTTTCGTCATATCCTTTTGGGACATTCTTGGGCTGGAGCGGTGTGACGCCTGAACCTATGAGATATGCCTCGTTTCCCCGTATGATGGCGTACGAGCCGTCGAGGGTGATATGCCCCGCCTTTATGGCCTTTACCTCAAAACCGAATAGCTCAATACCAGCCGTGAGCTTCTCAAGGATCTCGTAGTTAAAGTATGCTTTTCTGTTCTCGGCGAATTTGGACATAACTGCTTAATACTAGCAGATATTTATAAAATCATAAAATCGTGTTATATTACCTCCACCATGGACATATTGAAGAACAAAAAGCCTGCGAACAAGAAACAGACATCAAGCAAGAAGCTGCCAAGACTTCCCGGGGGACCGATGTCGCTCATTTCCAAGATCACGAACGCAGTCTTGATCATATTCGTCGTCTCCGTCCTGTACTCCATGGTCTTCAGTGGAACTGATACAAAAAATGTCATACCTCTTTCAGAGCTTGCTTCGGATATAAACGCGGGAATTGTCTCAAAGGTTGAGGTCAAAGGCGATGACCTTACGATCACATACATCTCAACAAGCACAGAACCGGGCATAGTGAAACAATCAAAGAAGGAGGAAGGCGTTGCTTTGACCCAAACCCTCTCAAACTACAAAGTAGATTCGGAGAAATTGAATAATATAAAGATAGACATAGTAAGCGACAGCGGATTCTCATTCTGGTTCCTGAACCTTGCTCCGTTCCTCATTCCACTCATAGCCATAGGCATATTCATCTGGATGCTCGCCAAGCAGATGAAGGGAGCCGGCATCCAAGCCGTCTCCTTCGGACAATCAAAGGCAAGGATCATTCTGCCTTCTGATAAGAAACAAAAGGTGACCTTTGCAGATGTCGCTGGAGCAAAGGAAGCAAAGGAAGAACTAATGGAAGTCGTGGACTTCCTGAAGAATCCCAAGAAATTCCTTGATATAGGGGCAAAGATACCGAAGGGAATACTTCTAATGGGCGCTCCCGGCACGGGAAAGACCCTTCTTGCAAGAGCTGTGGCAGGTGAAGCTTCTGTGGCTTTCTTCTCGATATCAGGATCCGAATTCGTCGAGATGTTCGTCGGAGTCGGAGCTTCAAGGGTGAGAGACTTGTTCAAGATGGCAAAGAATGCCGCTCCCGCCATCATATTCATAGATGAGATAGATGCTGTCGGAAGAGTGAGGGGCGGAGGAATGGGAGGTGGAAATGACGAGAGGGAACAAACATTGAATCAGATACTCGTGGAAATGGACGGTTTTGAACCGAATGAGAAGGTCATTGTCATGGCCGCCACCAATCGTCCTGATGTTCTGGACTCAGCTCTTTTGAGGCCGGGAAGATTTGACAGAAGGGTGGTCATAGACCTGCCGGACAGAAATGACAGGGAAGCAATACTCAAGGTCCATTCAAAGGAAAAGCCTTTTGCCGAAGATGTGAACTTGAGAACCATAGCGGAAAGGACCCCGGGTTTTTCCGGAGCGGACTTGTACTCTTTGATGAACGAAGGTGCCATACTTGCTGCACGAGAGGGAAGACAGAAGGTCTCGCAATTTGACCTCATCCGCTCAATTGAGAAGGTCATGATGGGTCCAGAGAGGAAAAGCCACATACTTTCAAAGAAGGAGAAGGAGATCACTGCATATCACGAAGCAGGGCACGCTCTTGTTTCCTCTGTTCTTCCATATGCGGATCCCGTGCACAAGATCTCCATCATCGCCAGAGGCAGAGCCGGAGGATATACGCTCCATCTCCCATTTGAGGACAGGAAATTGCAGTCAAAGAAGGAGTTCTTGGATGATATTGCGGTATCGCTCGGAGGATATGTCACAGAAAAGATGATATTCGGGGACTTGACCACAGGCCCTTCAAACGATCTGCAGGTTGCGACTGCCATTGCAAGGGATATGGTCACGAAATACGGTATGTCGGACAAGTTCGGTCCCGTGGCTCTTGAAGGCGAGGGCGGAAGGGCCATGTTCGGCAAAGGGGTGAATGACAAGGAATATTCTGACAAGATAAATGCGGAGATAGATGCCGAGGTGTCAAGCATAATGAACGGAAATATGAAGAGGGCGGAGAAGATAATCACCGAGCACAGAAAAGCCCTTGATTCCATAGCGCATAGGCTTATAGAGACGGAGAGCATTGAAAGGGATGAGTTCGAGAAGATAATCACTGCGAACGGCATAATGCCGAAGAAGAAGGCGGATATAGAGCATCAGGCATGAAAACAAAACAGGGCCCACGGGCCCTGTTTTCGTTCATGCTTCCAATTCCGGCAGCTCTATTTTTCCTTGCGCTATATGCAATGCAACTTCCTCATTATCAGCCAATTTCAATTCCGGATTTTTTTCTAAACTTTCCAACCCATCTCTTTTTTGAGCAATCCTTCTTGCAAGTTCACTTATTGCTGCATGCCTGCGTATGGATAAACTTGTGATATTTGCCACAACTTCGCCGCCGTGAACATATATCATGTTCTCAGTTGCACTTTGGTATGTTTTGACCCTATCTAGTAATTGTTTATCATCCAAGCCGACCATTTCCTCTGTGACCATTTTTTCATACAAGGTCTTCTCTTTTGGCAATTCGTTTCCAGTTGCTGGATTCATTGGCGGTACCTCATTGGATGGATCATATTTTTCTGGCATATCTTTATTTGATTATTTTTATTAAATCGACTTTTTACGCTGCTATCTTCTCCTTATTCTTTTCCTCTTTTTTGTGCTCAGTCTTGGTCTCTGTTCTTTTTTTCTCCTCCATTTCATGGATGATATCGTATACGATAGGCTTGGTAAAGCTGTCTTCAAAGGCGTTGGTCCCTTCCGCTCCTCTCTCCAAAAATTCGTTGTAATCTTCTGTTCTCATGATGTTTGATTATATCAACTTCTGTATAAAAGCCAAACTTTATAACTCTCATATTTTACTGCTGTATTTATATATTGTCAAGTCTTTGGTCTGTTATGCTCCATTGAATCCCTCAAGGTCTGCCATCCGGCAGCCATGAGTATCGTCTGGACCGAGCCGAGATGTCTTCCGGTCTTTCCGACCTTGTTCCTCTTTTTGACGTACTTCCTTATTCCGCCTAGGAGATAGTATGCATGACCGAGCAATTCTTCGCGCGAACATAAGGCCCAATTCCTGTCCACAGAGATCCTTTTTCTTTTGATCCCTGCTTTCTTGAGCTCCATCTCATATTTGCTGACTATTTGTGATATTTTGCGCGGTGACAAACTGGGCAATTGTATTAAAGTCGGGGAGGTTCGTCAAATTGGCGTTATCAACATATTAGTTGTAAAATAGCGGTGTAAGTTAACACATCAAATAAATGAAAAGATATCTTTTGATCCTCATATTGTCCATATTGCCCTCCATTTCTTTTGCCGAATCCTGCGCGACCATAGATGCCAATGTATTCTACGGCTCAAGAGGCGACAGCGTTACCAATCTCCAGAACTTCCTCATCTCAAAAGGGTACCTGAATACGGAGGCCACGGGCTTCTTCGGGTCCATGACCAAGGCTGCAGTCATCAAATATCAGTCGGAGAGCGGTATAAGCCCGGCTGCAGGATATGTAGGAGCCATCACAAGGGGGAAGATAAATGAAACAGGATGCGGCGGGACCATCGCGACAACAAGTGTAAATACTACGACATCCTCATCAGCATCATCCAATGTCCTGACCGGTCAGAACTTTGCCGTGAACAACAGATCTTCCGGTCCGATCATCATCTATTCCGGAAACGCCGTTATGAAGTGGTCGTCTCCGAACGCTTCCTCCTGCCTAGCCTCATCGTGCCTTGTTTCCGATACGCTGGCCATAACGGGAGCATGTCCGACAGGCAATTCAGCCGATACGGAATGGTCGGGGACTGTGGAGACCTCTGGGACAAAAATAGATCTGGCGGCAAACAAGCCTGCGGTATATAGCCTCACATGCACGGACAAGAATGGAAGTTCGGCAAGTAATTCCATAGGTCTTGTGCCGGCACAGACGGAAACCGTTCCGTTCATCTTCTCATATCCCGTGGGCGGCGAACGCATGGAGAAGGGGTCAATTCAAAAAATAGCTTGGACTGGTTCAGATTCAGGCGTGCCTCTGTACTCCGTGAAGCTCATTGCGAGCTCAAACGTCTTCAAGGACTATTTCGGCAATCCAACGAGCGAGAGGACCATAGGGTATCCGGTCTTGGGATCTTCCAAATACTTCAACTGGACTGTCGATTCTGACATAGTCCCGGGTTCGTACAAGATCAGGTTCAATAATCCGGAAAGCAACGGTTTCAGTACATACGGGAACCATGACAGCAACAGTTTCGCCATAGGGACGACATCGAGCGCCTCGCTTGCCCCGTCCATAACGGTCATTTCTCCGAAAGGCGGGGATAATCTGATACAGGGCGTGCCGTACACGATCAAATGGAGCACGACGAACTTCGGCAGCAATAATGTGAACATAGGCCTTGTGAGCTCAAGCAGCACTTCAACCGACAGTTTCGCCACTATGATGCAGCGCATCGCTACGAACGTCTCCAACACAGGAAGTTTCAATTGGACGCCGGACACGGTCGGCGCTACGACCTCGTACAAGATGCTCGTCACCTCAGGCAACTCATACTATCTCTCCGAGATACGGGGATACAGCGATATCTTCAACACTTCCGCCAAACCTGAGCCTTCCACCTCTACAGCATCGAAGACCGATCTTGCCGCCATGCCCATAACATACAATGTAGCCGACCTAGTTCTCGGCAAGGCCGTCCAATTTGATTCCGGGGTCATGAATTTGGGCACCACCTCCTCGGGAAGATTTAAGGTCAAATGGTTCGTAGATGGTTTTGAGGCCGGTTCCGGAATGCATGACAGTTCAGGCATGCATGACAGCGTTCCGGCAAAGACCACTGTCATGAACGGCAACTCGTTCTTCAATTGGACGACGACCCAAGGCACGCATACTATAATGTTCACTGTCGATGCAAACAATGAGGTGGACGATGTGACTGCCAACAATAGCTCAAGCCTTTCGGTGACCGTGCTCGATCTCGTGCCGAATCAGTCGATGACTTTCGTCCCGGGAAACTCTTCTAACCACTCATATCTCACCATCACTCCGACATTTGCAAATATCGGAGGCACTGTCACTGTGATCGGGGCGAATTTTACGAGCAAGAGCTATATATATTTTGACGGAGGATACGGCTTGACCGTATATCCTTCCGTGATCCTGGTCTCCTCATCGACCATAAGCTTCGTGGTCTCATCGTCCACTGCTCCGGGAACGAGGACTTTGTACGTGGCGGAGAAATAGGTGAATGTGTTTGCATTCATATTACCGAACTGATATAATGTAGTTATATCAATTATCATTCATTAGTTCATTAATATGGCAAGGCATGAAGACAGATCTAAAGCTATAGAATTGAGGAAGAAGGGGCTGAGTTACAGCCAGATTAAAAGATCTCTTAATATAAGTAAGAGCACATTGAGCGGATGGCTCAATGATATGCCACTGTCTGAGAAAAGAATACGAGAGCTAAGGGATTTTAGCCCGATGAGGATAGAAAGATGTAGAAATACGAAATTAAAACATAGACAAGAGAGGTTAGATCGTGTTTTTGACAAAGTCTCAAAAGATATAGGAACAATTACCCAAAGAGAGATGTTTTTGTGCGGATTATTCCTGTATTGGGGTGAGGGAGGAAAAACAGAGAAATACACCCTCACCTTCACCAACACCGATCCTGATATGGTCAATTATTTCATGGGGTGGGTCCAATCCTGCCTTCATATCAAAAAGGATGATATGCACATAAAACTTCACCTATATGGAGATATGGATATTGAGAAGCATGTTGATTTCTGGTCCAAAAAGCTGAAGGTAAATAAAAAAATATTTGAAAAACCATACATCAAGAGATCAAATCTGACCGGTTTGACATATAAGAATGGTTTTGGAAAAGGAACTTGCAATGTAAGGATATATAACAGGGATCTCAAAGAATATGTCTCACAAGCATTGAGATATTTGAGTTCTATGAACTGATTGTGCGCGCTGAGGGAGTCGAACCCCCGACCGTATCTGTATAAGAGATCTGCTCTACCAACTGAGCTAAGCGCGCGTCATTTTGGCCAACAAATGCATATTATCTTAAAATCCCCTTTTTCGCAATTATTCAAAATGTATCTCATCCACCTTTCTCTTGGCCAAGGTCTCTTTGACCGCAGGGAATTTTGAGAGGGTCTCGTCTTTCTCCAAAATCCTTTCAGCTTCCGTCCTTGCAGCTTCCACCATCTTTATGTTCTTTATGGCTTCCATGCCGATGTCGGTTATGCCCCATTGTTTGTTTCCGGAAAGCTCCCCTGAACCTCGAAGCTTCAGATCGTATTCTGCAAGCTCAAACCCGTTTGAGGAGTCTTTGAAGGCTTTCAACCTTTGTAATGTCTTGTCTGTCTTCGTCTCGGCAAAGGTGAAGCAATATGCCTGATGGTTGCTTCGTATGACCCTGCCTCGAAGCTGGTGGAGCTGGGCAAGACCGAACCTTTCCGCTCCCTCTATGACTATCATCGTGGCATTCGGGACGTTCACTCCCACCTCGACGACAGATGTTGCGACAAGTATGTCCATTTTTCCGTCTTTGAAGTCCTGCAT
>Ga0172381_10001645_pt1 | contig 25773 bp, 23 predicted proteins | sample Leawel6488metaG_FD_119754 | JGI IMG/M metagenome (GOLD analysis project Ga0172381, IMG submission 119754) | Leachate microbial communities from a municipal landfill in Southern Ontario, Canada - Leachate well 64-88 metaG | ecosystem: Engineered > Solid waste > Landfill > Unclassified | place... | reverse complement strand
GAGGGTCTTTCGTAATACAAAAGTATTGACACTTTCGCTGATACAAAATTGGATAATTGGTCCGGTGCTTATGTTTATTCTTGCCATAGTATTTTTACGTGGATATCCCGAATATATGGCCGGACTTATTATGATCGGGCTTGCTCGTTGTATTGCCATGGTGATCGTTTGGAACGAATTAGCTAAAGGTGATAATGAGTATTGTGCTGGCTTGGTGGCTCTAAATTCTGTTTTCCAGGTGCTTTTTTATTCAGTATATGCCTGGATCTTTATTACAGTATTACCGACTTGGTTCGGCCTCCACGGGTCAATAGTGTGCATTTCGATCGGACAGATAGCCTGGAGTGTGTTCATATATTTAGGAATACCGTTTCTTGCCGGGATTATCAGCCGTTTCAGCTTGATTAAGCTTAAAGGTAAAGAGTGGTTTGAGTTGAAGTTTATTCCCCGGATCAGCCCTGTAACATTTATTGCGCTTCTTTTTACCATTGTGGTTATGTTTTCGCTTAAAGGCGAATATATTGTTAAGATTCCGCTTGATGTGGTACGCATAGCCATTCCGCTTGTCATTTATTTTATCGTTATGTTTCTGGTGTCTTTTTATATGAGCAGGAAAGCAGGGGCAGGTTACTCAAAGACAGCAACGCTTTCATTCACCGCAGCAAGCAATAATTTTGAGCTGGCAATCGCGGTAGCGGTAGCGGTTTTTGGGATAAATTCGGGCGCTGCGTTTGCGGCTGTAATTGGCCCCTTAGTAGAAGTCCCTGTGCTTATCAGCCTGGTCAACGTTTCGTTGTATTTTAAAAGAAAATATTTTAATATATAAATATTCACCTTCATTTACCCGCATCAAATATACAGCTAATTCTTATTGACAAATTATATTTTTTCATATATATTATTGGCATATGCCAATAATAAAAAGGAGCAGTTGATGTCTCGCCCCTGCAAGTGTAGAAGAGTATGCGTGAATCCCAGCGCGGATTATTTTAAGCCCAGAGGTATATCTTTGGATAAGCTTGAAGAGGTAGCGTTGACAATGGATGAATTTGAATCTATACGGTTAGCGGACCTTGAGGGTCTTTATCAGGAAAATGGGGCCAATAAAATGAGAATTTCACGCCAGACTTTCGGTAATATTATAGAATCAGCCCATAGAAAGATAGCCGACGTAATTGTACATGCAAAAGCGCTTAAAATTGAGGGCGGGGTTGTGCATATGGTCAACCGTAGGGCCAGAAGAAGATACGGGCGTGGATGTAATCGTGAATAATAAATCAGAGAGAGCGTTAAAAGGGTATTATGGGCGTATGAGGCTTTTTAAGCAATATGGTTATGATATGATGAAAGCCAGAAGTTTTTTATTGAACAAGTCTGGTATCAAGAATTCAAGCGTACTTGAGGTGGGAACGGGTAGGGGGCATTTGGCTGTTGGCCTCGCTAAAAAGGGAATAAGATTTGTAACAATTGACCTTGACCGGAAAGTTTTATTTTTAGCAAGGCGTAATCTTAAAGGGCATGGAGTGCTTAAATTTGCCTGTATTAAGCTGATGGATGCCCGGAAATTAAATTTTCGGGACGAAGAGTTTGATCATGTTATTTCATCAAATTTTATTCATCATGCTAAATACCCCGAACAATGTATCAAAGAAATGATACGTGTTGCCAGGCGCAGCATTACCATCGCGGACCTGAATAAGCGTGGTGAAGCGATAATGAGTAAGGTTCATCAGCTGGATGGGCGTAAACACGCGCGATCTTTGCTGTCTTTAAAAGGAATAAAAGAGCAATTGGATAGATCTGGTTTGGATGTAAAGGTGCATAGGGACACCTGCCAGACGGTATTAGTCGCTAAAAAAAGGATAAAATTATGAAAATTTGTATCCCAACAGAGACAAATGAAGGCAAGAATGCAAAAGTTTACGGGCATTTCGGAAGCGCGCCATTTTTTACTATTTATGACACAGAGAAAGATTCTATTGAGATTATCAATAACGCCAATCAGCATCACGCGCACGGTATGTGTCAGCCAATGAACGCATTAGTGGGAAAGTCGGTTGACGTTGTGGTCACTGGTGGGATGGGCGCTCGAGCGGTTCAAAAACTTAATGAGGGCAGGATTAAGGCTTATCAGGCTATTCCGGGAACAGTCGCAGATATTATCAGCCAATTCATCAAGGGCGGGCTTGAAGAAATAACCGTTCAGAATGCCTGCGCTCAGCACGGGTGTCATTGAAGATGAATAAAATAGTCATCATTGATGAGGAAAAATGTATTGGCTGCGGGGCGTGCGTTGAGCTTTGCCCTAAGAAGATACTCTATATTGACGAAAAAAGCGGTAAATGTGCGGTAAGCGATGAATCGCAATGTGACCGTAAGCGTGGTTGTATGAAGATCTGCCCGGTAGGGGCTATTAAAATTGTTTAAGTTCTTGTTTTGATATAAATTTGTGATAGTATAAATACAAAAGAAGATGGCGATGGGGTTCGCCAAAACCGCCCAAATCCGGGCTGATGACCTCTACTTGAAAAGAGTAGAGGTTTTTATTTTGTAAAATGATAAAATTTACTTTGTTAGCGATCGGTGGCATAACAGGGACCGTTGCCAGATATCTTCTGGCGGGGGCAGTCTATGGGGCCATGGGAACGAATTTTCCTTACGGCACTTTGGCTGTAAACCTTTCAGGCTGTTTTATTGTCGGATTTTTGGCGGCTATTACTGAAACCAAATTCATGTTAAGCCCGAATCTGAGGTTGCTGCTAATGATCGGTTTTTGCGGCGCTTTTACTACTTTTTCCACCCTTATACTGGAAACTTCCAATCTTGTCAAGGATGGAGAATCTTTACGGGCGTTGATGAATATAATCTTAAGCGTTATCATAGGTTTTATCGTTTTCAGGATAGGTTTATTCTTAGGCGATATTTTATGATCTAAACGGAGGAGCAAGAATGAAAATACCCGCTGATGGCAAGCTTTTAAGGATCTTTATAGGCGAAGCAGATAAGTGGAATGGTAAGCCGCTTTATGAAGAGATCATACTTCTGGCTAAGAAGAATGCTATGGCAGGAGCGACTGCTATCAGGGGTTTTATGGGGTTTGGCTGTAAGAGCCATATGCACACGACGAAATTGCTTCGTTTATCGGAAGATCTGCCAATCATAATTGAGATAGTAGATAGCGAAGAAAAGATCAGCAAATTTGTACCGTTACTTGATGAAATGGTCAAGGAAGGGCTTATTACCATTGAAAAAGCCAACGTAGTGATGTATAGGGCTTGATCGGATTTTTCTTGACAAGACGTATTCAATAGGTTATACTTATTATGTAATTAGAAAGACAAAGTTGTCTTCCGCGCAAAGTACGCCGGAAGATTTTTTTTGGACAAGTATGTCCTTTGGCCCGTATAAGCGGGTTAAAGGACTTTTTTATTTTTAAGGAGCATAGAATGGGTTTTTTAGAGCTAAATAAACGAATATCTCCGATATTAAAAAGGATAACTTACAGGCTAAGCGTAAGGTCTGCCTTGTTTAGCCAGGAGGACCTTTATCAGGAGGCCATAATGAAGCTTTGGCTTGATTTTCAGGCCGGTAAGCTCAGTGATAAAACGCAGAGCTACATACTTCAGGGGTGCTATTTTCACTTAAAGAATTTCCTACGTAAGAATTATCGTGAAAACCGTTTGATAAGCCTGGAAAGTCTGCTGGATAGAGACAGCGAAAACCAGGCTAAAGAAAGCAGTATTTTGGGCCAGCAGGAATCCTGCCGGGGCCAGGCACATGCTGATTTTCTCCTGGATGCGATACGCAACAACGGCCTGACCATAAGGGAGAAAGAAGTCTTTTTCCTGGCGCTTGAAGGCCATACTGTACGGGCAATTGGTTCAAAGCTGGGAATATCCCATGTCAGAGTGGTCAAGCTGCGCGCAAGCATCAAAAATAAATGCCAGAAGCACATGGACGTGCTTTAGGGGTTACCGGAATTGAACAGTCTTTACTTGTAGTAATGTAGGGCACATAGATGTGTAGATCAATGGCGTTCAAGAGAACGCCATTTTTATTTTTAGGACACGGACGTCTTTGGGTGATCTTGCACCTAAAGGCGTCTTTTATTATTTAAGGAGGAAATATGAAAAAATATGCGCTGTTAGCTGTGGCATTGAGTATGTGTTTATTTAATGGCTCAACAGTTTTTGCTACACCCACTACATTAATCTGGGCTCCATCAACCGATATCCAGCCGTATAAAAGAATACATTTTAACGCTGACCTGTATTTTCCGGTAAAAAGCACTGACCATAATGACAATGAGCTTTATATCCAGCAGATATATGGCCCGACATTCAGTTTATTATCGGATAAACCCGAAGAAAATCTATTCGGTAAACTTTGGTCTCCATTAGGCAAGGTCATGGCTGAAACCGGATTTGATTATAAAAAAGGATTTGGCCGCACTTTAGATCAATTTCCGGTTTATTTTAATTTTAAACTCGGAGTCCCCGAAGATGCTTATTTTAAGCATATGCCGGCATTTGCTGTCGGCGGTTATGATATGGGGTATAAACATAATTATACAAATAATAATGTCTGGTATTTGAGAGGCGCGAAGACTTTGAATATAGGTAAATTTAATTTAGGCAGATTTTCAGCCGGATATTTTAACGGTAACGGCAGGTTATTACGCGACAAGAATGGCGAGCGTGATAATCAGGGAGCGATGTTTGCCTGGGAACGTACTATGTCGGAAATAAGCGATAGGCTTTGGCTATGTGTTGATTATCAGGGAACTCAGTCTTCGTATGGGGCATTAAACGTGGGTTTTTCCTGGAAATTCAGCGATAATATTTCAGCCATTGTCGGTTACGATATGTATAACAGCCCGAACGCGAAAGACACAGTTACATTTCAATTGGATCTGGATTTTTAACCGGAAGGAGGAGTTATGATCAATAGCGGAGATACAGCCTGGGTTTTGATCTCAAGCGCCTTAGTTTTGTTGATGACGCCGGGCCTGGCATTTTTCTATGGCGGCATGGTCAGACGTAAGAACATGCTGAGTGTTTTGATGCAATGTTTTATTATTATGTGCGTTTTAAGCGTGCAGTGGGTTCTGTACGGATATAGTTTATCTTTTGCTCCGGCTAAAGGCTTTTGGGGAGGGTTTGCCTGGCTGGGATTAAACGGAGTTGGCCTAGAGCCTTATGCTGATTATGCCGGGACTATCCCGCATCAGGCTTTTATGATATTCCAGGCGATGTTCGCGATCATTACGCCTGCTTTGATCATAGGCGCGTTCGCGGAAAGAATGAAATTCTCGGCATTTTTGCTCTTTACTATCCTTTGGGCTACCTTTGTCTATGATCCGCTTTGTCACTGGGTTTGGGGCCTGGGAGGATGGCTAAGGAATATGGGGGCATTGGACTTTGCCGGCGGAACCGTTGTGCATATTAATGCCGGGATCGCCGCATTGGTTACTGCTTTTGTGATCGGCAGAAGAAAGAACCTGGACCACAACGCGCCTGCTCCGCATAACCTGCCGTTTGTTGTTTTAGGTACCGGTTTGTTGTGGTTTGGCTGGTTTGGTTTTAACGCGGGAAGCGCTTTGGCTGCGAACGGCCTGGCTGTTAACGCTTTTGTAGTTACAAATACAGCAGCCGCGGCAGCGGGTTTAAGCTGGGCAGTTATTGAGTGGTTTAAAAACGGCAAGCCCACTATGTTCGGAGTGGCTTCAGGCGCGGTTGCGGGCCTTGTCGCGATCACTCCCGCGGCAGGCTATGTCAGTGTTATGCCGGCGATTATCATCGGTTTACTGGTTAGCGTTTTTTGTTTCATTGCAGTGACGGTTATTAAACCAAAATTCGGTTACGATGATTCATTAGATGCTTTTGGAGTGCATTGCGTGGGAGGTATCTGGGGAGCTTTGGCAACCGGGCTTTTTGCCTCTAAGGCGGTTAATCCTGCTGGAGCAGACGGTTTATTCTTCGGCAACCCCAAGCAGCTACTCATTCAATTGATCACAATTTTAGTGACCATTGGTTATACTTTGGTAATGACCCTGGTGATCTATAAAATTGTGGATCTTTTGATCGGGGTCAGGGTGGGCGAGAAAGAAGAAATGATGGGGCTGGATCTGACCCAGCATCATGAGAGGGCATATACTGTGTTGGAATAGAAATGACAAATGTCAAAATTCAAATGACAATTGAAATTCAAAATCCAAAGCCCAAAATAAATGTTTTGCTATTTGTCATTGGTTATTTGGATTTATTCTGTAATTTGTGCTTTGTCATTTGACATTAACTAGGAGGATTTTATGAAACTGGTTATTGCCATTATCCAGCCTTACAAGCTGGAGGAAGTAAAAGGTGAACTGTATCAGATCGGTGTGAATTTAATAACGGTCAGCGAGGTCTTGGGCCATGGCCGGCAGATGGGTGTGACTGAAGTTTATCGCGGTGCCAAGGAAACTGGAAATCTTTTGCGTAAAGTCAGGCTTGAGATCGCGATTAATGATAATTATTTAGAGCCAACGATTAAGGCGATAATCAAGGGCGCTAAAACCGGCGAGACCGGAGACGGAAAGATATTTGTAGCGGACCTTAAAGAGTGTGTGCGTATACGCACAGAAGAACGTGGCTCTGGGGCTATTGGGTAAGGATAGCGTTACCAAAACAGCCCGATCTTTACTTGTATAAATAACAGGACAGAGGCGTTCTTTTTAAGAATGCCTCTGTTATTTTTTTATGTATTATGGTAAAATACCTATATTAAACAGGAGGATACAATGAGTGTTAGACAAAAAGTCTTATTTAAGATCAAATCAGTTGAATTAGAAAAGAACGAGCATCCTAAAAAGGTATCCAGCTATTTTGGAGAAAATACATTTGGCATGGAGGCTATGCGTAAGCTCATTTCCAAGTCCACATTTGAGGCGTTTAAGGCATGGATGTCTGAAGGTAAGATAATTACTCTGGAACAGGCAAATGAAATTGCCAATGCCATGAAAAATTGGGCAATATCTAAAGGGGCCACATATTATACGCACTGGTTCCAGCCTATGACTGGATTGACCGCGGAAAAACATGATAGTTTTATTTCTATAATCGGGCCGGGTAAGGTCATAGAGAAGTTTTCAGGAAATAAACTTATACAGGGTGAGCCTGATGCTTCCAGTTTTCCTTCCGGAGGTATTCGCGCCACATTTGAGGCTCGCGGTTATACTGCCTGGGATCCGTCCAGCCCCGCGTTTATTATTGAAAGCACATTAGGCAAGACTTTTTGCATACCTACTATATTTATCTCCTATCATGGAGAGGCACTGGATAAGAAACTGCCGCTTTTGCGTTCCGACGAAGCTTTAAATAAAGCCGCAGGCACACTTTTAAAACTTTTTGGGCACAAGGATGTGAAGAAAGTATTTTCAACCTGCGGCCCGGAACAGGAATATTTTTTGATCGACAAAAATTATTATAATCTCAGGCAGGATCTGACCATGACTGGGCGAACATTGGTCGGCGCTCCTTCACCAAAGGGCCAGCAGTTGGAAGATCAGTATTTCGGCACTATCAAGGAACGTGTGATCAATTTTATGTTTGAAGTAGCCGAAGAAGCGTATAAGCTGGGTATACCGGTGATGACGCGGCATAATGAAGTTGCTCCGCATCAGTATGAATTTGCCCCGATCTTTGAAGAATCCAATTTGGCCGCAGACCATAACCAGTTATTGATGGAGTTGCTCAAAAAAGTAGCCCTTAGGCATGACCTGGTCTGCCTTTTGCATGAAAAACCTTTTGCCGGAGTTAATGGCAGCGGTAAGCATTTGAATTGGTCGCTGGCAGATAATAACGGAAATAACCTTTTAAATCCCGGGGAAACACCTGAAGATAACCTGCAATTTTTAACGGTTCTGGCAGCGGTTTTACGTGCGGTATATCTTCATGCTGACTTGCTTCGGGCTTCAGTGGCTATGGCCGGAAACGAGCATCGCTTAGGCGCAAATGAAGCTCCGCCGGCGATTATCAGCGTATTTCTGGGAGAACAATTAACTGAAGTGCTGGATATGTTGGATAAAGGGGTTAAAGCTAAGGTTTCTAAGCGGGATATTATTGACTTAGGGATTGCCAGGTTGCCCAAATTTAATAAAGACGCTACTGACAGGAATCGTACTTCGCCTTTTGCTTTTACCGGAAATAAGTTTGAGTTCCGCGCAGTAGGATCATCGCAGAATATTTCTACGCCTATTACGGTAATCAATACCATTATCGCCGAAAGCCTTGATTATATGACTGAAAAGATAAAAAAGGCCCTTGCAGGCGGTAAGGATTTCAATACTGCTGTTTTGCAGGTCGTATCCGAGGTGGTTAAAGAAACCAGGAAAATTCGGTTTGAAGGTAATAACTACGCCGAAGATTGGGTAAAAGAAGCAAAAAAGCGTGGTCTGCCTAATGTCGCGGCTACATATAAATCTTTAGAGGATCTGACTAAGACAAAAAATATTCAACTATTTGAAAAATATAAGGTTTTTTCGAAAGAAGAGCTTTTGGCGCGTTACCATATCTGGATCCATATGTATGATCTGACCTTGGAGATCGAAGCCAATACTCTTAAAGAGATGGTCAATGCCTCGATAGTCCCTGCAGGATACCAGTATGAAAAACTTTTAGCCGGCGCTTTGCATGAATTGATCAGCCTGAAAAAAACTTCCGGGCTTTCCATTGATGCCGCGGTACTCAAGGACAAGAAAGATCATTTGAGCGAAATAGTCTCTAAGATATACTATGTCAGGCGCAATACCATTGAGATGGATAAGCTGCTTTCTAAGGCAGCTAAGCTTAGCAGTGAAAAACGGGCCGAACTTTATTTTAGCGAACTCAAGCCCCTTATGGACCATATCCGCAAGCACGTTGATCAGCTGGAATGCGTGGTTTCGGATGATGCCTGGGACCTGCCAAAGTACAGAGAGATGCTGTTTGTAAAATAACAGGTTACCAAAACAAGCACTTAATTACTTGTATATATAACATCACGGCACGTTGAAGTGCCGCTAGTGTAGACGAAGAACAGAGACGTTCATTAAGGCCGTAAAAAACGGTTTTTAATGAACGTCTTTTTTTTGCATTTAATGTGATTAATTTTTAAGCAGAGCGGGGTGTCTTTTATGAAAGATACGATCATAAAGTTAGAGGAGTCCTTATTTAACGAGAAGGAAGGCATATTATACAAAACCGTTGTTGAGGCGGTTGAAAAGCCTTTAATTGAGCATGCCTTGGAACGCTCGGAGGGGAATCAGCTAAAGGCAGCCAGGATATTAGGGATCAATCGCAATACTATTCGTTCTAAAATAAGAAAATTGGCCATTAATATAGGCAAATGGAAGAATAATGAATAATCAGGAAAAAGCGGAAAAATTCGGGCTATATTCCAGCAGGTTTGAGCATGATGCCTGTGGGGTGGGCTTTGCTTGCGACATCAACGGTAAAAGGTCAAATCTTATAGTTGCGCAAGGCCTGGAGATTTTAAAGAGGCTTTCGCATAGGGGGGCAACAGGCGCTGACCCTAAGACCGGAGATGGCGCGGGGATACTTATACAAATACCGCATGAATTTTTCCTGAAAGCCTGTCCTGGCTCCGGGATTAAAATTCCCGCGCAGGGGGATTATGCCGTGGGCCTGGTATTCTTGCCGGTTGATGAAAATGAGCGGGAGTTCTGCAGGAATATTTTCCCGAGGCTGGTTAAGGAGCAGGGCTATGTGCTGCTTGGCTGGCGTAAAGTTCCTATTGATGACAGCTGTATCGGGATCACGGCACAAGAAACTCAGCCGGTAATTGAGCAGGTTTTCATTGCGGCGGGTAAGCCGGTCAGAGAGCAATTGGATTTTGAACGTTCGCTTTATATTATCCGGAAAAAAGCCGAAAATATTATACGCAACTCCGGCCTAAAACAAAAAAGCACATTTTATATCACCAATATATCCAGTCGCACTCTTTCTTATAAAGGGCTCCTGATGCCGTATCAAGTGGATAAATTCTTTGTAGACCTTCAGGATAAGGATATTAAGAGCGGGCTAAGTCTAGTGCATTCCAGATATTCTACCAATACCTTTCCTACGTGGGATCTGTCACAGCCATTCAGATTTTTGGCTCATAACGGCGAGATCAATACCTTGCGCGGGAATATTAATTGGATGCAGGCAAGGCAGGGGCTTCTGAAATACGCAGGTTTCAGTTCGCAGCTAAAAGACCTGTATCCGGTGATCGTGCCCGGAGGAAGCGATTCCGCGGCCATAGATAATGTTTTTGAGCTTTTGACGCTGTCCGGCAGGTCCCTGGCGCATACCATGATGATGCTTATACCGGCGGCATGGCAGAAAGATATTGAAATGAATGAGTTGGTCAGGGATTTTTACCGTTTTCATGCCTGCCTGATGGAGCCGTGGGATGGCCCGGCAGCTATTGCTTTTACCGACGGGACAAGTATAGGCGCGGTGTTAGACAGGAACGGCCTGCGCCCGGCGCGTTACATTGTTACTAAAGATAACTTAGTAGTTATGGCTTCTGAAGTGGGAGTGTTGGATATTCCGGCGAGCAATATCAAGGTTTCCGGAAGATTAGAGCCGGGCAAGATGTTTTATATTGATACTTATCAAGGCAGGATCATTGCGGATAAAGAGATTAAGGAATCAGTTGCCGGAAGCAGGCCCTATGGAGAGTGGCTGAAAAAGAATCTGGTGGAGTTTAAAGATGTGCCGCATAGAAAGTCACCAGTCACCAGTCGCCAGTCGCCAGTAGAATGTTTGCAATTGCTCAAAGCATTTGGATATAGCCGCGAAGATATAAAAATAATCCTAAAGCCTATGGCGGAAAATGCCCAGGAGCCGGTAGGTTCAATGGGCAATGACGCGCCAATCGCGGTCCTTTCCGGAAAGCCGCAGCTTCTTTACAGTTATTTTAAACAGCTTTTTGCCCAGGTCACCAATCCTGCCATTGATCCCATAAGAGAAGAGTTGGTGATGAGCTTGGATAGTTATCTTGGCCCGGAAAGAAATCTTTTGGAGGAAACTCAATTACATTGCCATAAGATGAGGATAGAAAATCCTATTCTTACTAATGAAGAGCTGGAAAAGATCCGGCATATTAAAGTCAATGGTTTCAGGGCTAAGGTTATATCCACGCTTTTTAAAGCTGATTCGGAAAAAGATCTTATTCATGCCTTGGAGCGTATTTCCAAAGAAGCTGTTTTGGCGATAAAACAGGGCTTTACATTCGTTATTTTAAGCGATAGAGGCGTGGATAAGGAGAATGCGGCACTTCCCGCTCTTTTAGCCTGTTCCAGCCTGCATCAGAGCCTGATCCAGAGATCTCTGCGTACGCAACTGGGAATAATCCTGGAGACAGCTGAACCCAGAGAAGTACATCATTTTGCTTTATTGTTCGGTTTCGGCGCTGATTGTGTTAATCCGTATTTGGCGTTTGACGCGATCAGGCTTTTAGCCAAAGAAAATGAGCTGAGCCTGAGTGTTAAGGACGCGCTGAAAAATTATATTAAGGCAATAGATAAGGGGATACTGAAGATCCTTTCTAAAATGGGGATCTCCACTTTGCAGAGTTACCGCGGCGCGCAGATATTTGAAGCAATAGGCATAAATGAGGATGTAATAGCGCAATGTTTTCCCGGAACTGTTTCGCGGATCGGCGGAGCGGATTTCAGGGTGATCTATAAAGAGGCCGTAATGCGTCATTATGACGCTTTTCCTAAGGGCTCAGGCCAGGGCGATGAGCTTACTACCGGAGGCGTTTATCAGTGGAAAAAAGACGGTGAATTCCATCTTTGGAATCCGGAAACAATTGCCGCTTTGCAGGATGCGGCCTGGAATAACGATTACAACAAATACAAAGAATTTGCCGTGCTTATTAACGACCAGTCAAAAAATCCGTCAACCCTGCGCAGTCTGCTTAAGTTCAGGTCAGTAAAACCTGTTCCGATTGAAGAGGTGGAGCCGGTTTCGGAGATCACCAAGCGTTTTGCTACTGGCGCAATGAGCTTTGGTTCAATCAGTAAAGAAGCGCATGAAACAATTGCTATTGCCATGAACAGGTTAGGCGGGCGTTCTAATTGCGGTGAAGGCGGAGAAGACCCGGAGAGGTTCGTTCCTTTGCCAAACGGAGACAGCCGCAGGAGCCGCGTAAAACAGGTGGCCTCGGGAAGGTTCGGGGTAAATATCAATTATCTTATTAATGCCGATGAACTGCAGATCAAGATCGCTCAAGGGGCTAAACCCGGTGAAGGCGGACAATTACCCGGGCACAAGGTTAGCGCAATTATAGCCAAGACTCGATATACGACGCCAGGGGTGACTTTGATCTCTCCTCCGCCGCATCATGATATTTATTCTATTGAAGACCTGGCGCAGCTTATTTTTGATCTGAAGAACGCTAATCCTAAGGCGCGGATCAGTGTTAAGCTGGTTTCTGAAATAGGCGTAGGCACAGTTGCCGCGGGTGTGGCCAAGGGCCACGCAGATATGATCCTTATTTCCGGCGGAGACGGCGGGACCGGAGCATCACCCTTGAGTTCAATAAAGAACGCCGGACTTCCCTGGGAACTGGGGCTTTCAGAAGCTCATCAGACATTGGTTTTGAATAATTTAAGAAGCCGTGTGCGCCTGCAGACTGACGGACAGATCCGTACCGGCCGGGATATGGCTATTGCTGCTGCTTTAGGAGCAGAGGAATTCGGCGCCTGCAGTGCGATCCTGGTTACTCTGGGCTGCGTGATGCTCAGGCATTGCCATCTGAATAATTGTTCAGTAGGGATCGCTACGCAGGAAGATATTTTAAGGCAGAGATTTAAAGGCAAGCCGGAATATGTGGTGAATTATTTTACTTTTATGGCTCAGGAGCTAAGGGAAATAATGGCCAGCCTTGGAATTAAAAAACTTGATGATATGATCGGCCGGACAGATCTCCTGGAAGTTGATCACTCTATCCTGCCCTGGAAAGCCGGGAAAATTGATTTCTCGCGTATTCTTTATAAGCCGCAAACCGGCCCCGGTGTGAAAATATTTCAAACGATAGAACAGGATCATAATATCAGCAGGGTTTTAGACCTGAAATTAATTGAATTGGCCAAAGAGGCTATTAATACAGGTAAGGGATGTTTAATAGAGCTGCCTATAAATAATACGAATCGCACAACCGGAGCAATGTTAAGCGGATATTTATGCGCCAAGCGAGGCGAGCAGGGATTGCCAGCGGATACTTTGACCTGTAAATTTAAAGGCGTTGCCGGTCAAAGTTTTGGTGCGTTTTTAGCCAAAGGTATTACTTTTGAATTGGAAGGCATGGCTAATGACTATGTGGGAAAAGGTATTTCCGGAGGAAAAATTATAGTTTATCCAGATAGAAAATCTGATTTTAGGCCTGAATTGAATATTATCATCGGTAACACTACATTTTATGGCGCTATTTCAGGGGAGGCATATATACGCGGAAGAGCCGGAGAGCGTTTTTGTATCCGTAATTCCGGATTATCAGCCGTTGTGGAAGGAGTAGGCGACCATGGGTGCGAATATATGACCGGCGGCAGGATAGTGATCATCGGCAAAACAGGCAGGAACTTCGGAGCTGGTATGTCCGGCGGAATAGCCTATATTTATGATGCCGATTCTGATTTTAAAGATAAATGCAATATGGATATGGTTGCGCTTGAAACAATAGATGCTCAGGATGCCTCGCAGATCAATATTCTGTTAAGTAATCACCTTCGTTATGCAAAAAGTGAGGCAGCGGGAAAAATACTTTCTGATTTCAAGAAGAATATGAAGAAATTCGTTAAAGTAATGCCTTTGGAATATAAAAGGATATTGACGGAAAAGAAAACAGGAACAAAATCGGATCTAAGCGAGGTCTCCGACGGTTAGCACCAGGTGTTAAGTTAATGTGAGGGATAGATGGGTGATATAAAGGGTTTTCTAAAAGTTAAAAGACAGACAGGGGTATATAGGCCGGTTTGCGAACGCGTCAAAGATTATAATGAGGTGGTTAAGTTGCCTTTGGCTGGCCATTCCCAGGACCAGGCATCGCGCTGTATGGATTGCGGTACGCCTTTTTGCCACTGGGCTTGTCCGGTGGGTAATTATATTCCGGAATGGAATGACCTGACATTTCACGGGCACTGGGAAAAAGCTTATGAATTGCTTGAAGCCACGAATAATCTTCCTGAAGTAACCGGCAGGATATGCCCGGCGCTTTGTGAATATTCCTGCGTGCTTGGCATAAATGACGATCCGGTTACTATCCGTGAAAACGAATTATCTATTATTGAACACGGTTTTAAGAGTGGATTTATCAAAGCGCATCCTCCTAAACACCGAACCGGGAAAAAAATAGCTGTTGTTGGTTCCGGGCCAGCGGGTTTGTCTTGCGCCGCCCAATTAAATAAGGCCGGGCACAGTGTTACTGTTTTTGAAAAAGACCAAAATCCGGGTGGGATCATGCGTTATGGTATTCCGGATTTTAAGTTAGACAAAAGAATACTGGATCGCAGGATCAGGATCTGGAAAAAAGAAGGCATTATTTTCAAGCCGGGCATAAATGTCGGCTTGGATGTGCCTTCGGATAAAATTGTAAAGGAATTTGATGCTGTATGTTTAGCCGCAGGCAGCCGCGCGCCCAGAGATCTGAAGATCCCGGGAAGAGAATTAAGAGGGATTTACTTTGCCATGGATTATCTTATTCAGTCTAATAAGAAAGTGGCAAAAGAGGATCTTAATGCTGAATTAATAGATGCGAAAAACAAGAAGGTCGTGGTTATCGGAGGCGGAGATACAGGCGCTGATTGTGTGGGTACTGCTAATCGTCAGGCAGCGGCCTGTGTTGTGCAGATTGAATTAATGTCTCAGCCTTTATCCTGCCGCAGCTCGCAGCAGCCCTGGCCAAAGTACCCGCTGCTTTTAAAGACCACCACCAGCCATGAAGAGGGAGCGGAGCGTAAATGGTCTATATCCACCAAGAAATTTAGCGGTTCAGGCGGCATGGTTGAAAGATTGTATTGCGTAAAGGTGCAATCTGAAAAAGACGCTAAAGGCTGTCCAGTGATAAAAGAGATTCCGGGAAGTGATTTTGACATCCAGGCTGACCTGGTGATCCTGGCGCTTGGTTTTTTGCATCCTGAGCATAGCGGGCCGGTCAAGGACCTGGGTTTAGAACTGGATAACCGGGGCAATGTGAGGACAGGGAACGATTTCAGGACCTCAAAAGATAAAGTTTTTAGCTGCGGCGATATGCATAGAGGCCAGTCTTTGATCGTATGGGCCGTATCCGAAGGCCGGCGTGCGGCACGGGCAATAGACGAATATCTGATGGGCCAAAGTGATCTTCCGGCTTTATAAGTTACAAGTGACAAGCAGGTGCAAGTTAATAAGAAAAACTTGTTTTCTTGCCGCTTGCAAACCTGTTGCTACTTGTACCTTGTACCCTGCACCTTGCCACTCTATATTTCAGAGCTATAACCTGTTGACAATAGTAAGAATAGTGTTATAATCTTTCCCAATTTAGCAGTTTATCCATATTATCAATTTACTTAAATAAGAGGAGTGAAAAATGCTTTACGGATTGACAGTGTTTGAGAAGTTCGCGATTTGGGGTGTTTTAGGGATCTCGGTTTTAGGGCTTTTATACGCGTTATTCTTACGCAGGCAGATCTTAAGAGAAGATAAGGGCAGCGCAAAGATGCTGGAAGTCTGGAACGCTATCCGCGAAGGCGCGGACGCGTATCTGGCTAAACAGCTGCGTTCTATCTTACCTTTAATAGGCGTGCTGACATTTGCTTTGTTCTTTTCGGTATATATTGTTCCGCCTTCAGCGGAAGCCCTGCAAAGATTCAGCGGTAGTTCCGAATCTACTGTCAGGTTTATTATAGGTTTTGGAAGGGCAGTGGCTTTTATTATGGGCGCGATGTTTTCGCTTATGGTAGGGCAATTGGGTATGCGTATGGCAGTCGCGGCAAACGTGCGTGTGGCTCAGGCAGCCCGTAAGTCGTTTGGCGACGCGCTGCGCGTGGCTTATCGCGCGGGTACTATTACCGGTATGCTTACTGATGGTTTAGGTTTATTCGGCGGCACGATCATATTTATAATTTTTGGCATAGCCGCGCCTGATGCCTTATTGGGATTTGGTTTTGGCGGCACGCTCCTGGCTTTATTTATGCGTGTCGGCGGCGGTATTTTTACTAAAGCAGCTGACGTAGGAGCGGACCTGGTCGGCAAAGTTGAAGCCGGTATACCGGAAGACGATCCGCGTAATCCCGCTGTTATCGCGGACTTGGTCGGGGATAATGTCGGTGACTGCGCAGGTATGGCTGCCGATATATTTGAGTCTTACGAAGTAACTATTGTTTCGGGTTTGATATTAGCGTTATCACTGTACCATTTGACCGGCAGGATGGAGTGGATAGTATTTCCGCTTCTGGTGCGCGGTATCGGAGTGCTTTGTTCCATTATCGGAACTTACGCTGTGAAGAGTCCGGCGAATAAGGCCGGTAATGCTATGAAGGCGATATTTAAAGGTTTTCTGACCTCCGCGGTTATATCAGTAGTAATGTTCGGAGTATTGGCAATGATTTATATGAAAAATGTCCCCGGCGGATGGTGGAGGCCTTTCCTGGCAACAGCGCTGGGCGTATTGCTGGCGATATTAATTGACCGATTGACCGAATATTTTACGGGCACGCACGGCAGGCCGGTGCAGGAGATCAGAAAATCAACCCGTACAGGTGCGGCGACCACGATCCTATCCGGTTTATCAGTGGGATTAGAGTCAAGCGTCTGGGCGACATTAGTCATTGCGGCAACGATCTTTGGTTCAATATTGATATTCGGGACTATTCCCGGATTAGACGCAGCCGCCAAGATTTCCTATATTCTTTACGGTGTGGCAATGACCGGTATAGGAATGCTTACTTTGACCGGAAACAACGTGGCTATGGATTCATTTGGGCCTATTTCGGATAATGCCAATGGTATAGGCGAGATGGCCTGGCAGGGACAGACAGACAAAGAGACTAAAGACGCGCGCAAGATCATGGCTGACCTTGATGCAGTAGGAAATACAACCAAGGCGATCACCAAGGGCGTGGCTATAGGTTCAGCGGTTATTGCCGCGGTCGCGTTGTTTGGTTCATATATGGTTGACGTAAGTAAGGTCCAGGCATCTTTAGGTATGCCGCTTGCGGATCAGCTGAATACTTTGGGTATACGTGTATCTATCCCGCAGGTATTTGTGGGTATGCTTATCGGAGGCGCTTTGCCGTGGCTCTTTTCATCTTTCGCGATCCAGGCAGTCAGCCGCGCAGCTTCTCTGATAGTTGAAGAAGTAAGGCGGCAATTTAAGCTGGGCGTTTTATCCGGAAAAATGAAACCGGATTACAGGCAGGCTGTGGCAATTTCCACTAACGCCGCGCAAAAGGAACTGATCAGCTTGGCGCTTTTGAGCGTTATTGCTCCTATTGTAGTCGGATTAGTGTTGCAGGTTGAAGCTTTAGGCGGATTCTTGGCAGGTATAATTATTTCAGGGCAACTTTTGGCGGTATTTATGTCAAATGCCGGCGGCGCCTGGGATAATGCCAAGAAAACAATTGAAGATGAAGAGCGCAGTATAGAAGGTAATACAGGCAAGGGCTCAGAAAGGCATAAGGCCGGAGTTGTGGGTGACACTGTCGGGGATCCGTTAAAAGATACAGCTGGCCCGGCGTTAAACCCGATGATCAAGGTGGTTAACCTGGTTTCGGTTATTATTGCTCCGATCATTGTTCAGTATAGTAAGAGCAGCGTAACCAAGACAATTGTTATAGTATTTTTGTGCGGTGTATTGGTCTGGGCAATATTAAAGAGCAAGAGGACCGCGCCTGAAGTCGTGATAAATAAATAATCCGGTTCACTCTTTAGTTTTAAGGCTTATAATAGAGGCCAGGAGGGTTGTCCTATGTTTGCAGGAAAGAATATTTTCGCGGTAATTCATTCCGGCGGATTGGCAATGTATATTCTGCTTTTTTGTTCGGTGCTCAGCCTTGCGGTGATCATTGAAAGGATAATCTATTACCGGAAAAAATCCCGCGTAAAACGCCCGGATTTTATGGAAGAAGTGCGCAAGGCCCTGGAAAAGGGCCAGAGCGCGAAGGTCCTGCAGTTTTGTAAAGACACTGATACGCCGTTCTCTAAGGTTTCTCATGCCGGTTTGATCTTAGCCGGGCATAATGAAAAAACTATTTCCGAGGCAATGGAAAGAGAGATCACCATTGAGACTATAAAATTGGAACGTTTTACCGGAATTGTGGGGACTATCGGTTCCACCGCCGTATATATAGGATTATTCGGGACGGTGCTGGGGATAATCCGGGCCTTTCGCGATATATCCAATACGGGCGCCGGAGGAATAAATGTGGTCATTGGAGGCATATCCGAAGCCCTTGTTTGCACCGCAGCCGGGCTTTTGGTGGCGATCCCCGCGGTAATCGTCTACAATTATTTTATACGTAAAATAGATATTTTTGTATCCGATATGGATCTATGCGCTTCAGAGTTAGTTGATCTATTGTGCATTAAACAAAAATGAAGAGAAGGCCCAGGAGTCAGAAATTAGTCGCCGAGATCAATATTACGCCATTTACCGACGTCATCCTGGTCCTTTTGATTATTTTTATGGTTTCTACTCCGCTGATTTTTCGCTCCAGTATTAAAGTTCAATTACCGCAAGCCGCGGCTCAGCAGGAGCCACCCCGCAATATTAATGTTACTGTTAATGCCAGCGGAGAAGTATTCCTAGATAACACTCAGTATAATATTCGTTATGACCTTGATGTCCTTAAGTTTAAAATAGCCACGCTGGCAAAAAACTCATCCAATCCTTCTATTACCATTGACGCGGACAAGCAGGTAAAATATGAATATGTCGTCAAAGTGATGGATATAGCCTCTCAGCTGGGGATAAAGCGTATAGCCCTGGCTACTGAACTCAAAAGATAATTAATTAGAAAATTTATGGTGAAAAAAGAAAAAGCATCTATTTTTAAAAAAATAAAGAATGTTGTTATTGGAGGAGAACGTAATATTTCCGATCCGCGCCTTTTTCATAATATTTCTTTAGTGGTATTTTTTGCCTGGGTGGGTTTAGGCGCCGATGGTTTGAGCTCTTCTTGTTACGGCCCGGAAGAAGCATTTCTTGCTTTAAAAAGCCATCCTTCTTTAGGAATTTTTGTTGCTCTTGCTACTATGGTTACTATTTTTGTTATCAGCTCAAGTTATTCTCAGATAATCGAGCTTTTTCCTCACGGGGGAGGAGGGTATCTGGTTGCCAGTAAATTACTTTCCCCGTCCGTAGGAATGGTTTCCGGCTGCGCGCTTCTGGTAGACTATGTTTTGACTATAACTTTGTCTGTTGCCAGCGGAGCAGACGCACTTTTTAGTTTCTTACCGCCAGCCTGGTATGGATTTAAGCTGCAGTTTGCCGTTGCCGCATTATTTTTGCTGATAATTTTAAATATGCGCGGTGTTAAAGAGTCTGTTTTGCCCCTGGTGCCGATATTTTTAACCTTTTTGTTTACGCACGCTATCCTGATTATTTATACTGTTATTACTCATGCGGCTCATTTCGGCGCAGTGGTTAGTTCTACGGTTTCGGAAGTCCATAGCTCTAGCCTGGAACTGGGAACTTTCGGGATGATACTTTTAATATTGCGCGCTTATAGTATGGGCGCCGGTACATATACAGGTATTGAAGCAGTGAGTAATGGCATACCTATATTAAGAGAGCCAAAAGTCGAAACAGCGAAAAAGACCATGCGTTATATGTCGATTTCGCTTTCTATTTTGGTTGTGGGGTTAATGTTGGGGTATTTGTTCTATAATGTCCAATTTCAGGAAGGCAAAACCTTAAACGCGGTATTGCTGGATAATGTTACTGCCGGATGGAGCCAACCCTGGGGCTATATCTTTGTTTTAGTTACTCTTATTTCCGAAGCTGTATTGTTATTTGTAGCGGCGCAGACCGGTTTTCTTGATGGCCCTCGTGTTTTAGGGAATATGGCGCAGGATCGTTGGTTCCCGGGCCAGTTCGCTAACCTTAGTGAGCGGTTTGTAACGCAAAACGGAGTTCTTTTGATGGGAATTTCAGCTTTTCTCCTGATGCTTTTGAGCCGTGGTTCGGTGAAATTCTTGGTAGTTTTATACAGTATAAACGTTTTTATGACATTTTGTTTATCGCAGACCGGAATGGTTCGGCATTGGTGGCTGGTTAGAAAAAAAGCTAAACATTGGATAAAAAGAATAATTGTAAACGGTATAGGTTTAGCTATGACCGGTTTTATTTTAGTGTCGGTGGTGGTGCTTAAATTTTTTGACGGCGGCTGGCTGACCATATTTATTACGGGTTCGCTTGTTATACTGGCTATCGCGATCAAACGCCATTATAAGAACGCGTTAAGATTGCTTACTCGCCTTGATGATCTGGCAAGCGTGGCAAATATGACCGTTGAGCAGGCAAATGGTAAGCCCTTGGCGCAGAATGTTAATGAGCCTGACCCTCAGTCAAAGATTGCCGTTATTTTTGTTAATGGCTATAACGGTTTGGGTTTGCATACATTGTTTAATATAATCAGGGTATTTGGCGGCAGTTTTAAGAATTTCTTTTTTGTGCAGGTTGGCATTATCGATACCGGAAATTTTAAGGGGGCTGAAGAGATAGAAGAGCTTAAAAAGCATATAAACGCAGAACTTGATCGTTATGTGGTTTTCATGAGATCTCAGGGTTTTTATGCTAAAGGTTTTTCCGGAGTAGACGTGGACGCGGTAGAAGGAGTAGAAAAGATCGCCGCGGATATTTATCAGCAGTATTCTCAAGCGGTATTTTTCGGCGGCCAGATGGTGTTTCCTAAGGAGACATTTTTTACCCGCATGCTGCATAATTATACTATCTTCGCGGTGCAGAGGAAATTGTATAATCGTGGAATACCGTTGATTATAATGCCGATACGAGTAAGCTAGGCTACGGTCACGGTGACGAAACCCGTATCGTTAGGCGGTAACGGTTACGTGACCGCCTAAGACGAAAACCGATACGGGCGTCGTCACCGCAGCCGTAAAACGAGATGTTTGTGAAGCCTACGAAAAACGATATTTATAAGTTTATAAAGATAGCGGGAATGGTGTCTTTTATTCCGTTTGTTTTGATTTCCGGGCCGTTGGTTGGATTTCTGGCAGGTGATTTTCTTGCCGCAAAATTAAATCTGCCTTATTTAAAGATCATCTGTATAGGCATTGGGATAATCGCCGCTATTTTTGAGACTTTCAAAATCGTAAGATTAGTGCTAAAATTAGATAAGTGACACTGAAACACTGAGAAATAATTATGTCAAGCCCAGCAGCTTTACAGCCTGAACTCCCTAATCTAGTCACCATATTAGAGCATAAATTCGCGCACACTGGATTGGCTCCTTTTTTAAAACTATGGGAGAATGTTATTTTTTCTCTTATTATTGTGGCGGCACTGTCTGTTTTTGCTTATTTTGCCGGTCGCAGGGCTAAAATGATACCCGGTAAGCTTCAAAATATAGCTGAACTTTTAGTCGGGCCGTTGGATGAATTTGTCTGCGGGATACTAGGGCCCCGCGGCAGAAGATATACTCCGTTTATCGGCACGCTCTTTATATACATATTTTTGATGAATCTTTCCGGGCTGGTGCCTTTATTTAAATCTTCGACTTCCAGCTGGTCCACAACTCTTGCGCTTGCGCTTTGCGTATTCATTTATGTGCAATATACGGCGATAAAAGAATTGGGGTTTTTGGGGTACCTGGATCATCTTATGGGTAATCCCAGGGGCGGAATGGCCTTATCAATAGTGTTTCCGCTGTTGATGTTCTTTTTACACATAGTTAATGAGCTTGTCCGGCCGATCACCCTGTCCTTACGTTTACGCAGTAATATCTGGGGCGAGGACGTACTGCTGGCGGTGTTAGCCGGATTCGGATTGATGGGTGTACCGTTGATCATCTTTAGTATGCTTTTGGCTATTATCGCCGCGGCGGTGCAGGCATTGGTATTTTGTCTTTTGACCACAATATATTTTGCGTTAATTTTAACGCATGAAGAACCCGGTCATAATTCTAAGGATATAGTGGCAGGTAAAAATTAAGGTTGGGTTAAACTACAAGGAGGAACAAGCATGGATTACAAAGCATTATTGGCAATATCGCTTCCTTTGGGAGTGGCAATCGCCGCGTTTGGTTCGGCAATAGGTTTGGGGAAAGCAGTTTCATCGGCAATGGAAGCCACAGGCAGGCAGCCAGAGGCTTCAACCAAGATACTGATCGCGATGGCAACCGGCTGCGCGTTTATTGAAGCGTTGACGATCTACGCGCTCGTTTTTGCCTTTGTTCTTTCAGGCAAGATCTAAAAAACAAATGGAACTATTAAAGCTTCTTAGCTCTAATGAGATAGTGGCACAGGCGATCAGTTTTCTGATACTGCTTTTGCTGATGCGGATATTTGTTTGGAAAAAACTGCTTGCTATTCTGGATAAACGTAAAGAAACAATTGCTTCGGAATTTAAGAAGATAGAGGATGCCAAGCTTTCTGCCTCGAAACTGCAGGAAGAGCTTGAGAATAGACTAAAATCTATAGATGAGCTTTCCAAATCCCGGATCAATGAAGCGGTCAGGGAAGGCGAGAAGTTATCCATAGAGATAAAGAAGCAGGCGCATCACGAGGCTCAAAAGATAGTTGAGGACGCCAGAAGTTATACTAAGTATGAGTTGTCCAAGGTAAAAGAAGGCCTTAAGGATGAAATAATCGATCTGGTTATGAAGGCGACCGAAGACATAATTGAAGAAAAGATCACTGATGAAGGCGATAAAAAAATAGTTGAGAGTTTTATTAACCGGGTTGATAAGGCATAAATGAAAGAGAAGATTTTGGCAAAAAGATACGCCGAGGCTTATGTCAGTTTTGCCCGGAGCACTATGAGCATCTCGAAAATAGTAGAAGAGATGAAGGCCCTTAAGGCTATTGGCCGTAATAACCCGGAACTAAAAAGTTTCGTGGAGAATCCCGAGATAACCTTGACTGAAAAGATCACCTTTATGGAAGATGTGCTCGATGAACATTTTTCCGTTGAATTGCGCCAATTTATAAAGATGCTTTTAAGCAAGAAGCGCGTTGAATTAATGATCGAGATCATTGATTATATCCGGATTCATTATTCGCATGGGGAGGCGATTGACGCGCTGATCAAAACTTCTTATCCTTTGGACCTGGAACTTGTGCAGAAAATTGAAAATAAATTAGAGAAAAGATTCAATCGTAAACTTAATTTTTATCTGGACCTTGATGCCAGCCTATTGGGCGGAATACAGGTTACCATAGGCAATACTGTCATCGACGGATCAGTGCGCAGGCGTTTAGCCGAATTAAGAGATAAATTAATGACAATAAGGATATCATAAAATGGAAATACGCCCGGAAGAAGTAACGTCAATTATAAAGAAAGAGCTGGAGAAATTTAAAACGCGGCTGCGTACCGAGTCTGTGGGCAGGGTTATTCAGGTAGGCGATGCTATTGCCCGTATTTACGGGCTTGATGATGTGATGATCGGCGAACTGATCGAATTTACCAATAATGTTTACGGAATGGTGTTAAACCTGGAAGAGGATAGCGTCGGAGCGGTAATATTCGGACCGGACAATCCTGATAGAAATATCAAGGAAGGCGATATTGTTAAGCGTACCGGAAAGATCATACAGATCCCCGTAGGGGATGCTTTGGTAGGCAGGGTTGTCAATGCCTTGGGGCATCCAATTGACGGTAAAGGCACGCTGGATACGAAAAAATTCAGGCCGCTGGAATTTAAGTCTCCTGGCGTTATTGAGCGTCAGCCGGTTAAAGAGCCGCTGGAGACCGGAATAAAAGCGATAGATTCCATGATTCCCATAGGAAGGGGCCAGCGCGAATTGATCATCGGAGATCGCCAGACCGGAAAGACGGCGATAGTCCTGGATACAATAATTAATCAAAAAGATAAAGGTGTCCACTGTATTTATGTAGGTATAGGCCAGAAGATGTCTAACATTGTTGCGGTTTCCGAGGTTTTGGAAAAATATGGGGCAATGGAATATACAACCATAGTTAGCGCTTCAGCCCGGGCTTCAGCATCTTTGCAGTATTTGGCTCCTTATGCCGGATGCGCTATTGCTGAAGAGTTTATGTATTCCGGCAAGCACGCGCTGGTTATTTATGACGATCTTTCCAAACACGCTCAAGCCTATAGGCAATTATCTTTGCTTTTAAGAAGGCCGCCGGGAAGAGAGGCATATCCGGGCGATGTATTTTATCTGCACTCAAGGCTTTTAGAGCGCGCGTCTAAGTTGAGTGATAGCCTGGGAGGCGGATCAATGACCGCTATCCCGATAATTGAAACTCAGGCAGGGGATATTTCCAGTTATATTCCGACTAATGTTATTTCAATAACCGATGGACAAATATATTTGGAAGGCGATCTATTTTACGCCGGGATCCGCCCTGCGGTTAACGTCGGATTATCAGTATCGCGCGTTGGAGGAAAAGCTCAGACCAAGGCTATGCGTCAGGTAGCCGCTCAATTGCGGCTTGACCTTGCTCAGTATAGAGAATTGGCAGCTTTTACCCAGTTTGGTTCGGAGATTGATAAGAATGCCCAGGCACAATTGGTCCGGGGCCAAAAAATGACTGAAATACTTAAACAGGGCATATACGAAACTCTTTCTCTGGCTAAACAGGTTATGATCATCTTTGCCGGAAATAAGGCTCATCTCGATGATCTATCTACGGATAAAATCAGTGAGTTTATTCACGATTTTTATAAATATATGGATAAAAACCATCCTGAAATTGAGAAAGAGATCCAGGAGAAGAAAATACTAAGCGATGATCTGATGTCGCGTTTGGATAAGATAACAGCGGAATTTAAGAGCGATTTTGTTTCGCGGATAAAAAAATGATCCAATCTTTAAGGCAGATAAAAAGCAGGATAAAAAGTATCCAGAACACGCATAAGCTTACTCGGGCAATGGAGATGATCTCCTTGACCAAGATGCGTTCTTTTCAGAGATCCCTGCCGGTGTATAAAAGATTTTTTTCTAAACTTGAAAACATGATCTATGACCTGTCCGCGAGCTTTGATACGGCACCCCATCCGTTTTTAAGGCCAATAGAAGAGTGCAAGAAGGCCACTTTGTGCGTGATTACTTCCGATACCGGGCTTTGCGGCGCGTATAATCATAATATACTGGCGGCAGCCGAAGATTTTCTCCGTAAAGATAAATGTTTAAAAACCGATCTGATCGCTATAGGAAAAAAGGGGTTTGTCTATTTTAAGAAAAAAGGATTCAACGTTCCTGAGGTTTATACTGAATTGCACGGCCGCTATTCTGAGGCCCTGGCGGATAAAATATCCGCGAGGTTAGTGGACTTGTTCATTTCAGGCGAATGCGATGAGGTCTATGTTGCTTACACGGTTTTTGAATCCGCGTCGCGCCACAGGCCGATGGTTGAGAAGTTCCTTAATATAGAAAAAAAGCTCGGCACAAAAAGAGAATATATCCTTGAACCAGAGGCTGATGCTATGTTGGCGGAGCTTTTACCGGTTTACGTGCGCAATAAAATGCGTATTATTTTGATAAATGCTTTTGCCTGTGAACATTCGGAAAGGGCTATGGCAATGGGCGAGGCAACCGAGAATGCCGACGAGGT
>Ga0172381_10001644_pt1 | contig 25782 bp, 23 predicted proteins | sample Leawel6488metaG_FD_119754 | JGI IMG/M metagenome (GOLD analysis project Ga0172381, IMG submission 119754) | Leachate microbial communities from a municipal landfill in Southern Ontario, Canada - Leachate well 64-88 metaG | ecosystem: Engineered > Solid waste > Landfill > Unclassified | place... | reverse complement strand
CGCTATGTCCGTAGGATACTCGAACTTGCCGTTAGCCGTACCCTCTGACCCCCATTGTGCCACAAACGTGCCATTTGATGTGAACACCTGGATCCTGTTATTCTCGGAGTCAACGACATAGACGTTTCCGCTCGAATTCACCGCTATGTCCGTAGGATACTCGAACTGGCTGGTGCCAGTACCCTTTGACCCCCACTGCCGCACATACGTGCCGGTAGCTGTGAACACCTGGATCCGGGAATTGCCCCTGTCAACAACATAGACATTGTCGTTCACCGGGCTCACCGCTATGCCCATAGGATCGTCGAACTGGCTGGTACCAGTACCAGAGGATCCCCATTTTGTCACATATGTTCCATCCGATGTGAATTTCCAGACACTATTACTCATCCAATCCGTGGCATAGACATTTCCGAAACTATCCCCTGCAACACAAGCCGGGTGCACTCCGACAGATGAAGGCACCGCCCACTGGAATACGGGAGTAGCTCCACTCTCTTGGCTGGTTTGTAGAGCGGCACCTGATACCGATTGTGAACTGAACCGATGCTGGGTATTTTGAAGACCAATACCCGATGCCGAATGCGAACTAAACCGACCCTTGGGTGACATTCGAGCGACAGAACTACCTGATACCGTCTGCACAGAAATGGCGGTTGAGGCAGGTGTCATCAGTGTTTCTGATGTTGTTGAAACCGTGGTTTTATCGATCAGTGTACTTGTTGGCGTTACAACCGCCACATTCTCCTGAACGGCAGAGGTTGCCACGGAATCATTCCCGTTTGTTCCAGCACAGACCGGCACACCGATCCCCGCCACGACAATAACCATGCACAGGATGAAAACGATCCTGTGTGTGAAATGCCCGATTGGTTTAATCATGTTTTTCACAAAGCCCAAAATTTCGATGATGGGCACAATCCCACGTTGTCGTTATTACCTTGCTGGTTACCCTGTTGGTACCGGGAAAAGTACAGATTATGCTCAAATATCGAAAATTATGTGTCCATTATTTTTTGATGGCTATTATATCTTCCGAAATTCTCTTTTTTCACTACCCGTTTTAGGACTTACGCGGTTAGATCATATTGAACCGGAAAAACAACGGTCATAGATCCCTAAAAAAAGCCGGGTTAGAACGCAAGTGAAACGATAAAGAGTGAAGTAGCCGGATGAGGGATACTACCGGGTGTCTGCATGCCCGTCGATACTGCAGGGAAATGAAGGGCATATCTTCCATTGGATTTTACGCAGGTACTATTCTGAACAAAAAATGATTGTTTTAACCGGTATATTTACGCCCAGTCTCCCGTTGCTGGCACTACCGGGGTGTCGCCATTCAAGCCAAATTTTATTGTTTTGTCGGTCGTTCCATCGAAGTTATAATTAAGGTACCAGTACCCGGTTGAGGGTCGGAATACGCCGATCCCGGTGTGCCCGGCGTTGCTCCAGTTCCCCACGACGGGTATGTCGCCACTCTTGCCGAACTTTACCGATATATCTGCCGTTCCATCATTGTTGTAGTCCAGATACCAGTATCCGGTCGAGTTCCGGAACACTCCGATCTCGGAGTGCCCGGCATTGTTCCAGTCCCCCACGACGGGTATGTCGCCACTCTTGCCGAACTTTACTGTTTTTTCAACTTTTCCATCGCCGTTGGTATCCAGATACCAGTATCCGGTCGAGGGACGGAACGTACCCATTTCAGTGGATACCGTCGGCTCTCCCCCGTAAGTAAATTTGTCGGCTGCACAAATCGCAGATGTGCCGGCGGGTGAAGTGACAGTGATGTCAACGGTTCCGGCTGCATGAGCGGGTGCGGTTACGGTGATTAAAGTAGCGTTATTAACGGTCATGGCACCGGTAGCATTTGGTGTACCGCCAAAGGTTACTGAAGTCGCTCCGTTAAGGTTTGTCCCGGTGATGGTTACTGAAGTGCCACCCGCAGTTGAACCGGTTGTCGGTGAAACGCTGGTGATCGTAGGGGCCGTGGACGAAACGGTAGTGTATGCCTTCAGGCAGATGTGACTGTTGGGCAGTACCGTGTACCAGTCATCCCATGTGGAATTTGCGAGTGCATAACCCTGGCCAGTAGTGGAAGTAATGCCGCTGGTATATCCTGCGTAATTGTATTCAACCGGGATATACCAATTATTCGTCGGGTTGGTAACCGTAACGATAACCGAGAATTTGTCACCCGTTGCAAGAGGAACCTGTTCTGCGGATGGCAATACTACGGTATTGTACCCCATGTTGGCCAGCGTAGTGGTGTACTGGCCCGAGAGGGTTCCGGTATTGGGTGCCGAGGACGTCGGGTTTTTATAAATCTTGATAGTACAGGGAACGTTCATATCGGTTGTATAGAACCCGACAGCAGACAGGTTTCCTGATGATGTGGCGGTAAAGACATTTGCATATGACCCCGTTTTTGCGGTATCATGATAATAATCACCCACTTCTCCCAGAGTATCGTAGGAATAGAGGGTATTGTAGTTTGAGGTTGCCTCGCCACGGAATAATGCAGTTTCATATCCTACTCCGCCCATATTGCCGAAATATTTGTCATAATAGGATACGTAGAAGCATCCTTCATTCCCCCACGAGGTGCCCCAGCTGTTCTTTACCAGCCACGCCCCATTTCCGGCGGGCATGGTGGTAAAGTTCGATGCCGCATAGTTGTCATCCCAGCCGATTATCGTAACCGCATGCCCTCCGCCATTAGCAGGGTCCGAGACATCGGGAGGGTGGTAATATGTTGTGTGAGATGTATTATAGAACGAATTGTGCCAGTAAAATGATGAGTATATTGCACCATAATTCGTCAATGCACTTTTGATATTATTGTTATCAGTCGCGGATGTTCGGGCGGGAAATAGTATTGCGTTCTGAACGTGCTGCACGGGGGGATAGGTACTTGAATTCGTCCATACGCTCGTAGAAGGGTACGGATCTGTTGTTTCATTCACCGGACCGTTCCATCTCGTCAGGTATGCCAGGGACATCCACGCGTTCCCCCCTCCATCCGGGACTGCCCAATAAAACCCGGCACCGGCAAGGTTTGCAAGGTTTTTCTCGGAGAAATCCGGCGTGGGTGTCACCGGCAGGAGCGTGGATTCCAGTGAACCATACGAGGCAAATGCCCAACAGGTCCCAAAAAAGGTCTGATCTTTAACCGGGCTGACTTTGCCGACAGTCCGCAGGTCATAGGTTGCTGTATACGTTGACTGGGGAGTCCCTGTAGTGTAAGGAGAACCCTCTTCCTGTGATAATGAGATCGGGATACCCCGTACCTGGGGACGGTATATCGGGGATGGGACATACCCCAGATTCTGTCCGCTTACGGTTTCCTGTGCAGATACCGTATTTACCCCGGTGTTCTTCTCCTCGATATAACTGAGGAATAACGGGTTGACCGGGGCCTGCTGGAGTCCATCTCCTGACGTTCCGGCATTTTGTGCTGATCCATCCGCAAGAGCCGAAACCCCTGTCACGACGAAAATCATACAGAAAAGGATCAGAGTTGGCAACACTGGCTTTTTAACTACATCAATTGTGAATCCCGACATACAATATCCCCTTTCATGAGAAGCAAAAAAATTAAGAATTGCATTGAACGTGCTCTTCTCTCTCGAAATGGGTTTTTCCCTACAGGAGAGATCTCAAGTTGTGCTTATTTTCTTTTTGGTTTTACATTGAAAAGGATTATCCTGGTTTCCCTCAGGATCCTAAAAAAGGGCTCCTTTTCGCTTGCTCCATATGCACACCACCCCTCGGGCATGAGAATCGCTCACAGAAACGCATGACGGGGCTCGCAGTTGAGGTTATGAGGGTTCATACCCATGAAATGGAAAAGAGATAAAATTATGGGAACATCGGATGGAAATCCCCCGATACGGTCCATATTTTTTTAGAATTGGGAAACAGGTGATTCTGACCGGTACCTTTACACCTAGTGTCCCACTATCCCACTACGGGAGTGTCTCCTGTAATCCCAAACTTAACCGTTTTATCGATCGTTCCATCGTTGTTGTAGTCCAAGTACCAGTAACCCGTGGATTGACGGAAAATACCGATCCCTATGGTCCCGGTCCCGTTCCAGTCCCCGGTAACCGGTATATCCCCGCTCTTCCCGAACTTAACCGCTTTGTCAGTAGTACCATCGAAGTTATAGTCCAGATACCAGTATCCGGTGGAAGGGCGGAATACCCCGATCTCTGATTTTCCATCCCCGTTAAAGTCCCCTACCATAGGAGTGTCGCTTTTAGTGCCGAGCTTAACCGTTTTATCGGTAGTACCATCGGAGTTATAGTCCAGATACCAGTATCCGGTAAAAGGTCGGAATACCCCGATCTCTGATTTTCCATCTCCGTTAAAGTCCCCTACCATAGGAGTGTCGCCTTTAGTGCCGAACTTAACCGTTTTATCGGTAGTACCATCGAAGTTATAGTCCAGATACCAGTATCCGGTGGAAGGTCGGAATACGCCGATATCCGATATTCCGTCTCCGTTCCAGTCCCCGACTACCTCTGTGTCGCCATTCTTGCCGAACCTAACCGTTTTATTGGCCGTACCATCGAAGTCGTAATCCAGATACCAGGTACTGGTTGAGGGCCGGAATATACCGATCTCATTATACCCATCGTTGTTCCAGTCTCCCACTACTGGCGTGTCGCCATTTTTGCCGAACTTTACCGATATATCGGTCGTTCCATCATTATTGGAATCCAGATACCAGGTGCCGGTTGAGGGCCGGAATACACCGACCGTCTCCACCGACACGCTTCCGTTGTTCACCGCGATATATCCCGTCTTCGTGACGGTATTGCTGCCATACATGTTCGTTGCAGTCAGGGACACGGTATAGGTACCGGCTGATGTATAGGTATGCACCGGGTTTTGTACTGTTGCATTTACAAGTGAATTGTCACCAAACGTCCAGTTCCAGGTGGTAGGAGAACCGGTTGAAGCATCATTAAACTGCACGGTCAGTGGTACGGTGCCGGATACGGGTGTTGCGGAAAAAGAAGCGATTGGCGCAGATCCCCCATTGGTGTTCAGTGCATAAACGCTCATATCATCACTTGTTACATACACCACACCGTTGACTATTGCCGGGGATGTTTGAACCGAATCTCCTGTGGTATAGTCCCAGATCTGGGCCCCGGTAGTGGCGTTGAGTGCATAGACCTTATGATCCATACTTCCCACATACACCACATCGTTTGCTACCGATGGGCTGGAAGTTCCAGCACTTAGGGTCGTGAAGTTCCAGATCTGGGTCCCGGTAGTGGCGTTGAGTGCATAGACTTTATAATCCATACTTCCCACATACGCGATGCCATTTTTTACCGATGGGCTGGAAGTTCCAGCACTTAGGGTCGTGAAGTTCCAGATCTGGGTCCCGGTAGTGGCGTTGAGTGCATAGACTTTATGATCCATACTTCCCACATACATGATGCCATTTACTACCGCCGGACTGGACCGGTGAACGCCACTCATAGGGTGATTCCAGAGTATGACACCGTTTGTAGCGTTAAATGCAAAGACGTATCCATTATCCAGTCCCGCATAGACGATGCCGTTTGTCACTGCCGGAGTTGAAAAGAACCCGCCATAAATCATCCCCCTTTCTTCGAAGGGGCCACCTTGCCAGAGTATTTCGCCAGTCGTTATGTTTATGGCATAGAGTATATTTTGGCCATCTCCGATATAGACAATACCCTTCGATACTACGGGATTGGCATTAGTCGGAGAATAATCAGAAATACAACGTCCCCAGATCTGGGCCCCGGTAGTGGCGTTCAGTGCGTACATGTTGGTCGATAGCCCCTCCTCCGAATACACCACACCGTTCACAACCGTCGGGGTGTTAATATAAGGAACATCAACCCCGGCCGTATGGTTCCAGATCTGGATCCCGGTAGTGGCGTTCAGTGCATAAAGGTAGGGAGGAAACCCAACATACACCACACCGTTTGCTACTGTCGGATCGGTATAGTGATAAGGTGTACTAATACTCGGTGTGAACTTCCAGAGTAGTGATACCGTAGTACCGGTGGTACCAGCTACCGCGCTGTAATCGCCGGTATGGTTGGCATCATAACGGAACATTATTTCTTCACCGACTACCGGCAGGACCAGCAGCAGGCAGAATAAAATAAGGAAGGAGACGAGCAGCCATGCGGACCGGGTCTTCCCGTATTTTTTCGGAATACGCGCGTGGGGGGCAGGAAAACCGGTAGCCCCCCGCAGGGGTTTTATCGATAACCGGACGGGAACCACAATAGATGCCCCAATGTGCCAGAAGTTCTGATTCACCGCGTTCCCAGAGGGAGTATTAAATCCCGTGGAGTGTTCCGGATGTCCTTCCGGATTATCCCCTCCCAGAATAAAAGAAAAAAACTGTATACCTCCCATGCTAATCACCCGGAACAAATCCTGTCAGCGACGAGGTTTTCTGAACGGCACGCCGGTATCTCATCACCAGAAAGTTCAGATTGTGCACCCCAGGTTTCGCCCGTGGGGCAGGATGCGATTCCTCCTTCCCACAAGTCTTCATGCTCATTCATTCTCAGCAGTCTTCGGGATCTCCAGCCCATCCATAATAGCGACTTTCCCGCTCTCATGAAACACCCTCGTCAAAATTTTTCCTGACAGGATGACTCCATCCCTGTCAGCCGGTAATCTCGTGAAATTTTTTAACAAATTCTTGTCAGCAGCAACTACAAGTCTGGCATTTTCCCGGGATTTCCGTCAAGTCTGGCTTCCCGAAAAGAGCACTACCGAGGCCCTTTGAGAAAAACCTGTGCACAAATTTTTCAGGAAACCAGGTGTTTTTTCAGTCCTTTCCTGTGTGCACACACCCATAGCTATCCAACATCACAATATCGTACTAGTATATTAATATAAATATGCACTATGGCTTTGCCATACAGATAGGTCTTACAGGGTTGAATCCTCTTAATCGAAAATAACCGTCATAGATCCCTTAAAAAATCGAATTAGAACTTCGGTGAAGTGATAAATAGCGAAGTGAGCGGCCCCCCAATACATGAAAAAACGGAACTTTCCTGTCAGAACCTCTCCACATGGCCGCAGGAATGGCAACAGTACCCGTTACGAATTCATACCCGGATGTGCCCGACCCCCCCTTTCGTACGAAAGTGGCACCCCCTCCATAATTAAAAAAGGGAGGGTGGGGGGTAAAACTTTTAAAAAATCGGTCGGGGGGTAGGGGTACCTCTCTTTTTTGTGAGTGGGGGGTACCCCTTTGCCAAAAGGGAGGCCCCTACCCCCCCTTGACATCAGTAAACAAAATATGGGTTCAGACGATCGTTTCACACGAAGCGCCGGTCGCGCAGGTGCAGGAAAGGGGGGGTAGTCCCTCTCATGTACCCGGACAGGGGGGTGGGGGGTAAAACTTTTAAAAAATTGATCGGGGGGGTAGGGGTACCTCTCTTTTTTGTGAGTGGGGGGTACCCCCCTTTCCGAACATTCCAAAATTTTTTTATTGACCGCTGGAAGTCCACGGGAAATGGTGGTCGTATGAGTGGAGCCGAGAGGGAGGTATCCCTCCACTTTACCTGGTGGAGGGGTGTAACCTTGCGAGCGGGTATACCACGTATGGATCTGGTACGGTGCCAGGACGGCAGTTCGGGTTTCATCTCATCATCCTGCCGACTTACCAGAGATCAGGGCCGGTCAAGAAGCCGGTGGGTAGAACGGGTTATAGTGGCTATCCTTTGTGTCAGAGATCTTCACTTTCACGCTGCACAGACACGCATCTTTTAAGGAAGTTCCTGTAAACAGTATGAATCATCAAAAGAAGTGACCCTATGAATGCGCAACGAATTGAATCTGGTACACCTGACGGCGATGCACTGGGATTTTTTGAATCCCTCTTCTCCGGCTGGCTTGAACTTAAGGGAAACCACCAGCTCTACCTCCATTTCATCATATCCCGTGATAAAAATGAAGGTAATACCCAGACGCTGCTCCGACAGTGGCTTGAACAAGGATACGATGTCCGGGTGGTAATGCCCCGGCCCATTATGCAGCACATTCTGAAAAAATTGCAGTTCGTTCCCTCCATGGAGTTTCTCCCGGAATGGTACGAAGGGATCATCGAATGCTGGCGCAGGCCAAAAGCGTGGCTGCTGTCCGGCTCTTCAGATGATCAGCTGGGTACTGACTGTGGGAAAACGATCCTTGACCCACAATCTCGTTAAAGTGGGATGGCAGGGGTGCTCCCCCCTCCCCTTACCTATAATTTTTGTGCCTTTTTGGTCTCATCTCTCCCTTGGTGAGAGCCATCATCCCCTTTTGGGGCATGGGGTCCCACCAGGTACCCGGAATCTGAAATCCACAGGATGATATACGCAGGAAATAGATATCCGAACACATCCAGATGTGTTACGGGGGTTAGTAATATGGCAAAAAATAGTGTCGGCAAGGCAGAGGATACCTCATGTGAAGATGTTTTCAAAATGGTTTTCGACCGGATCCAGACCGGTATTTTAATCATCGAACCAGAGACTCACACGATTATCGATGCCAATGACCATGCCGAGTCGTTACTCGGCGTAAAAAAGGACAAACTGGTGGGGAAGGTTTGCCATGATTTTGTCTGCCTGGCACACTGTGGCGAATGCCCGATAACTGATTTACACAAATCATTCCATAACACCGAGCGTGTCCTCATTTCGGCCACTGGTGAGAAGATTCCTGTCCTCAAGACTGTTGCACCGGCCTCCATCGGGGGAAAAGCGTACCTGATCGAAAGTTTTGTCGATATCCGCGACCGGAAAAGAGCAGAGCAACGCAAAATTGCGCTCCTTGCGTACCTGAACGAATCCGTCCTCCGGATCAAAAAACCCCTTGAGCTGACCGGACAGAATTTATATCAGATTGAACTGCAGGTCGGTTCCGGCGAATATACTGCCGAGGAGATCCGGATGCAGATCCGGATACAGTCTAATAATATTATGACAATGGCCGCAACCTTGCAGGAACTTGCCAGAACTGCAGCAGAAGAACGGGACGATATACCTGAAGGCTTCCGGGAATTTTTCATCAGGAAGTGAAGTCGTGGCTGATAATCAGGGTCTTGATCTCACGAAAGATACACAACTTTACCTCCTGCTATCTGCCCCGCAGGATACTAACGCCATGAATATAATGGTCGTCAAAAAGAGCCTGGCTGTAGGTTGCACACCCCTTATTGTATCCATCAACCAGCCCAGCCAGGTACTGGTCAAATCCTACGCAAAGGAGGGAATATCCCCGGATCAGTATTTCGTCGTCGATGCGGTCACCCATTACTCGGGTGGTACAACGGTTTCGAACCCGCATATCCGGTATGTCAACCAGCCGTCTGACCTGACCGGCCTCGGAATTGCTATTACGGAATTTCTTAAGCAGATCCCCTCGCCCCGTAAATGCATTATCTTTGATTCGGTGAGTATGCTCCTGATCCATATCCCGTCAGCGACCGCTTCAAAATTTCTTCACTTCGTGGTCAACAAGCTGAAAATATCTGAAGTATCTGGTATCTTTTTATGCGTGGAAAACGGTCTCGATCCCGTGATCCTCTCCCAGATGACGGTATTTGTAGATAAAATTGTGGATTTTGAGGAGATAAAAAACAAAATCACTCCTCAAGCAGGGTCTTTGAAATAATATATTCTCCTTTTGCCTCACGGGTCGTCCCGATGATGAGCCAGCGTTCCCGACCATGCTGCTCCAGGATCCCGCACGCCTCTATGGTCTCTCCCGTGAGTGCCTGCCCGCTGTAGGTATGGGTAAACGAGAGGACTTTTGTGACTGAGTCGTGCTCGATAATGTAGACTGCCGGGTTGTCAAATGCGAGCGAAGCATCGGTCACTTTTGCAACAATTGTCTGTTTACCAAGCACTTCTCCTTTACCCGATGGTGCCCCGGCGAGGTTATCATAGGAGCGCGTATAGAGAATATCAAAATAGGTCCCTTCAATCTGTCCCCGGTTCCATTTCCGTTGCTCGTGGAGAACAAAGACATCATAAGGGATCTCAGGTTTGCGCTTCTCGTACACCTTGCGCCACATATCCGGGGACATACCCTCAATTCTGCCATCCGCGATACCCAGTTTCACGAGAGCCTGCGCGGTAAACCAGTGTTTTCCGTACACCACCATGTCGATATCCGAACTTTCGTTCTGGAGTTTGCACAGGAGCGACCCGGTACAACCGACCGCACCCGGCGGCAGGTGGAACAGGTCGAGCAGTTTGTTGACCCTCGGGTGGGTTTCGGCAATACGGGAGATCTCCAGGTCCGGTTTTAACACCCGGCGTAAATCAGCAGCGGGAATGCGCTGGACAAGCCCTGCATATGCCGGTTTTTCACGTGCAATCTTCCTGTACGCATCCTCAAAATCGTATTTACGGTATCGCTGGCCGGACGGATCAACCCGCTCGCCCTCACTGTCCGGCACATACCTGAGCACGCACCCGACGTTTTTTTCGTTGTCGTAGGTGGAAACCGCATAGAGCCAGCCATCAGGATCTTCTACAAAATCGCGCAGTCGGATCGGCAGCATAAAGGCAGTCTCTTTATCAGTTGGATTTTAGAAATTTTTCTATTGTATCGGCATTCGCACCGCGGCGGACGATCGTTTTTGTGATAAGATCGACAACCGTGCTTGGCGTCCCGGGCAGTTTTCCACCGTCAATAAGAAGATCGTGGGGCACCGTGCATTCGTCCGGGGTCTGCGGGTCTTTCCCCCCGGAGAAGTTTGCACTCGTTGCGGTTATGGGTGCATCGAAGCGCTCGATGATCTGCCGGGCAATGTCGTGCGCCGGGATGCGGATACCGATCATCCCGGTTCCCCCGGTCAGGATGCCGGGAATCGTTTTTCGTGCCGGCACCACCACCGTCACCGGCCCGGGCAGGAATCTTCTGATAAATACCTCCATACGGGTATCGATATGGGATACTGCGGCAAGCATCTCGAAATCAGAAACCGCAATGGAGATCGGCTTTGCAAGATCCCGCTTTTTAGCTTCGTAAACTTTCACTATTGCCTCTTCTGAAAAGGCATCGGCGCCAAGACCATAGATGGTATCGGTTGGATAGACGATGAGGCTGTCATGCATCAGCACCGACACGGCCCTCTCGATAATATCCATTAAAATTCCCTGCCGCGGACCCGGTTGATATCAAAGACCGCCTTGCTGCTTATGTGCATGACGGCAAATACTCCCGCCTGAATCGGGTCGGTGACAACCAGATCTGCATGCTGTGGCACGGTTCCCGCCATCTTGAGCGCGATGACCGGGATACCTACCTCACGCACACGGTCGACTGCTTTTGAGATATCCCCTCCCATAATCGACCCGGCAAGCACGAGAATGGATGCACGGGGCAACCGTGAGACAGCGTCGACGGCAAGCGCAAGTGTCCGTTCACCGACAAGGGGAATGGTATCCACCGATATCCGCTCGCCCCGGATATTGTGCCGGTCTGCCTCGTTCACTGCGCCGAGCGCCACCTGTGCGACCTGTGCGCCGCCCCCGATGATGATCACACGCGACCCGAAGATATCGCCAAAGGGCTGGAAGGATTTTACCTCCTTTACCGATGGAAGGGCATCGAGGTCACGAATCAGTTGTTCGCGGTTTGGGCCCGGTTCATACTCAATATAGAGTTCTCCCATACCTGCGTGGGGGCCGGATTCAAAGATCTCCTGGTTGATCATGAGGACGTTTGCCTCATGTTCGGCAATAACTGTCGCTATATCCCGCAGCACGCCCCTGGTGTTCTCGGCAATGATCCGCATTGCACAACGTTCAGGTTCCGTGTCCATACTGATGCGATAGCCGGGGATCGAACCCGGGTTAGAAGCTTGGGAAGCTCCTGTCCTGCCGCTAGACTACTATCGCGTTTTTTAATACTGCTTTATGATATTGCCTTATTTCGAAGATAAATATAGTGTTTGATCCGGATTGCCGTTCCTTACCGTGAGGGACGAACTGGCAGATATTTTTAAAAACGGTGGTGCAACATAATTACACTACACGTTCGTGTTGATATGCCCGGGGGATATCCTGGTACATGAGAGTACCTTGGCACGATCGTCATTTGATAGTGGGGAGTATCATTCATGAAACATCCACGGATTTTCTTTATTCTTACGCTTGTTGCGGCGCTCATCTTCCTTACGTGCCCGATCCAGGCTGACACCGGAACACAAAAGGTGCTCTACGAGACCACCTTCGTAACGAACCCGCAATGGACGACGAATAATCCCTCTTCCGATTACTGGGATCAGTCAAAGGAGATGTATCATTTCCGTATTGAACCCAGTACCGGCAATTATGCGTATACACCTACGATCAATTACGAAGGTGGATCGTTTACCTTTGAGTACGATGTCCTGCTGGAGCAGGTGGACGAGGGGGCCTCATTTCGGTTGGGCTTTTCCGGGAAGGAGATGAACCGCAATAAAGGCCCGAATGTCGTTACGGAATTTACGAATGCAAAATATGGCCAGATCATGTGGCTTCACATCGTCACCCCCAGTGCAAAACTGGAAGAGGTCAACAGTGATACGACCTCCTATAAAGGACCGTCCGTCAAGTATGCAGTCAATACCACGTATCACGTCAATGTGGGGTATAATGCTGATACGGATGTTGTAACTGAAACCGTCACCAATAAGGCAACCGGTGAGCAGGTCTGGAGTTACTATGTCGCTACCCAGGACTCCCTATCAGGAATGAACCGGATCTCTATTGGTTCCGTCGGTGACTATGGCACAACGAGCAAGTATGCCATTGGATGGATCGATAACGTACGTTTCATGATCCCGGTTCCGGCTACGCTGACAACCCCCACCACGCAGTCCGCGACGCCTCTGCCCACGTATTCGATACGCCCGACGACAAAGGCGACCACGGCTGCTGTTCTGACGCCGATTCCAACCACGACTAAACAATCCCCTGCGTCCGGAATGACTGCCATTGCTGCGCTTGGGATTGTCGGAATCGGTGCAGTTGTCATGATGATGCAAAAGAAGCGATAAGAACAATTTCAACCCCGGGAAAATCCCCCGTTTTTGTATCCTGTGCGGGGATGATCTCAAAATGGTCATCCCTTGATCCCCTACCCCGCCCGCGCTTTCTGACTGATAGGTCATGTCGCTTTTCTTTCCTAAAAAACAGCGGAATAGTATGCAGATCACGGAAATATCCACAAATCCGTGATAGCCTTGAAGAGGAATTCAAACCGATGAGATCCCGGATTTCAGCGAATCCCTGATACCTGTCAGGAAGACCAAAAAAAAGGAGTATTGGATTGGCTTTTCCTGTATGAAGCCTGGAGGATGTGCATCAGGATTTTTCCGGCAGAATTCTTGTGTTTCATGAACCTGTCGGGCAGGTATATTTCTCTGGGCCACCTTTGCAGTCCGTCCCTCATGGCACTCGTGTGTTGGAACATGAGGTTTTTTCTTGAGGAATGGGGTGGCAGGCAATCATTTGTATGGGTACGTGGCTGAATCGCAGGGCCCGGTTATTCCGGTCATGCAGGATGTGTCACTGTATCCCGGCTTCGGTTCCTTGTCTACAGTAACATTCACCTGCCCAACCGTGGGAATGTCACCGGGTTCTGCGGCACCCGCCGGATGCACAACGAAACTGATCATGATCAGGAGCAGTGCTGTTCCCATCATGATCTTACCGGTGTCCGTGTGAGTGCCTCCATTTGTTTCTTTTATGGGTCGGTGACACGCTGATATTCCTAACGGCTGTCACCTGATCTCAAAGTTGCATGCATCTCCAGATATATTGCCACCATGATACGGGTTGGAGCATCTAACCCGTGAGTTATACGATGGTCAAGGGAAGTACAACACATAACCGGCAAACCCATATCCTTTGCACGTGCATAGGGTTATAGGACGACAAAGCGACGTACCTGTCAGGAAGAATATGAACCCGGTAGATAAGTCTCCCACGATTATTGTTGCGGATTCTACTGAATCGCTCGATGAGCTATCAGATTATCTGGATGTGCTGTCAAGCAGCGCCCGGCTTAAAATTGTGAAGTTTCTCGAAAAGAAACCCCGTGATGCGCGGGCGATCTCTCATGAGATCGAGACCAGCTACGAAAACACAAAAAAACATCTTGACAAACTCATGAGTATCGGGGTGATAAAAAAAGAGGCGGGCCTCGGTTCTCCCACCTCAAAAGGTATTCACCCTGTCTGGCAGTACTCGCTTGTGCCCGGCGGTATGGAAGCCATTATCCGGAATCTTGGCCTGTTCTCCAATACGCATGTCCAGATTATCGGGGGAGAGATCTCGAAAAGGCTGGAATCGGTTAAAAGCACGCTTACTCAGGAAGTGCTGGGTAACATACCGGCAGCAATCGTTCTGGGGGGCCATGATGACGGCAGGATCTTCCTTTTGAGATCTAACCTGGTCCCTGTCGGGAGACTCGATCCCGAACGCCCGGCGGATACGATCGGGAATGCAGATGTTGAAATTTCCGGTACCTATACAGCGGTGACCCGGATATCAAAACCCCATGGAAGGTTTCTCTCGAAAAAGGACGAATGGTACTTTGAAGACTGCGGGAGTACTGGTGGAACTGTATTGAATAATGCACAGCTGAAATCTGGTGTACCCACACCGGTTCATGATGGTGATCTCCTTGAACTTGCGAAAGGAGCGGGTGGGGCCAGGTTGCTCTTGATCATCCCCAAAATCACCAAATGAGTGTTCAGACTATAATGGTTAGATGAGAACCGTCCTTTCGTTCCCGACACAGACCGATGAATAAAAACTACTTCAGAATAGCGGTTTCCCCTGTATGATGCGCAATCCCGGTAATTTCCTCTCCTGTTGTGTAATAGTGCTGCTCATGGGTGCGGCATGTATCTCTCCGGTAGCGGGAGCACAGTATACTGTTGCGCCCACGGGGGAGGGATTTACCAGTATCCAGGATGCGGTCACCTGGGCATCTCCCCTGGATACGGTCACGGTCCGGAGCGGAACCTATCCGGAAACGGTCAGAATCGACAAGAAGATCACGCTTATCGGAGTCGATTCCGGTGGCGGCGCGCCTGTTATAGATCCGGGAAAGCGGGGAGCGGCCATTGCGGTTGTCGCTGATGGTTGTACGGTTAAGGGATTTATTCTCCAGAACAGTGCGACAATGAGCGGTGTCCTCATTACCTCAGACGGGAACACGATAGAGAATAACACACTTGCGGGGAATGCAGAGGGTATCCAGTTGGTATCTGCCGACGATAATTCTATCTCCGGCAACACTGTCACTGACAGCCGCAGTGCAGGTATCGTGCTCACAAATGCAAAGAACAACCTGATTGAGGGAAACCGGATATTAAAAAACACCATTGGAATAACGCTTGATGAAAAATCAACCGGTAATACCGTTACGTACAACACATTTTCCAATGCAGAAAATGTCCAGTCACAAAGCACCGGCTCGCAGTGGGAATCCTTATCGGGTATGTCATATGTGTATCTGGGAAAGACGGTAGTGGGCAGGATGGGTAATTACTGGAGTGATTACCCTGGAACAGACTCGAACTCCGATGGCATAGGGGATACACCGTATACGGTGGTGTCCGGGACGGATCTCAACCTTGGGATATCAGCAAACCAGAACAAAGTTGATCCTGCCCCACTTATTGATCCTATCGAGTATTATTCGCAAATCCAGCCTGCTGCGTTCGGTAGCGTTGCCGCAACGCAGCCAATCCCCACAAGTACAGATAACACCACCCTGGTTGATCAGATTTTCCCCCTGGCGGATATCGTACCCCTGGCAGGTAATGACAACGGTGGCAGTCCGCTGGCTGTGTTTTTCGTACTGGTACTGCTGGTGTGTATCGCTGGTGCCGGTGGTGTGATCTTCTTTAGATATCGTAAAAATCACCCGACTAAATCTCCGGTAAACCCGTTATCGGAAGAGACACATCCCATGCCCGTGCCGGACCTGAATGACCACGAAGAAGTACACGCGAATATCTCCCCTCCTCCGGATACAGGGTCAAATATGATAAAGCCTGCCCCGGAGACTGAAGTCGCACAAACCCCCAAAGAAACGCCGCCTGCATCCGGTCATAAGTTCTATTTCCCCCCGGAACTTGAGGACCGGTACGTGGATATCAGGCATATCGGGAGTGGGGGTGTGGCGAATGTCTTTGCTGCACACCGTAAAACGGACAACCGGCTGGTCGCCGTCAAGATCCCTATCAGTTTTGACGAAATGACCGGCAAATGTTTCTTAAACGAGATCACCGCGTGGCAGAAACTCCGGCACAAAAATATCGTCGAAGTACTGGAGGTTAACATCCTCCCGGTTCCCTATGTTGAGATGGAGTACGTGCCGGGATCGCTTGAGGCGGTGGCAAAACCCCTGCCCGTTTGGAAGGCCGTGCATCTTGTCCACGGGATCGCGGACGGGCTCGCGTACGCCCATGCCCACGGAATTATCCACCGTGACATCAAGCCGCATAACATTCTTGTGACTGGTGAATTTGTTCCGAAAATTACCGACTGGGGTATGAGCAAGGTCATTGCGACCACGATGGAGAAGTCAACCGTTGCCGGATTCTCGCTCTCGTATGCAGCACCGGAGCAGGTCTCTCCTGCAGAATTTGGCAGGACTGATGTCCGCACGGATATCTACCAGCTGGGTGCACTTTTCTATGAACTGGTCACCGGATCGATACCCTTTGGAGGAGAGAGTATTGTTGAAGTCGGTAATGCGATTGTCAGGGAAGACCCGACACCCCCGAAGGAATATAACCCGGGTGCGGTGGCTGTGGAGAAGATTATCTTAAAATGCCTGGCAAAGAAGCCACAGGACCGGTACCAGTCCGCGGACGAGCTGCTGGATGCACTCTCCCGGTACCTTGATGAAGACGATAAATGAGCAGGTGATTGGTATGACAGAAGAACAGAAAACATATGAGCCTGTGATCTGCGGGCACTGCGATGGAATTGGGTGTACATACTGTAACAAGACAGGAACGGTTCTCGTCCGGGCGCCTAAACAGATCTGCTCTGAGTGCGAGGGTGTCGGCTGCATCTACTGCGGGTTTACCGGCTGGGCACACCCGAAAGGTAAGTACGACTAAATCGTGTGCCGATTTACCGGAATGAGCCTTCAACCCGGCGCGGCAGCACACACTCTTCAAAGCGTTTCAGGAAATACCGGTCGGTCATGCCGGCGATAAAGTCGCGGACAAGTCCGGCAGGGGACGTCGAGCGGCTGTAGTCTGGGTTGACCCATGGTGAATTAATAAATTCTTTAAAAATTTTTGAGTCACGACGATCTGATTCAATATCACAAAGATACTTCGAAAAGAGGATCCGGTACATCGTTCTGATCTTCTCACTTTCAACGGTCAGTTTCGGGTTATTGTAAATCCGCTGCCGGGAGAATGCCCTCAGGGTCGCGAGCGCATGTTCCACATCGGGGCTGTAAGCGATAAAACCATCCTCACTGGCATCGCTGTTGTTAAGCAGGTTATGGATCAGGGTATCGATGATAGCACGGTTGTCGGTTCCGAATATCTCTTTGCATTCTCCCGGGATGTCATTCATGTCGTTTATGAGGCCGACCTCCTGGGCATCCTGGAGATCGCGGCCGATAAAGGCGATCGTGTCGGCAAATTTTACGACACAGCCTTCCAGTGTCATCGGTGCCCCGGACCTGTTCCCTGCTGCATTGGCCCCGACTTTCCGGTCGAACGCAGGCCAGTCCGGGCAGGGCTCGGGGGAGATACGGACGTCATCGGTCTCTCCGTTGTGGCAGAGGATACCGTCCAGTACCTGCATGGTCAGATCCTGGTCCTCGATCTGGTCAAGGAACCTGACGCTTTGCACGTTGTGGTAAAATTTTCCGATCCCGTGCTCTTCACAGAGTGCCGAGAGGCAGGACTCGCCAAAATGCCCGTACGGGATGTGGCCGATATCGTGCCCAAGAGCAATTGCTTCGATGAGATCCTCGTTGAGGCGCAGGCACCGCCCGATCGTGCGGGCAATTTTCGAGACGAGCTGGACATGGATCACCCGGTGGGTGATGTGATCGTTCTCGACCAGGTAAAATACCTGCGTCTTATCGATATACCGTGTATATGCCCGGGTGTGGAGGATCCTGTCTGCGTCCCGGGAATACGGGGTTCGGATATCTTCCGGTTTCCGGTTCTTCCGCCGCAGGGCCTGATCGCTCCGTGCTGCATGGGGTGAGAGCAGGGCTTCGCGCTGTTGTGTATACCGGTAAATTCGCGACTCCTGCCCGTGATCCGGTCCAGGGCGAGCTCCTTTAGATCTCATATTTCATGTCAATCTGGGGAGCGGAGGGTTTTAAGGCTGATGCATTTTACAGTACCGTTCCCGTGGAATGGGGCCAAATGAAAATGAATACACCGGGTCGGTGCATTCCGGGGGGCATGCCGTCAGTGTACAACTACCCGTTGTTGATTGTGAGTGTTTCGATCCGTATCCCGGTCCGGCGTCCGGGTTATCTCCCGTATGTCACGTACGTTTCACCGTACTGGACGACATGCCCGCCCATGGCTCGTAAAAATTCATTTTTTGTGGCACCGGGTGCAAGGTCGAGTTCGGCATCCAGCCCGTATACCTTGAAGAAGTACCGGTGCGTCTGACCGTGAGGCGGACAGGGACCGGAATACCCGATCGTTCCAACACTGTTTGTTCCCTGTACCGCCTTGATCGGAAAGGTCACTATGGGGTCTTTTGGGATCCTTTCCGGGATAAGCTTCGCGAGTTCCATATTCCATGCAATCCAGTGGATAAAACCTCCGCCCCCGGGTGCATCGGGATCGTTGCAGATGATGGCAAGGCATTTTGAGTGCTCGACATTCACATCACCGACTTCAATCTCCGGCGACTTGTTCTCCCCGTCACAGGTGTACGCGCTTGGGAGGTTCCTGACAGAAATTCTTACACTTAAGGTCTCCATAGGGACTTCACATCCGGTACTCGCATCATAAACGGCAGGCCTCATAAACGTACTGTTCATACACATGCCTGCAGTGTGTCCAATGCCGGGAAAAGTGTCAATGATGTCGTATCACTGATCGCTTTTGTATGCGGGAATAATGGTACCGGTACCTATCGGCAGTCTCTTATATAACCCTGTAAAACGTGGATATCAGGGATATACTGCCATGACCGGCCCGGACTGCTTTGAAGTCATACCGATAGGAATGATCCATTCACCATACAAAATACCAAAAGATGCGCCCCGGCAGGGCCGTTTTTCTGATGAAGAGTCTGTCATTGAGATCTATGAGCCGTTTGTTTCCGGCCTCCGGGATGTGGAACGTGAGAAACATCTTATTGTGCTCTACTGGCTTGACCGGGCCGATCGCACGGCTCTTACCGCCACACCCCCACATACCGGTATCGAACACGGGGTGTTTGCTACCCGTTCGCCTCACCGGCCCAACCCGATCGGGCTCTCGGTTGCCGATCTTGTCCGGAGGGATAATAACAAGCTTGTTGTGCACGGGCTGGACGCACTTGACGGGACACCGGTAGTGGATATCAAATGTTACTCCCCCGGGCTTGATTGCATACCGGAATAACAACCTGCCCTGTCAAAAATGGACTGTCATCATCTCCACATCTTTATTGTGTTAAAAGGAGAATGTTAGAGGATAGAAGTACCGTATCGTACTCCAGAGGCAACCCATGGCAAAGAAACCTGCCGGTACTATTCCGGACAAACCCACGAAAGACTCCTGCTCCCACGAATGCTCCAACTGTGCAACAGCGGGAACCTGCTCGGATAATAAACCCGGCCTTCCCCCCAAGGCGGACATCGATGTAAAACACGTTATCCTTGTCCTTTCGGGGAAAGGCGGTGTGGGGAAATCGACTGTATCTGTGAACCTTGCATATGCGCTCTCCAGCCACGGCTATCATGTCGGGCTTCTGGATCTCGATATGCACGGCCCCAACATCCCCAAGATGCTCGGGATTGAGGATCACAAGCTTTCGACGCTCGGCAACAAGATCGAACCGGTCCATGTCACAGGATCGCTCTCGGTTATATCGATGGCATTCCTGCTGCCCGATAAAAGCACCCCGATCATCTGGCGCGGGCCCATGAAGATGGCGGCAATCAATCAGTTCCTCGCCGAGGTCAACTGGGGGTCACTCGACTACCTTGTCGTGGATCTTCCCCCGGGCACCGGCGATGAGGCTCTCACGATTGCCCAGCTCGCGCCCAACGTGCGCGGTGCCGTGATCGTGACAACCCCCCAGGATGTTGCGACGCTCGACTCCAAAAAGGCGATAAAATTCGTGGAGAAACTCGGCCTGCCGGTTCTTGGTGTTATCGAGAACATGAGCGGGATGCTCTGCCCGCACTGCGGCCAGGAGATCGATCTCTTCGGCAAAGGTGGAGGTAAAAAGATCGCAGAAGAGTTTTCGGTTCCGTTCCTTGGTGCGATCCCGATTGATATCGATATGCGCAAGGCTGGAGACGAGGGCCGGCCGTTTATTATCCGGCGCGGAGACAGCGCGACGTGGGCGAGCGTGGACAAGATCATGGAAGGGCTCATAAAAGTCGTTGAGGGATAAACCAGCATGGACTACCTGCGGATCCTCACCGGAAAATCAGACCCCCTCCCCATTTATGAGCCGGTCATTGCCTGCCTGGAAAATCCGCAGGCATTCCCCGATCTCCTGGAGCCGGTCTACCGCGAGGCCATGAAACTCGACGACGAGACGCTTGACCGGTTCCGTTTTGCGCTCCTGCGTCTCCAGATCTATGCAGACATCCACCGGAACGAGGATCTGGAGAAGGCGATGCACATCCGCTATGTCTCGCAGGTACTGGAAAAAGTCGTCTTTGGCACGCTTGTGATGGAGCCCCAGGAACCCGAAGCATCCTGATTAGCAGTCTCACCAAAAAGATATTATCGGGGTGAATGTGCACGGATGATACCTATAAGTGCCCCTCCGGCACATGTATGATCTGATAGCAATACGACCTCAATAATGATTTTTACTTCGCGCATTCTGAAATACACAACAGACCATAAACCGGAGAACAACAATGACATCACGCATGCACGCCCCGCACACAACCTGTCCTGGCTGTCAGGAAGAGGTTTTTCTGGATGAGCTTGTGGGTGGCAAATGCCCTCTATGCGGCTGTTCACTGGAAGACTTCGAAGAGTCAATTGGCGAGTATGATGGGATCCTTGATCGTTCCGACCTCTCGTGGCTGATTTTTAATTATTTTGTCTTCAAGAAGTTTGTCGAGCTTGGGGCTCCGCCATCGCAGATCATGGAGTTTGTCTCAAGTTACGAGCAGAATGCCGACAAGCCCCCGGAAGAGTGGACGAGAACGGAATTCTCTCTCGAACTCCCGATGGGGATTATTGACCGGGTCCGGCCGAAGCGGTGCGCGAAGTGCAACCGGCTCTTTGTGCGGGGCGGACGAAAACAGATCACCGGTGATATGCGTCACACCTCGGTGCGTATACAGTACGTGTGCGACCGGTGCTAAAATAGTCTCAAATCGGTTTTTCATCAAATCTTATTTTTGATTTTTATGACTTGTCTCTTGGGGCTTGTAGTATTCTGGGTCTTCGTCAACGGATGAATCCTGATCGTACCGGGTGAGCTCTTTTTTTCAGGGTGCTCGTATGGGCACAGTCTCACTTCCGCAATGACACCAGCATGATTATCCCGATGATCACAAGGGCCGCAAAACTGATGATCAGAGGCAAGATGAGTCCATAACTGGACTCCCCTCCTGGCAGTTCCGGTTGCAGGGGCTGCGAGATGGTGCCTGCCATACGATATTCGAGAATTGTAATCTGTGCGGATGCATTGCCTGATGTGGTGTATTTTTGTTCACCGATTGTGACAATATACGAACCCGCCGGCAGGCCGGGGGCATCGAGCGCATAGGTCCACTGGTTTGTATTTGTGCCTGTCTCCACCGGGATGGTTTGTGACGTGATCAGATCATTCGAGGTTGCATTTCTGATCTCTACCTTGAGCAGGTTCTCCGGACCAACGTTCGTTGTACCGGTGATCAGAAGCGCTTCCCCGGTGGTCTGGTCTGGCAGGGTACCGGAGCTTTCACTGACCCGGTTGAAACGCATATGGGGCTCCTCAACGTAAAAGTAATACGGAGTGAAGATATCGTCAACGCCCGGCTCTCCAGATATATTGATAATGGTGGCGGCTACCGGACCAATGTCTGCCCGGAACGATGATTCCAGACCGATATTGGTGATGACTTTACCATTATCTGCAATTCGTATACCATCGCTCCAGAGCAGCGGAGCGATCTCAAATCTTTTGTCAGCCCCGGGATCCTGGATCAAAAATGCGTACTCCCCGCTGGAGAATTTGTTGGACTCTTCAGGTTTGATAACGAAGGTGAAATTCCCTTTTTTATCCGGTGTTACTGTTTTCGTGTCAAAATAGTTACGCCCGACTATCCAGAGTGCGACAGAACCATTCTGTGCATCGGTACCCGTGAGCGTGACCGTGTCTGCTTTTGCAATGGTCTGCGGGCCGCTGGTCACTACGGTGAGCCCGGCAGATGCCGGCAGACTCAAAACTACTACCAGCGCAAGCAGGATTACGGTATTAATTCCTGGTTTCATGTATCAACTCTTGTACGACATGATTGTGTTAGCGGGCACGCGATTGCGTATGTAAATAGGGGGCGGTATTCTCACATAACATTAACGCACGGTCACCGGTTATAGATACTAATAATTGTATTCCCTTATGCCCGGTGCGAGGCGCTGTTAACAGTACCTGGATAAAATAAAGGAATTAGTATGTCCGCCCGACCAGGGTTGCCTTCCCCGGCTTCCCGCAGATGATACAGGGACCGTCTGTTGCATTGACATAGTCAGACCGGACCTCAGTCCCGAGCAGGCTCGAATTTGCCTTCTCTTCAATGGCATCGCCGCACCCTCTCTCTCTGCACCAGTGGACGACCGCAACGTTCCCCTCATTGAGTGCGGAGTTTAAGGCATCCACAGAATCAACCGTGCAGAGATGCGATTTCATGTGCTCCTCGGCTTTTGTCTGGAGGTCATTTGTGATCCCGCCAAGAACCCGGGTAACATCGTCAGCTGCTGTCGCAAGAGAAATCGTGGTCTTTTCACCGGTCCGTTTTACCGCCATAGCTTTCCCGGCATCGAGATCTCTCGGGCCCAGTTCGAGCCTGAGCGGGACGCCCCGAAGTTCCCACCAGTAGTATTTCGCTCCCGGTCGCATGTCCCGGGTATCCAGGTTCACCCGGAAACCGGCCGCTTCAAGATCGGTTTTGAGTTTTTCCGCGGCAGCCATTACATCGTCGTGACGTTTTCCAATCGTGATCGGCACGATCACGGCCTGGAGCGTGGCGACTGCCGGCGGGAGGATGAGTCCCTTGTCATCGCCGTGCACGGAGATCAGCGCCGCGATGCAGCGCTCCGAGATCCCGAAGCAGGTCTGGAACGCGACCTTCTGCTCGCCGTTCTTGTCCTCGTACTGGATAGAGAATGTCCTGGAGAAATGATCGCCGAGGTGGTGGACGGTACCTATCTGGAGGGTTTTGCCGTTTGGCATGATCGTGTCCACGGCGATCGTGTAATCCGCGCCGGGGAACTTGTCCCAGTCCGGGCGTTTCGAGATGATAACGGGGACGCAGAGACTCCGGTAAAACTCGCGGGCGAGTACAATCTCGGACTCAACCTGCGCCTCAGCCTCGTCCCAGGTTGCATGAACCGTATGCGATTCCATGAACGAGGTGATCTCCCGGAGCCGGATAAGCGGCCGGGTCTGCTTGGTCTCGTACCGGAAGGTGTTTACTACCTGGTAGATCTTTATCGGGAGATCGGCATGTGAACGGACCCAGAGAGCAAACATCGGGTAGATTGCCGTCTCGCTCGTGGGCCGGAGCGCCAGTTTCACGTCAAGGGGTGTTGTGCCGCCGTGCGTCACCCAGTAGACCTCGTTTTCGAAGCCCTTGATGTGCTCTGCCTCCTTCATGAACTCCTGCTCGGGGATTAAGAGGGGAAAGAGCGTCTCCTTATGGTCCCGGTCAAGCAGTTCGTGCAGGCGCTGGTACACAAATTTGCGGATCGCAAAACCGTACGGGAACCAGACGTAGAGCCCTTTTACCGGGTAGCGGACGTCCATGATCTCCGCACGCCACAGTAGTTCGTTATACCATTCGGAAAAATCCACCTTCTTTGGCAGGGCGCCCGCATCCTCGACCATTAAAAACCTCTTTAAGCTACCAATTGTATGATTGCCGGCGTAATAAAAGCCTCGACCACTGCCGCCACTGCGATAAGAGGCAGCACGTACAGGAGAAAGATCCGGGCTAACCGCCCGGCATCGGCAGCCGTATCCGCAGCCCCATACCATTCGGCGATAAGTGACTGCGCCATACAAAACCCAAGCGCCCCGGCAATGATGAATGCGGGAATCTCGAAGATCCCGTGGGGGAGCAGTGCGGCTGCGATAAATGTGGCCGAGTGGCCCTGGCTGACAATTTCGGTGACCGATCCTATCACGATCCCGTTCAGGCTCATAATAAAGAGCGTAAGGATCCCGAAGGAAGCCCCTCCCAAGAAGAGCAGGATGCAGGCTTCGAAATTGTTTACAAAGAGCTTGGCGCACATATCAAAAGGGTCGCTGACCGTGATCTGGCCGGCGACCTCTTTCTGGAAGAGCTCGATCAGGTCCTCGCCGATCGATGGGTTATGTACGGTTCCGACCCATCCCACAATCATTGCGACAAGAAAAAGAAGAACCGTAAGGATGATGGCATTCCCAAGCGGGGAATGGCCCGGGTTGTACGGTGTACCGGGATCAGACATAGAGTACCATCCGGACCATGTCCCGGATACCCGGGGCAAGACCGACGACGATCATCGCGAGGAGGACAAGGTGCCAGAATGCGGGATTTGCCTCTTTCCGGTAGAGCTGCATGATGTAGATCGCCGGAAACAGCACCACGAGTTTTAAGGGAAACATCACAAACGCGGTGCCGGTCATCTCAATGAGGTTTGACCCGACCACGTGCTGCTCGATATAGTGGACTACCGGGTGGAAGGTGAGGCCGTAACTGGTGGCACTGGCGTCCAGCATCTGCCCGAAGATCAGGACAAAATAGAGCGGATCGTTGACATATTCCCACTTGAGGAGGTACCTCATGCAGGCCCAGACAAGCACGGATGCCGTGATCGCCATGAGCGGGATAATGCCGAGGATGAAGAGATCGATACGGGTGTGGGCCATCCCCCACGCGGCAAGGATCAGCGTGATGACAAGGACTGCCATGCAGCCCACGAGGGCATAGAACCACAAAAATTCCTTAATGATCCCGTTTTTCCTGAGCGTGCCCCCGACAAATATCATCCCGATAACAAAAAAGAAGAGGACAAAATAGATCGGGGGGGTGACGATCAGGTACTGCCAGTCGCCCGTGACCATGCCGGCATCCTGGATAACGCGGAGCACGCCGCCGAGCACCACGTACGGGATCGTTGCAAGGATGAACCCGGAATCCAGTTTTATGCCGCGTTCTGAAAGCCACTTCGAATTCGAGAACCAGCGGTACAACAAATACACGCCGATAATAAGGATAATCGCGTAGGTGAGCGTCTCGACAATATTATAGGGCTCGCCGTACTTGACGGGATCGATGTAGTATTTGTATATGAAATCACTAATCATTCATTATACCGATGAGCCCGGATACTATAAAATT
>Ga0172381_10001643_pt1 | contig 25807 bp, 46 predicted proteins | sample Leawel6488metaG_FD_119754 | JGI IMG/M metagenome (GOLD analysis project Ga0172381, IMG submission 119754) | Leachate microbial communities from a municipal landfill in Southern Ontario, Canada - Leachate well 64-88 metaG | ecosystem: Engineered > Solid waste > Landfill > Unclassified | place... | reverse complement strand
GTCAGGACACTGAGTACGTCTTCGTCCCGGATGCTGAATCCAAGGAATGCTTTGGGTGCGACGGGACAGGAATCTCCGTTCGCTTGCATGGGGTGCTAAATGCTTGAGCCCATTGAACCTAAGGCCAATTGGACCCACGCAATCGAATGCGAGTTGTGTACCGAAACTTGCTATGTTGGGTTTCTACATGAAACTCATGAGCCACTTGGACCAAGCCTGAAGGCGCAGCTACCTCCTGGGTGGTCTTTCTTCAAAGAGAGCCCGAACAGGACAGCAATCATGTGCCCAGATTGCTCAAGTATTCAGACTGCAGTAGCAAAAGGTTCTAGTGATGGACAAGTCAACCCGGGATGAGATCATAGTTCAGCATCTTCAAACCCCAAGAGGCAAGGAATTGTTTGCGGCTGCCTTCTTAAGAGGAGTCAACCAGACCCTACTGATCTCGGATGAGGAGGGTGAAGTACTCATCCGAGAGTTTCAAGAGAAGTACGAGACCACTCGAGGGTTGCCAACCTATTTGTGAGTTCGCTCTGAGGCCAGTAACCATCGTGCACTGACCAATGACTGATGTCCTCTTCTTCAAGCCAGAGGGGCAACCAGAGACCTTTGAAGAGGCTATCGAGAACCTAGGCAACCGACTTAAGGAAGAGGGTAAGCGTTGGGTTCAGGAGGAGTCAGACATCGGTACCCTGAGGGATGGGCTGCAGGTGATCATTGGAGTGAGTGTTCGAAACCTGTTCTCACTCTGGGCGGAGACCTCACCCTTGTACACTCACATGGAGGAGCGCTTCAACATCCATGACTCGTGGGAGATGGCTGATCGGATCATTAGTGGGTATCGTCGTCAGGCGGTACCCACTCGATATGAGCGTGTCCTCGATGGTACCCGCTCGCCTTGATCCTCAACGCATTACTCGAGTCATCTCAGGTGAGTGGTAGCTGTACCCAGCCACCACGAATGCACAACCCAACATGAACAAGACTACGAGCACGACTAAGTTCAACTCTCTAAGTGACATACTAACTGAGAATTATACACTTGGTTAGCTAAGGTGTCTACGAGATTCAGATCACTGGGTCTCGCTCGTAGCGTGACCGTCTTGGATTACCATCAGGTGTTGAGCTATTGTTGAGGTCAACTCGTCCTCTAAACGGAGATTTATCGGGACCCTCATTACGAATCTCTTGGGCTACAGTGAACCTTTCGTAGGTGTCTTGAAGTGAAGTCATGTAGGCTCTCACTTGGCTGGTCCAATTAACTTGTTGAAGGTGAACCACAGAACCATCGGCGGCAGGAACATGAGTTGTTAGGTTATCTGCTTTAGCTACTAGTAGATCACCTTGAGCTGCATTGATATTCCCCATTCTTACAAGATTACTAATACAAGCAGTTCGACTACCTTGCACTCTATCCAGTCTAACACCGAGCCGTAGGAGGAAGGCGGCTGCTTCGAGAGGGTCACTCGGGGCTATGTTCGAGTCATTGAATGAGATAAATCGAACGTTCTGTTCAGTGCTAATTGAGTTCCACGAGTTGTTATCTGCTTCGTGAATCCATAGGATTCCTACTTGACTGCCTGCGGTTGGAATCACCCAAACACCAGCTCCCGAGGTAAATCTCATTGTGTTTGGTCTGACCCAATATCCTTGGCGAACTAACCACCAACCGTTACCTCCTGGTGCAGATTGACGCGTGAGAACTACGTAATCCCCTTCTCTTACCATCACACCATCAATCACATGGTCTAAGCCAGCCGGGCTAGGTCCATTACTCCCTGCGATTGGTACTATATTGAGAGCAACAAGGGTTCTAGGTTTACCTCTACCTCTTCTGCTACGTAACCAGTAACCCAACCAGAATATGCAGAAAAATAGTAGTGTGTGTACTAATAGGTAAGTCATCAGATCACCGGGTCTCGTTCGTAGCGGCTCTTACGATGAGGGGCAGCTGGCTTAGGGTCAGGTTCCTTTTGCCCTGGCTTCTGATCTACTTGAGGTGGTGGTTGAACACTAGGTGAGGTCTCAATAGTTTCAACTGTGTGGGTGATTCTAACTTGTCCTTGATCACCTAGGGCTTGATTAAGAGCGGGTCCAATCGAGCTGAGGGCTTGATTAAGAGCGTTGAAAGGGGTACTCCTGTTAATTGCGTCTGCAATTTGCTGAGCCCTGAGTTGGGTAGGTAGCGTAGTCATTACCACTTGCCTACGAAGGTGTCTTCGAGCCTCTGCAAGTCGTTCTCTATCCCTCCGGAGTTCAGCTCTGAGAGTCTCGGTCTCCTCTCGAATCTCTGCTTGGAGCCTTTCCTCCATAGTTCGTTCAGAACTACGAGGAACCGGTATTTTGCCCTCAATCGATCGGATGGTTGCTTTGACAGCAACCACAACTATCAGAGTGATTAACAATAGGGCGAGTATGAACAGGACGACTACTTGTGTCATATCGTCCTGTTCCTTGTCTCATAATTGGACTTCGCTAGCAAGTTCCAATAGTCTCTCTCGAGTATTGCACTCCGGGTCATCCGTGACGGATTCCAGGAGGCTAGCCAGGACCTTTCCGATGGATGGTCCTGGGCTGAGCCCCAAGTGGGTCATCACGTCGTGTCCGTTGATGGCAAGCACCTTCGTAGACGTTGGGATGACCTCGGTCAACTTCATGTTGGCCACTCGAGACTCCAGCTCGTCAATAACGGACGCCTCCATTCCTACTGTAGCAATTGGACCCTTGCCGGCGATGTCCGCGCGAGCGAGAATGCACAAGGTTGGAACGTTCTCCAACCCAACTTTCCGCACCCAACGTCGGAGTACAGGTGCAGACCACCCGCGCTCGTACCGGATGAAGTGGTGCCTAACCAAGTGGACAATCCTTTCCCGGTCTTCGGTTGAAAACTTCAACCGGGTCAAGATCTCGTCGGTCTTCTTTGCCCCAACGTGCTCATGGTCGTAGAAGGTGGCATCCCCGTGGACCGGATGAACACCCTTCACCTCTGGCTTCGAGACGTCATGAAAGAGCGCCCCGAACCTGAGTATAGGTTTATCGGCCGGACAATGATCAATGGTGACCATTGTGTGGGTCCAGACGTCGTAGGAGTGGTACCGATTTTGGGTGCACCCAATCAGCGGGAGCATCTCTGGTAGTATGACGCCCAGGACTCCGGTATCCCCCATGGAATCCATTGCACGAGATGGGCAAGGGGAGCCCATGATCTTGAAGAGTTCATCGTGAACTCTTTCGACGCTGACCTTCGCCAAGGAGGCGAGTGAGTCTGAATGCATAATCCCATCGAGGGTGTCGACTTCTATGCTGAAACCTAAGGTGCTCATGAAGCGGATCGCTCGCATGACGCGCAACCCATCTTCTTGGAATCGGTCTCTAGGGACCCCAACTGCTCGGATAACCTTTGCTCGGATGTCAGCAACCCCACCAAAGGGGTCACAGAAAGTGTTCCTCAAAGGGTCGTATGCGACTGCATTCATGGTGAAGTCTCGGCGCGCGAGGTCTTCCTCAATCGAGTTCAAGAACTCAACACTATCGGGATGTCGACCATCCGAGTAGGTACCCTCACCGCGGAAGGTGGTGATCTCGAAGCCCTCACCATCCAGCATGACGGTGACAGTACCGTGCTGGATACCGGTTTCGATGACATGGCTGAACATCTTGACTACTTGCTCGGGATGAGCATTTGTAGCTACATCGAAGTCGTGGGCTTCTCGGCCAAGGATAGAGTCACGCACAGCTCCTCCGACAACCCAGGCTTCAAAGCCTGCTCGTCTTAGGGTACTGCATATAAAGCGGACTCTTTCAGGAACTTGCATGACACCTTACGTTTCTTCTTTTGCGCTATAGTTAGTCGGTGGAACACGTTCTACTAGTAGAGGATGAGCCAGTTCTGAGAAAGATGTTCTGCACCTTTCTCCGGGCTGAGGGGTACATCGTCGAGGTGGCTAAGACCATCGACGAAGCCAAGTGTCTTATGGACACTGAGCTGATTGACTTGGTTGTCTCAGATTTGAGGCTTGGTTCTGAATCTGCTGAGGACTTGTACCAGTGGATTGTGGATAAATACCCGGCCATGAAGGAACGCTTCATTGTAATCTCTGGGTGGCCAGAGGTCGAGGGATTTCCTTACTTTCTGGCCAAGCCATTCCACATTGATGCCCTCATTGATCTAATTCAATTGGCGATGAGAGGCTCATCTATAATGGATCTAGCCCCTCAGAGTAGAACTACAGTGGAAAAACCCTAGCTCTATTGCTCCCTGGTCGAGAAAACTTTCCCTACTAATGGTAGCAGGTGGGTGACTTGAAGAGCCCTTGTAGCAATCCTCGGGTACCCGTCAAGTCTCAAGCATAGTTCGTGGTATCGCTCCAAGTACTTTCTCTGGGTCTTCTTCCATCCCCAGGGTTTGATCTTGAAGTCGTACGGCTGAATGGAATGCTTCCATTGTAGGTCCACGAGAAGATCCTTTTTCTCCGTGTACAGCATCCGGTTGTCAGCGTCTCTGATTACTTTCTCGTTAAAGATGCCCTCGGGCAGTGAGAAGCGCTTCTCGATGACACGATTCAACCGGTCATCGGCTATCCGGTAGGCTTCCAACTCGGGCATGTTCTTCAGCGGTCGAGTCATGTCCCCCAGGTAAGACTCCCCCGAGTCATGTAGTAGGAAGGCCAGGGCAAACAGAAGGTTTCCTGTCTGCTCCTCGATGACATACGAGCCGAGGACACAATGTTGACCAACGTAATATGGAATTCTTGGGTGGCCGTTGAACCGGCATATTTTCCCCAAGGAGCCAGAGGACATCCTCATTGAGGATGTCCTCTGGGTCTGGGTCCAGAACGTAGAATCGATGCCCGGTCAAAGTCTGAACCCAATCACCATAGCGCGGTCGCATCCGACCAAGTACACCAAGGGTCAGATGACAGGGTTTCGCTCGTACCGATTCTTACGAGCTACAGGAGTTGGCTCTGGCTTGCGTAGGGGCTCATCTTCCTTTAGACCCTGTTCTTGAATAAGAGCAAGTCGATCTACCTCAACTGATTCTCGAATGCGAGCTAGAGCAACCGGGTCTACACGCAACTGGTTGAATTGCTCCTGTTGTTGAGGGGTCAATCCTGCAAACAAGTTCGGGTTGGGTATGGCCTCGATATCGTCGTAAGGGCCAGCAAAGTCAACGTGGGTTGTTTGTATCGAAGTTGCTGGTGGAGCATTACGTCTCCGCTCTCCATGAGCAAACCTCATGAGTGAACGGTCGATTGCAACTCGAAGCCTCTCCAATAGATTCAACTCGAACCTACTCACGGCCGCCCCATCAGGGTCAGCTTGGAGTAACACTGGGTTGTTGAAGTCCTCGTACCCTAGTGGGGACCAGTGTTGGACATGAATTGTATGATTTTCATCATCCACAACTTCGAGACGGATAGCTAGGCGCGGCATCAGATGACCGGTTCCCTTTCGTAGCGGGTTGGAATATCAACCTCGTACACCTCGAATGAATCATCCTCACCGAGTATTACTGCACCACAAGGATTTCCTGACAGCCTCTTTGAGATCTCAACGAGTTCTTCAATATCCTTCGTGCTCATGGTGGGGTTACGGAATACAAACAGGCTGAGCTTGGAGTCTTTATCACCTATGGGGATGTCGAATGTCTCTGGCTCCACACCCTGACCCTTGATTATTTTGACTTCCAGACGGCGCAAACTCATATCACTTGACCCTCAAGTACTCTGCTATACCTCGTCTTCGGAACCGGGGGTAGCTTGATAACGGTGATACCCCAATTGCAGAAGGCAATACCACATCCTGAGTAGACACTGCACACGATCTTACCGAGGTTAGTAAATACTAGGACAGTATTCAGATCGATGCCCTCACTCGGTTCAAGTTGTGGATACTCAACCGCTTGGCTTAGAGACAAGTCAGAACACCTGTTGACTCTGTATTCAATGTCATTACGTAAGTCATCAGAGAACGTGAGTACTTTGATGGTGGTACCATCGTTGTTTCTTACTCGAAGCGTATCAATGAGGTAGTCGTTGGTGCTCGTGTAGTTAGCATGTAGAGTCCAATCCCTCACGTGATCTAGTAGTAGGAAGGCACTCCATCTCCTAGCAAAATCCCTTGGATCTTCAGAGTTATTGAGAAATGGAATCCGTATGAAGTTCTGGTCTGGTGATGGTTGCCGACTAGGGGTGTTGTTCGGTTCGATTACTGTCCAATACAGGAACTGGGGCGCTTGATAGAACGCAGCACCAGTGTATGCATCCTGAGGGAGACCCTGCGGGGACCAGATTTCAAACTTGAAGTAGTTTGCTAGATCAGTAGAGTTTGACACTTAGACGAGCCGTTGGCTCGCCAGAGTCAAACAATATGGCCAAATAGTCAAGAGCTTCTTTCGGGCTTGGAAAGACACAACCGTAGATAGCCGAATGGACCATGAGATTGTCGACCATCTTGAAGTCTTCGATCATGAGACCGTCCGGTTCGACTCGGTTCTTGTACACGCTTAGACTCGAGGTGTAAGCAACTACTTCCAATCCAAGAGCACGGCCGAATCCAATCTCGAATGCGGTCCCCGCATCGAGTGATGGCCCGCGAAACGGACTGATATTGGCCAGTATGGCGTGACAACTCTGGATGAGCTTGATATTGGCCTCGTAGATAAGGTACCCATTCTCTTCACTCTCAACTGGTTTCACTAACTGAAGGTCGGAGTCCAATGGAAACACGCCTTCGAAGCCGTAGTGACGGCAAGTATCCTTCAATTTAGCCGAACGATCGGCCACATCAGGGAAGAAAACATCAGGACCTGCGAGGTACACCCGTCGGTAGGGGCTATTCACCATGCCTCTACTACCCCAAAAACAGATTCTAAACGGGCTGCTTGTACGACTGAAAGAGCTTACCCTTTGGATAGACCCTGATGAACGCGAAATGACGCAAGATGTTATTGTCCTGCTCCTCACTGTTGAGGTACTGCCTAATCCTCTCTGGTGAAAGTCCTGATACCCCTGCTACTTTCTCTATGTCTTGGTCGGTAATCTCCACCCAACTAAGTTCGACAAATGTAGGTTCACCTTTGATTGCAGACATGTTCAACTACTACACCGAAAGGTAGGTTTATTAAGGTTCTAGATGTACGTCTTAATACCGATGTTGAGAAGACGTTTCTACTTATCCCATTCATTTTAGGTGACTCTCTTTACCCAAAAGTGGAGGAGTTGGTCTTACTTGTCTGCACTATCTATTACAAAAGACACTCAGGAGTTATTCGAAAACAACACGAATATGGCGGCGAGTATTGCTGGGTACTATGCTAAGAAATGTGTCCCTTTTCTACAGTACCAGGAACTCTACCAGTGGGGTTTGATAGGCTTATGGGATGCTTGTCGCAAGTATAGAGGAACGCGCGATGAGTTTAGGTACTATGCTCGACGGAGGATCAAGGGTCACATCATTGATGAGATCCGGAACTCGACACCACTCAAGCGCCAAAAGCGTACTCAGAGTGGTGTGATGCTCAAGTTCGATTCACTAGAGCTTAACCTTACTGACTCCAATGATAGCCCCGTGGATGAGCTTGTGCACGCGAGGGTTGAGTTGAGGAAGGTGCTAGAGGCCCTCAGCCTCCTGACACAGAGAGAGGCCATTGTCATCTCGATGTATTGCTTTGAGGACTACAAGCTCAGAGAGATAGCTGACTACCTAGGTGTCACCGAAGCGTTCGTGTGCCAGATCAAGGATAAAGCTTTGGACCAGTTAGCTCGTGCCTCAAGCGCTGGATTGGACCCCTAGTATTCCTTTTGGACGAGGTGTACTGTGTAGCCATGGACCTCGTCGTAACTGTACCCAAGAACGTGTGGGCTTATTGGATCAAAGAGGGTGACCCAGCCGGGTCCTCCGAAAGCGGGGAGGAGTGGGCCTATTGGATCGGGGGCGCTAAGCCCAAGATTGAAGCTGGGGAACGTCTGTACATCGTCTCTTGGGGGAAGCTCCGCGGGTATGCCCCAGTCACTCGAGTGATTCAGAAGGGTGCCAACGGGTGGGGTATCTGTCGCCGCGGGGGCGCGGTAGCTTGCACTATTCCAGAAGATGTCCCAGGGTTCAGGGGTTACCGGAAGCGTTGGTGGGACCGTAAGGATGAGACCCCGTACTCGAACTGGCGTACAGACGGAATTCCCAAGAGGCAGGTTGAGCTACTTTTCAAGGCTGATAAAGAGGAAGAAGCTCGGATACACTCGAGATTCTGATTCAAATTACCCACTTGAGAGGGTCTGAAATCCTCTCATAGCGTGATATCCGGGTTGGTTTACCCAATGGTGTCATTGTAGGCTCAACGACCTGAATGTCTGTACCCCCGATGCTGATATGTTCTACCGTACTGGTTTCAGGGTTGTTTATTACCCACATCTGACTTTCAGCATTCCAAGCTATCGGAGTAGGATGCGGATCTGGTCGAAGTTCACCACCTCCAGATAGAGACATGAGCCTCCCTGATGACATTCCATAGGCCATTGCGAAGTTCATAACCTGCCCGCTAGCACGGCGTGTTCTTCTCTCGAACTCCTGATGATCCCAGAGGGTCAGGCCAACGAACCAAGGTATGGTTATCGAGAGCCCAACGAAGCTGTAGGGAGCCCATCGATTGACCTGAATTACAGTGACTACGAATATAGCCAATACAGAGAAGCTCACCCGGGTTCTGATCTTCCAGTTGGTCTCAGAGCTTAGGTGGTCTCCGATCACTGTGGACGGCACAATGCCGATTTTTCACCGGCCTGTCAATCCTTATGAATCTGATTGAGTTCTGGCTCTCTCACACGTAATAGATGGCATGGCTGACAGATTAATTGTTGTTTCTGGTGAAGTAGGCGGACCCGAGTATCGAATCCAATGGGAACTTCAGGGTGATGAATTCGATATGGGTGCCTACTGTGGGCAATCGAAAACCAAGCCTTCAGATAAAATCCCCAGTGATCTTGAAGAGCGTGAGTTTTGGGCCTACGAGCGTGCCGGATTCCAAACCATAGAAGAGGGACCGAAGGGTTACTGTGGTCACGATAGTACTGGGTTTTGGTGGGAGACTGAAAGGCAAGCCAAGGAGGCTCTTGCCAAGATCAAAGTACTCGCCAAAGCCACCTTGAGCAGCGTACCTTGGCCTGATTGGGCTGTGCAAGCTGCTGCAGCCGGTTGGAAACCGCCGAAGGGTTGGAAGCCCTAGTTGAGAATTAGTACCTTGAAACGTAATAGTTTATGAGATCCTACGGGCCTACTGAGAGTAAAGTATGATTGACCGACCTGACTCCTTTGAAGGTGAGCCTGAGTATGTCCAAGATTTCTGGGATAGAGCCCAAAAAGGTGGCGCAGAAGTTGATGATACCGTGTACAAGTTTACCATTACTAGAGAAGATTCGGAGAAGTACTCTGAACTGAAACCCGGGATGCGCCTACTACTCGCCAAGTCTACAGATGGATTCATATTCCATAAGCTGCTACTCCCTAGGATGACTAGCTAACTATTTTAGTTGAGACTCGAGAGCCTCATGCGTAATAGCCCCTACGAGAACCCAAATGAACTCTGAGACTTTGTTACCAGAAGGGATAAACACGTTGAGACCACAGGAGATCGACTCCAATGACTTCATCTGTGGTTACCAACTAGCAAGAGTGGCTTCCATTGATGTTCTCGAATCCATCTCAGGTCGCTCAACGCACTCTCTACGAATGGGTTACATCGCCTATGTGGCCTTATCTACCAACAACTTTCCAGACATTGATTGCATCAAGGCGGCTGAGTTCGCTGAGGGTCTAGGTCTAGGAGAAAGCCTGAAAAAATGACTGAGCAATACCCAAGACATAAGATTGATGATGAGATCGAAGTTCGCACCGCTGACCAAGACTTGCGTGGGACCATCACTGGGATCTCCTATGTATGCCCGGTCTATATGTATGTGGTTCAACTCATTAACCCCATTGAAGGTGAGTTCGGACTTCAGACAGGCCTGTATGTTCCTGAAGGGATCTTGCTCCCCAAGCCTGAGGTTGACTCGCTTTCTCAGTTGGCTAGGGTTGGTTCGTACGTTTACGTTGATGAGGACGAGAACAGCGGGGATACCATCGCGATTGACGTCGATATCCTCATTGCAACTGAAGACGATGTGTCCTGGTATGTTATCTCGAACGACGTTCTGGACGGCAAGCAGCCGGTGATCTTCACCCCCTTCAATGACTATAACGATGCTCTTGAGTTTGCATCCAACTATATCAAAGAGAACCACGCGGCAGCTCCCGATGAAACTGCTGAGCAATACTTGGCCCGAGTCAGTCTCGAGGGCGAAGATGGCGTTCAGGACTGAATAAATGCCAGAACACTTTCAAGTTACAGAGCGCACCACCATTGAAGAGCTCGATAGCTGGTTAGAGATTAAACCAGCTATCGCTACCATCAGACTTCGAACGCCCAACAGCAGAAGGGTAACCCAGAACAAGGGTTACCTTGCCTTAGCGGAGCTGACCGAGGGTCCTGCAATCCTAGGAGAACCCAGCGAGTCACTAGTCAAGGCAGTCAACTCTATGGTCCTCAATGTCGAGGAGTTGTTCCCCGATTAGGGGTGGGCTCAAGAACTCTTGTCTGAGTTTCTCGACTCGATGACTTGGGAATTCTAGTCCGCGTGGGTAGAGTTCCCAAAGGGGTCGCTTCTTCAGCGAGATGAAGGTCTTCTTCGAGTTGATGTACCCAGAGAGCGCCAACTCTTCCTTAGTGATTGGTCGAACCCGGTACCCGAGTTCCTTGGAACTGAACATGAGAATGTCAGCATACCGATTAGCCCGGACACCAATCACGATTGCATAGTGCGACCCCTCAGTATCATCATGGGTTACCACACTTCCTGGGACAATCGCAGAAAAGTCCAAGTCCAACCGTACATCGGGCATCGGCGGTCTACGGAACTTGGTCATCAGATTGTAATAACATAGACACTTGGCCGAATCAATTGCTTCAATTTGATCCGAGAGAAGCATCGGTTCTGGTGTAGTGCAGATTCCGATGCTAGAAGCACATGAATTTGAGCGCTCCATAACTAAAAGCCAAGCTATTGACATCAACCCGGCGGTCTTCTACCAGTTGGTGGACATTATCAATGATGCCCACGGGGGACCCTTCGCGAAAGATGTTGAAGGGGTTATCGGTGACATCACTTTGCTGACTGACGTCTTGGAGGATGAGACTCAAAGACTGAGTCAGTCTTTTGAGTCCATCCTCTCCGAGATGCGCCATAGTACTCGACGAAAGAACCCGTTTAACGAACTCCTGACTGAGAGTGATCCACTGGATGACTTGCAGATGAGTGCAGGCAATAGCTTCGTTCGAGTAGTGCTTGAAGTGATTGGCAACATGCGCAATGGTTTCCGGCATCTTTTGGAGACCTCTATAAACCTTCGACCCGAGAAGGTCGAGCTGCTCTCAAGAGAACGGTTCCCTCGAACATTCGAGGAGGCTCAGATGTTCTCGCTGCAGTACCAGATGTACTCGCCCATTGTGATGAAGTTCACTAACTGGGTCTTGATTGCCAACTTATGTCAACGGAATGTGATCGAAGTAAGCAGCCGTATTACTGGCATCTTGGACCAATACTACAAGATGATCAACCATCGCCACTCTGTGGAGGGGATCAAGATTCACCTTGACCCAATCACGACGGACGTCGCTCTCTCAATCTACCAGAATATCGACGCTCACGGAGAGATCCAAGACGGGAAAAATCCCGATGAGCTTTCGGCTTACACGATGCGAAAGGCTATCCTTCTTGCCGAGTCCATTCAGACAGGACTGCTTGGTGACTTCACTCAAAATCCTGACAAGTTCATCAAGTTCATCACCGAAGGCTTGGGGACCCTTTGGGGTGCTTCAGTAACACTTAACAACTTGGTGGCTCACGTTGCCTCTGACATCAAGCGTGTTATTAAACTTGATCGGAAAGAGCCAAGGGTAAGCAGGAGCCAATTTGATCAAGCCCTGAGATTCATTAATGACTTGAACCCTCAGAGTGTTACCTACAAGGATAAGACTGGCTTGATGACAATGGAGGAACGCCACGAGTTGGAGTTCCAGAACAAAACCATTGAGATGGTTGCTATGCTTCTGAGGGAGCATTCCAGTGTAGAGTCGCTCATCAAGTATGTTCTGGGTCGTAAGCAAGAGTTGCGCGAGTACAACCTAGAGGAAAACTCATTCTACATCTGCAAGATTGGTAGCGGTAACCCTTTCATGGGGGAAGCACCTGGGGAGCTGCAAGTCATCCCTGGGATCAAGCCGACGGTGGACCTGTCCGAGGTTGTAGGATCTGGATTCAAAGAGGTGCTTGACTTCATGCACCACACCCTCGATGGAGCCAAGTGGTTCGATGTCTTCCTGGCTACTAGTCCTTCGAAGAAGGCAGATAAGGGCAACGGGCTTCTCATCGGACCTCAGGGTTGTCATCGTAAGGGGCAGAAGATCCTGATGTTCGACGGGTCTCTAAAATCTGTGGAGAAGATCAAAGTTGGTGACATGCTGATGGGTCCTGATAGCACTAGCCGAATGGTACTTGAACTCCATCGAGGGTCTGAAGAAATGGTTGAGATTGTACCAACCAAAGGTGACCCATGGGTTGTCAACAAGAGTCACATTCTGACCCTAGTAAGAACTCAGAAAAGCATTGGGGCTTGGAAAGGTAGGAAGAAGCAATACTCTAAGATCCATGAAGTCAAGGATGTTTCGGTAAGAGACTACTTAGGTTGGTCTAGCACCCAGAAGCACGTTCATGCGTTGTTTCGAGTAGGAGTTGAATTCGGATCAGATGCTAAGCTGCCACTAGACTCTTACTTTATGGGAATCCTTCTAGGCGACGGATGCGTTTGTAATCGCGTAGGAATTACTAATGTCGACGAGGAAGTAGTCAGAGAGGTATACTACCAAGCTGGAAAGTTTGGACTACATGTCAGCGTAGAGGCTGAGGGTACCACATCAGTAACGTACCATATTAGTGGCGTTAAGGGTAAGACTAACTCCATTACGAAGGTACTAAGGGGCCTTCGATTATCCAACTGTGATTCGTCCACCAGGTTCATACCTAAAGTCTATAAAGTAGCATCCCGTGAAAATCGATTGTCCTTATTAGCCGGTTTGGTGGATACTGATGGGCACTTCCATTCCAATTGCATTGACTACTCCTCCAAGTCTAGGTTACTTGCTAATGACATTGCATTTGTAGCCAGGAGTTTAGGACTGGCTGCCTATGTGACCCCATCACGAAAGAAGTGTCAGACCGGGATTTGGGGAGACTACTTCAGAGTTTCAATCTCTGGTGACCTAAGTGTGGTCCCAACACGACTAAAGCGCAAGAAAGCCACTACTCGCCGACAAGTGAAGACTGTCCTGCATACAGGGATGAAGACTCGTGAGTTACCAGAAGAGAGATACTACGGCTTCACTATCAATGGTGACCATCGATACCTGCTGGGGGACTTCACCGTAACTCATAACTGTGGTAAAACCGAAGTGCTTCGAGGGATTGCCTCTGACCGGAGAAGCATTGGTATTTTTGCACAAGCATCGGACTTCCTTACTTGTTGGCGCGGAGAAGCGGAAAAAAATCCTAAGAGACTTTTTGAAGCTGGCTTAAAGATTCAGCGCGAGTCCAAGAAGCAGGTGTTCTTCCTAATCGACGAGATCGACACCATTCTCAATGGTGACCGCGGAAGCGCGGCCTTCGGTGGGACCAACCTTGCAACTGAGTTTCAGGTCCTGATGGATGGTATCACTTCGTACCCGAGCTTGGCGCTCTGGGGAGCTACGAACCACCCAGAGCGGATCTCGATGCCCCTCATCCGAAGATTCAGCAAGGTTGTAATTGTAGGTGAGCTATCTCTGGAGGACCGTATCAAGCTCCTGAAACAGTTCCTGGCGTACCTACCCTGTTCTGAGACAATGAACGACGAGGTCTTCACAGAGGCAGCCACGCGCCTTGACGGGGCCGTTGGAGACGTCATGCGCAAGGTTGTCGATCATGTCTGGCGGGAGAAGATGAGTCACTTCGTGAACACTCAACCCGAGGCGGCCGAAATCATACTCGAGCTGTTGAATCAGGGGGGCCAAAAGTTCCACCCCTCGAAGTTCACTCAGACTAAGCGTAACGAGATGCACAAGGTCATGCGTCCGTTCGTTGAAGTAGAGCCCCAAGACTTGATGGCCTCAGTGGATCTTCACCTGAGCAATATTTCTATCCAGAACGAGATCCAAACAGCTAAGTTGGTCTACGACAATGCTCGTCAGTTCATCGCCCAGGTGAACAGTTAAGCAGGGACCCACTTCCCGCTTTGAATGAAGCCGTGGTTCCCGCACGTACGACACAGGATGGACGGTTGAGAGCGTCAAGGGGTCGATGCTCTCAACCGTCCACACTGGGCTACCATTGCGTATGGCTTCGTTGTTGGGGGTATTGAAGAAAACGAACCCGCAACATAGGTGATTAGGATCACGCTTGTCTGGGTGGCGTTCGTGAATGCCAACGACTAACCCCTTGTGCTCGGAGAACTTAATCGAAACCCCGTGTCCTATGTCGAGGTAGTCGTCCATGTACTTGTACTGAGTACAAGTATTCTAACTAGGATGCGTTCCCTACCGCGGATCGGTTATCCTCACGCATCGAGTCGACGCTCAGGAGCCCCGAAGCCCAGAGAACCCCTTGGATGAAACATACCCAACGAATGGCCTTTTCACGGTCACCTACCCGAATTTGGTGTTCAATTTCATCGCACATCCAGAGGCAGTGATTAAAAGCACAAGGATCTCCTGTTTTTATGTTCAGTGAGGTATCACCCTTTTGTGCGTGTGCACCTGTGCTGTGAAGTATTGCCCTGTACTTATCCGATACTTTTAGGATTTGCGTTGAGTCCATAATTGGTGCTATCGTTGGCTCACGTGTCAGAAGGCCCTAAATCAGTTCGAGGTAATGCGTTCAAGGAGGACGACCTTTCGGGTAAGTTCATCCCTTGGGCGAATGGGGCCCCTATCTACATAACTTCGAGTTCCAATGCTGGGCAGTACTATCTACCTTGTTTCACGGATATCGATGCTCTCAGGATTTTCTTGTTGAGGGCTCAAGTATTTGAGTACGAGGTGAAGAGGATAGGTGTTGGAGGTGAGTTTATAAAGAGCTTTGAGGGGAGTAATATCAAGGTCGTACTGGACCCAAGTCAACTACCTGATGGAAAGATTGAGATCGGAGAGTTTCACTTACCGGCGTCAGATAAGTGGAAGCTCTCTCAGTGCTGACAATCCCATCAGGTAAGTTGTGGTCACAGGCTAGCCATACCGTATGAGGCTCCTCAAGGCCGTCGTAGTCGACGAGAAACTGAATCGAACCCCAGATTTCTTGGTAGGTACCCTTAGTGGGCGGGAGTGACTCTAGTCGGATGACATCGAGAGCATGTCGTTGTAGAAGCTCCATGCTGTTGACATTCACCCACACCTTATCAACATTCCTGGGGATAGCCGCTAGCATTTCATTGACAATCGGCGGCCTGAGGTTCTGAATGATCCTCTCTAGCTCTTGAATTCTATGCCAGAGGATCACTTCTTCTCGGGTGGCCTCGTGTTCCTCACACTGTGAGTGATGGTAGGCTCTATGAACATAATTGTAGTCATCAAGGATGAAGTCGAGAAGGGCCATCCAGATCGATTACACCGCGGATGGCCCTCAAAGGCACTCGATTATTGGCTCTTCTTGGTCGCCTTCTTCTTGCCTACTTTCTTAGCTTTGACATCGACCCTCTCTACTATCGTGGTCTGGGGTTTCTTCTTGGCTTTTGCCACCGGGATGAACTCCCCTGTACCAGAATCACGACCAATCTTTTTCACGCTTGCTGTACTAACTTTGGATTTAGGCATATAGCCGTCCTTTCGCCCGATCAGTACACCGGATGCCCAAACGGTTGGTTGACACTGTAGGCAAGTTTCAAAACCTAAGTTATCTTGACAATTAAGTTGAGTTTAGGTGGCGTCCTGCGTAATAACGTGTTGCATGACGACCCATCTTACCCGTTGGATAGCTGGAACTGGACTAGTCACACCTGTTGTGATCCTTGAGGCAGGTACTGGTGGGCAAGAATTGAACTATGTACCTCCTGACCCAGTAGTTGTCCGATCAGTCTCAGATTATTTTGAATTTGTGGCTAGTGAAAGCGCCCTATTTACGGATAAGGGTCTTGCCATGAAGGAGGCCAATCGCCTCCGGGAGGAGGAGTTACTCAAGGCCAAGAGGCTACTCGCTCAGATTGAGCGTAGGGAAGTACTGGAAGCCCGAGCTCTTGAAGAGGGTGCAAAGATTATTGAGGATGCGGCCAATCTTATTGAGGATATTGATACAAGTCCTCCTCAACCTGTGGTAAAGATGTCACAAGAGAGTAGCGTTACTGTCGAATCGCCCGTGGAGGTTGTTGTTGTGACCAAGAAGAGTATCCCAGAGGAAACCGAGAAACCAAAGACCTTGCTGGAACGAATTCTATACGTCGTAGGTAGGGAAACCCTAGGTTTCGACGAGATCTGTCAGCGACTCAAGGCGCGTGGGTGGATGCCCAAGCGCCGGAGCTCGGTGAGCAATGTACTTAGTGGTCGCAAGAACATGTTCCACTGCCCGGCAAAGAGTACTTACTCTTTGCGCAATAAGCCAAAAGTATCCCCAGTCGAGAGTGACGAGGTTACCTTGCAGGAAGCAAGTACCGACGTCACCGAAACCGATGAGGTGTCGGAAGAGGTTGAAGCTGAGTTTGGGGTTTCGGACGAAGGTACCACCGTATTGGACGCCGAATTTGAAGTTGTGGACGATGGGGTGCCGGGGGAGCCTGAAGCTGAAGTCTCTTCTCCTGTTGACTCCCCCACGGAGGATGATGAGCCTTCCGAGTTTGATACCTGGCTGGGGATGCCCATGACCAGCCTAAGCCCAACACGAGCCCACTACCATGATGACGGTTTGGTCCTGGCCGAGAAGAGCAACGGTGATGGCAAGTGGACAGCTGAAATCCACGTGGAAGGGCTGGCTCTTTGGTCTGAAGGTAGTTCCTTGGACCGTCAGGAAGCTCGCGAGCTGGCGCAAAGAAAGCTCAATGAGCAGACTGAGTCCGTACAGAGCACCCTCGAAAGACTTCAAGGCCTATAAGATGCCGATGGTGCGTATTCCAAACAGTTCCGATAGCGTATTCGTTATCGGAACTCAGGATGAGGCTGACAAGACGCAAGCACTACTAGACGCTCGTCATGCTTTCATACAGAAGTACTGTAAAGAGCAGGGGTGGCCTGCCGATAAAGGTCAGTTGTCAATTACACAAATCATGCAGATTAGGCAACAGGACGGCTGGAAGAACCCAGTCATAGCCTAGATTTATAGTTGAGAACTAGGGTACCCATGCGTAATAGAGGGTATGTTCCTAACCCTCGTTGACCAAGACCCTCTGAAAGCTCACGTTGAATTGGCAAGCTGCCTTATGGTTGAGGCAGCTTCCGGGGATTCCAACCAAGACCAGTACATGAATGAGGCTTGATGGCACCTAGAGTGGGCTCTCAAGATCATAAAGAAAGAAGCCAATCCAGACCCGCTTGCTCTCGAAGCTATGGATGAGCTTCTTCCTGTGTATCAGGAGATGCGGTCGTTTATACGGGCTGAGGCTCAGGAGTCAGCTGCGCGGCTTTGAGCTTCTCAACCTTGTCCCATGATAGCGTGTAGGCTGGATGGCGCTTTTCAGCCCCAGTGGTCTTCCAATGAACGCGGAGACCCTTAGACGTAGCCAGTAACGTGACTTTGGTTCCGTTTCGATAGGTGTGCGTGTGTCTGGTTGCCTTTGACATAGGGTGATATACACCAGGACTAGAAGCGTTTGATCAAATTGAGCTTGAGGGGTAGCTCAATCGTGTAGGGTCTCAGCCTCAAAAGCTTCGATTGCCCTTTGAAGTGAGTCTAAGTCCTCCATGCCTTCAAACGTTTGCGCGTGACGTAAGCAGGTCATCGCCGACAAGGCATGGGACACAGCCTTGGGGGTAAGGTTGGAGGCTAGAATACCGAATGAGATGCCAAATAGGGCCAATGCGCACCAGGGTACCCTAATCACTAGGATACTCAGGACCATTGCAGAGAAGAGAAGGATGAAGTTCCAGAGGATACAGCGGCTGCGCCACTTCTGATGCTCATCGAACATCTTGCGCGCCGTCGCGGCATACTCAAGCCTCAACTCATTGGGTGTGTATTGCTTGTCTATGTGGAGCATGGATCATACCTCTAACACCGATAGTCGCTTGAAGGTATGAGAATCACCGTTGAGTGGTGGGGTTTACCTTCAATAATAGCCTTATAGATCAATGATTTCATACTGTTTGCCTAGGGTACTATCTGAAGGCTAACCTCTCCTCAGTGGTAGTTTTCGTTAGTAGTTGAGGTTTGGCCACTAGGCTGAAGTTAGGGGTATTCTGAGAAAGTCAACCTTTTATGAGTTTTTGGGGTTGTAGTCTCTCATACTTTGATCCACTATTGCTAGGAACTGCCACTAAAGGCGAAGCAAAGGAAAACATCATGGCAATCAAGACTCAGAAGTTCAACAAGACAGAGTTCATTCGAGCGCGGCCCAACATGCAACCCATGGATATTGTAGAGGAGGCCGCAAAACTTGGGCACCTCATCAAGGTCAATCTCATTTGGAACACGCGAAGCAAGGATCGTAAGGCGACCGGGGCTGAAACAACCGGCAAAAAGGCAAGTAAGAAGGCCAAGAAGGTTTCAACCCAAGTAGTGCAAGATACCGAGGTATCTGCTGAGGCTACTTTCAACAAGTCTGACTTCATTCGCAAACGCCCCAACAAGTCCGCGGCTGACATCTCTACCGAGGCTGAAGCACTCGGACAGGACATCCCACCCCAGATGGTTTGGAGTATCCGGAGCGCCGACAAGAAGAAGAAGGTTGCGGCAGCTGACCCGCCCAAGAGGGTTGCCAAGAGGGTTGCCAAGAAGGTTGCCAAGGCTCGTAAGGTTTCCAAGCCGACTGCCAAACGGGTTTCTCCTGTCTCTATGCAGCCCACCAAGGTTCCAATGACAGGGTCATCCGCCTTTGCACAGACCCGCAACGGGAACAAGGTTACATTGGTTGTATTCGATCCGCGCGACCCGAAAGCAGTTAAGGCTGCTACTGCAGCAATGAGGGAAGCAGCCAACGCGTAATCCGACCAAGGGTGATGTTCCAGCCTCCGGAGGTTTACCTTATCGGAGGCTGAAGCGTTTAATGAACCCAGCCGGATGGTCAACTACTAACTACTAATAAATTTGACACCAAATTAGTAGTTGAGAACTGGCGTAACTAGCGCGTAATATTGATCACTGTAGGGTGAGTCATGGGAGACGCAATCACAAAGATAATTGGGGTTTTCATCCTAGTTGTATGGTTAGCATACTGGGCGATCGGCAACCTAGTTGAATTACTCGGAGGGTAACTATGCCAACTCGAGAGATTGATCAGGATCACCACCGTATCAAGGGACACCCAACTTCAGAGGGTCAAGAGCAGGCTCCGTTGATGCTACCGTATGTATCTCTGCCTACAGAGATACTTCAAGCGGACAATAGGTGCAATGTTCACCTCTTCACAGCTGGAATCACTTCAGTATTTACTGACTTCATCCAAGAGATTCAGAAGACAGAAGGACCGCTTCGACTGACTGAAGTTGAGTGGGTGGTAAGGCTCACGCAATTCGTTGAGAAACGTTGTAGTCCTCGCAAGAAGCCGTAGAGAGTCGGTAATCCTTTAGTCCAAGGTAATAGTATGACTCACGACCCGCTCGTCCAAAAGGTAGCTGCAAGGTTCGCCGCTGAAGGTGGCGGGTCCGAAGAATTCATCAAGGCTGTCGAATCTAACCTGAATCTTCAGGGTCGTCAGATCTGGTTTGATAACCTGAATGACCTAGATGGGAATCGCTACGATACTGTATTTGTGAACTTTACCAACCTACCCAAGGGTGTAGGTCGTGCTGGTGGTGGGGCAGAAGCTGAAAATAATCGCATGCTCTTCAAGATTGAGGGGTTCGGACAAGACACCCCACACAGTCCACCTCCAACCGGCAAGGTCAAGATTGAGCTGCGAGTCTCATCCCTACCACGAGAATACAAGCTTCGAGGCAAGACTGGTACCCCTGCGCAGATAGCAAAGTACCTGGCTGACTTCTTGAACAAGGTGGTCAAGGAAGTCGAACCCAAGTTCACCCATAGTAAATCGTAGTTAGATCACTGGCTTGCGCTCGTATCTAGACGTTCTCGACGTTGGCGGCGGATCTAAGAGCAGCGGGTTTCTGTTGTTCAATAGACCCCTTGGCTGAATGTACGTGTAAACGAAGTCGCTCATGCGCTTCCATTCTTCTTTATTGTAATCGGCCGTTCCGACTGCTTTAGTCCACAAGGTGTGGAAAAGTTGGTGGGTTTCTTGGTCCGTCATGATGTAAGGTAGTGTACTCCACTTGACTACAGGGGTCAAGTTGTCAGTGATTACTATACGGGACGCCGGCAAAACTGTTAAGATCTTGTACTCAGACTTTGACCTCACCGATACTTTTCAAGTAAAGTGTTTGCTATGGCAGAAGTAACTGAGAGACACCGCACTTTAGCCCATCAGGTATACATGATGGGTGATCTTCACGGTAGAGCCGAACTCTACAAGGCGATTGCCCAAGCGATTGCTGATGCAGAAGAGCGCGGACAACAGGGGAGTAGTGATGTGGTGTATACTTCGGACCCGAATGCTAACCCCAATAGAGAAACGGAGTAGAGGAATGGACGTGATAACACCCCCACCGAGGCCAGACAACGACATACCTTTCATCCTCACTGAGGAAGGCAAGCAAAAGGCTTTCAAGGTCATTGACAAGGGGATCATGTACGGGAAGATCTTCTTCTTTTTGGTGCTCGGACTTGCTCTCACTTTGGGTGGGTTGATTGTTTGGGTTGCGATTCACTTCATCCGCAAAGGTTGGTGACTCGGTGTAGCCGGTATCAATGGGCTACTCAATATCCATTCAGGTTAGTTCTAACCCGCTACGGAAGAAGTTGCTTGACTTCATGGGGGTCAACTATCGTCGTTGGTCTGTGGTCTGTGGGAAGGACCCCAGTGAGTGGAGTGGGTCCTCTCGTGGACCCACAGATGACATATCCTATGGTGTGGACAAGACGTCGATAGGATTCGACTACGGTCCAATGCAGGGGTTCGAGAGAGACTACATCTACAGCGTGCTCCGTTGGATGGCCATCAAGGTCGGGGACCGCAAGCTGGAGATGAATACGGACGAGGATGAATACGGACCCGACGAACCCGTTACCTTCTCAGAGCCTATCCCCTATTACAGGTACGACTGTGACTCTCACTTCACTCCGATCTTGGTGGTAACCAAAGAACAAGAGGCTGCCCTCCTCAAAGACCACCGTCATTGGGCTGTCGATGAGTGGGGGGTTCGAGTCGGTCCAACTAGTATCGACCATCAGATCGGGTCTTGCTCCGGGGTATTCTTCGGTCCAACTAGCGCCCATATCCTAGCGGATTCAAAGATCCTAGGGCCAGCACCCAAGGAGGATGGTGAGGCAAGAGATTCCTGGATGGCCTTACATCAAGCGATATACCTCAAGTACCTGAAGCCCGAGCTTGACGAGAACATCGCCCTCATCAGACAAGAGATCCAACGACTAGACCAGTTATGGACAAGTGAGTTATGATCTCAACCACTTGCTCCCACGCCATCCTGGTTGCCATCGGGATCTTCCCTGTTCAATCGGCAATCCTCGAGTCTTACGAGAGCCACTGGGAAAACCTACCCGGGGATATGAACTCAATTTGGGAGTTCGTTACCAAGGTAGATAACGATCTAATCAGTCTCTGGGAGCTGTTTCAAGACCTTCCTGGGAACCCGGGTTTCTGGGTCTGGGAGGGTACTCTCACCCTTGACGAAGACAACGAACCAACCTCTGCAAGATTCTCAGGTGCTTGGCGACGAGCTACACTGAATGAAGTTACCGCATGGGACGAAAGTACTCGTTCTATCTTTGATAGACTAGAGAACGAAAATGCCAACGCTGCGAGAACTACTTAGACTAGACCTCACCATAATCGATACTGATTGGAATGATATCCACGCTCTGTGGGACGACATGAAGAAGTTTGGCCACGAAGGCCAGGGCATTATGTTCACTTGTGCTGATGATCCTGGCTGCAGCTATGATCCTCCAAGAATCCCTAGGTTGGGTTGGATAGCGTACATTGACAATCCGGCTACGCCACTCAAGACGTGGACCATTACAATTAGGAAGCTTCTGGCAACGTTTAAGCGAGAGACTAACCTAGCAGATCCCAGCCTTAGTTCTGGGAATTGACGAGATCGCCATCGCGGCTATGCGAGCATCTGGTAAGAGCACCATGAACCAGAAGCTAAAGTACCCAGGAACCTCTGACCCAAATGAGGCTATCTCGGAAGACGGGCGGGACATCAAGGACCTCATGTCCTCTGGGGCGGTTGGATCTGAAAGGATAGTTGACCGTTCCAGTTGGTAGATCTGATGCCCAATCGTGTTCAAGTAGATGACAATGTCTTTTAATCCAAGACTCCTAGCCTCGAACACCGCCATAAGAACTTGATCATCCAAGTAAGGGGCCAAGAGATTACTGATCTCGATAGACAGCTCACTCGGGTCTTGGTCACTTTGGATCATCTGGGTGGGTAGAACCATGGGTACTCCTACGCTGGTTATCAAAGAATTGTCAATAGGTTCTAGATCATGATATGATTTCTACTCATGGTGAAGCTGAGGCTCATAGGTTCCCCAGTCGATACTCGAGGAAGTCGGTGATCTGATGGTAGGGTTTCCATCATCAGAGGTTGCTCGGGCGGTTGAGGCCTCCAAGGACTTCCTTGATTGGATGGTAGAGGCCAAGATTCAAGACTTTGACACGGCTTGGAATACCTGCATTGATGTTAATGCAATGTTCAAGGTCCTGTTGACTCTTAACCCTCAATTCAAGAACCTGCATTGGGTAGCCTTCAGGGCTGCTAGGCGGGCTGCTGAGGGGGTACAGATGGACTTGGATGAACAGCTATTGGAGCACCTCAAGCGCAAGCTGGGGGCTCTCGAAGCTAACAATGATGACTACGACGGTGAGTCTGCCATTGATCGGGCTGTCGCTCTCAATCGGATCATGCGAGATAGAAATGACGGTGAGCTGACCAAAGCCAAAGCACAAGCCCAACTGGCGATAGGTTGGGCTTGCTGTAAGTCGGCTCGTAGTTGCGGAATGGCACTAGACTGCGCACTACGCTCGGAGCGCTTCAGGATAGGTTTGACCGAAGGCCCCCATACTGCCTATGAGCCAACCTATCAAGTGAAAGACATTCAGCAGTTTTTCCCTCTACCCCTCACAATATCCAAGGTCAGGTACTTGTCACGATACGAGCGTAAGTGGGTTATATGACTGGTGGGCGCTCATAGCGGGACACTCTCTTGGGCGAGTGCCTACTCCGTAGTTTTTCCTTCTCAATGAGAGTCATAACCTGAACCCTGGCCTCTTCAATTCTCTGAGCCACCACTTGATGTGAAACTAACATCTCGGCTCGTTGACGAGCCAACCTCTTAATCTCGTACCTGTTGACCCTGAGTATAAAAGTTAGTACAACTCCCACACACACTAAAAGTACAAGAAAGACGTTAATATTACTCAATTTGGAAGGTAGCAAGAAACAGATTAGTAGTAGGGTATAGAGGTAAGCTGGTGCTTCAAAGAAGACTACCTTCCAGGTTGGGTATCGACCCTGGTGGCTTTCAATCAATGAGGTTATCATCGTGCTCGCGCAGATGACAGCCAGAAGTATCGAGCACAACTCCGAGAAGTTTTGGTATCTCTGAAGCATAGGTGAGATACCTTGCCCAAATTTTGTCCGTAAGTCAACTAATGGCTTATTTTCCTGGCTTCTTAGCTGGAACGGCCTTCAAGTAGTACTTGTCTCCGTTCTGAACTACGATGTACCCTTCTGCATTGCCATCGCCGAGATCGTGGGGTCCTTTTCCGTGCTGGTCAAACAGATCTTTGCAGATACCACTAAGCTTTTTCTTCTGAATTTCAAGTGCTTTTTCGACTTTGGCCTGGCGGTCCTTCTCGAACCTGTAGCTTGCGATCAGCTCAGACTTATCCATGATGGGCTATACACCGGAAGTCGTTTGGGGTAGATTGCGCACAGGTCATGCCACGGGTCGAAGTACTAGTCCGAGTCATTTTTGATAACGAGGAACCTGCTTCTGGAGCTCGTTTCACGATACAACCCAACTTAGTCAATAGACTGTATCGTGAGCTCACCCCGGAGAATTTAGCTCGTTACTTTGGAGAGATCTTTCGCCAGGGGGCTAGTAATTGCCCAATTGCTCAAGTGGTTCCGGCAGTATCCGAGGATGCAGTATCTAATCTTCGATCATGGCCTGTGGAGCGCCGTCAGCGAACAGCGGAAACCGTCCGACGTCAGCTTGCAGCCGGACCTCTATTGCCTGGGGTCGGAATGGTTGACCTCCCTGAATCAATGTCAGTTGTTGATCGCATGGATCACTTTGCCCAAGCCCTCAGGGGTACCCGACAGGACTTTTCTGTTGAGTATCAAGGTCGATTTGCTCCCGGAGAGGTTGATGCGAATCAGGTTATTCCCGAGAGTCTATTGAGGGAGGCTCAAAGATCCCCACCCCCTGCACCACGATCTATTGATCCTCAAGCGGTCCAAGAGCTGATGAATCTACACAGAGAGTACCCGACTAGTGTTATAGCCCATCATGGACTACCTCGTCCAGAGCAGGTGGACGCAATTAGGCAAGCTTTCGGCCTCAGCAGTATGGCATCCGCTGGGATCGAACCAACCCAAACGGGTAGATTCCCTCGTCGAAGGACCACGAATCCTCAAGTTGAATGTAGAACCGCGCGCCCAAGTAGTAGCCCTAAGACCCCAAAAGAACCAGAGGATCGGTCAAGAATACCCACAAGGTATCATAGAAAGCCGGTAATCTGACGTGTTTCCAGGGTTAGCACCATATCCAACTTCTGTTGAAAACCTGTTGCTTTATATATTGCGAGCGCCCTATAATCCAGGACAAGTGGAGAGTACGAGAAGAGAGTGAAATGGAGCCTGAAAAAGTAGCAGAACACTTGAGACCCTATGTGAACGAAGACCTGTTGCGCATAGCTAAGAATGGGTTGGAGAGCATCGGGAGTGACTTGGTTCTCTATTTGGATACTTCAGACGTAAGCAAGGGAATCCTGGTTACTGACCGAAGTAAGTTTCTATCGATTTTGGGTAGGTTAGACGGAATTCGAAACACACTCGACGAGCCGGCACGAATCAAGGCAGCAAGAAACCAAGTACTACATCGGCACGCCGTGGTCTTTTGGTTCGTGGTAGTCCTTCCCGGAGGTGAGGTACGGGCGCAAGTGTTGACCCTAGACAACCACTATCGTCTCACGACCCATATCGTCGGAATTGCATGAAAACCTTCCCTCCCGGAGTGAAGCTGACGAAGCAAGGTGTTCGGGACCTAGGCGGTAATGACCGTAGGGTTGATCCTAAGTGGTGGTATCCTCTCATCTATCAGTGTCAACATCGACGAATGAGAGAGTGCCACCCTAGGTGTGGCCATTGGTACTGCCCCGATTGTAAGATTAGTTTCGATGATTGGGGTGAAGGCGGGGTAATACGACGGTAATGGATATAGAACTCAGATGCCTC
>Ga0172381_10001642_pt1 | contig 25823 bp, 22 predicted proteins | sample Leawel6488metaG_FD_119754 | JGI IMG/M metagenome (GOLD analysis project Ga0172381, IMG submission 119754) | Leachate microbial communities from a municipal landfill in Southern Ontario, Canada - Leachate well 64-88 metaG | ecosystem: Engineered > Solid waste > Landfill > Unclassified | place... | reverse complement strand
TTTGCTTTTTGTCGGGGCTGTTACTCAGATAGTGACTCTTGTCAAGAAAAGGAAAGCAAAGAATTGAACTATCAGAATGCATCCATTTTTATTATTGGTACCGAACTTACCAGAGGTATCATTGGTGACAAACATGGGCAGCTTATCGCGACGGAATTATCCCATCTCGGATATCATGTGGACCGTATGGTCATTGTTCCTGATGACGGGACCATCGGCTCTGTGCTCAGAGACGGAATTGCCACCAGCGATGTGGTAATCATAACAGGGGGGCTGGGGCCTACCAGTGATGATCTGACGCGTAAGGTGGTCGCTGATCTTGCAGGGGTTCCTCTTGTCCGTGACCAAGCAAGTTTTGATTATTTGTATAAGAATATCGGCGAACGTATTTGGGGTTCGAATGAGGTGCAGGCAATGTTTCCTACTGGGTTTGTACCGATTCCCAATCCCTATGGCACCGCCCCTGGTTTCAGGGGATACATCCAGAAGGATGCCCGGCTTGTTGCCTGTATCGCAATGCCAGGCCCTCCTAGGGAGATGGATCCCATGTTCTTCAATGAGGTGCTTCCTCTTTTGGCATCGCTGAGAGGTCATAATGATTTTGAGCGTGATGAATACTCTTCCTATTTGGTTGCGGAAGCGAAGCTTGAGGAATTGTGCCATCAGGTGGACATCGGCACGGTGCAATGGGGCACTCGTTTCCAGAATTTGAGAATAAGTCTCTATCTGACAGGGGAGAGGGGAGCTCGTAGACAATTTGCCCAGAGATTATCACAATTCATGGGACCATCTCTTCTTGAGGAGGGAGACCATGAGGCTGTGGATTTGCTGACCGATGAGCTTGTCAAGCAGAAATTGACCATCAGCTGCGCCGAGTCCTGCACCGCAGGTCTGGCAAGTAAGTTGTTGACGGATAAGGCTGGCTCGTCTTCTTGGTTCTGGGGTGGTGTCTCCACCTATGCAAATGAAGCCAAGAGCAAGATTCTTGGAGTAAACCAAGCGATTCTCGATGGAGTTGGTCCTGTGTCCCGTGAATGTGCCATAGCCATGGCTGATGGGATCCAAACTGTCAGCGGTACCGATGTAGCTTTTTCCATCACAGGTTTTGCAGGACCGGAAGGAAGCGAGGTGGGAGAGGTGTGGCTGGGATTTTGTGCAAAGGATAGGCAAAAACAGGCAGTGAAGCTTAAATTCTCCTCATGGGGAAGGGATTCTGTCAGACGCAAGGCTTGTGTGGCCGCTTTTATCCTTTGCCGACAATATCTTGCGGGTTGTCAGTTGCTTGACATGTGTGAGCAGTGGCAATATATTTAGAACATAAGCGGGTAGATGAAACTATTATCAATAACCCCGCAAATCTTATCAATGTAAAATGTGCTGGAATAGGTGGTATTATACCCTGTTCGCACGGAGTATAATTAATGTCAAATGATTTGTTTGAAGATGCCCAGATTACTGAGAACCCGGTCCCTGAAAAAAAACCCATGATTCGTCGGGTGCGTCGTAGCAAAATGGTGGTGGCCAAGGCTCCACGGCAGACTGAGGAAAAGGCTGTGGATATTTCCGAGCCTGTTATCGAGCAGCAGGGCATACCCCCTGAAGAGTCCTCGGCCGGGCAGCAAAGCTCCGAGCCTGTCTCTCAGCAGGAAGAAGGTCTTCCTCTGGCTGCCCCTGTTTCCTCTTCTGAAGATGACTTCACTGGTGATGAACAGGTTATGCGGACGATAAGCAATCCCAACCAAAACAACAGAAGAGTCTACACCAACAATAACCGAAATAATAACAATCGCAATAATCGAAATAATAACAATACCCGTCCTTACCCCAAAAATAATATTCGTAGCAACAATGGCCCGCGCCGAAATGAGGATTATCCTCAAGATATCAACATTGAGGAACATCCGGAGGCGGCGAAACTCAATGTCAATGATTATTCTTCGTTACCAGTTGAGGAGCTAAGAAAAATTGGTACTGAACGAGGTGTTTCAGCTGAACTCATCCTTGACATGCGAAAGCAGGAAATACTTGCTGAGATGCTGAAGATGCATAGCAGTACGGGGGGAGTGATTGTCGGCAGTGGCACTTTGGAGATTCTCCCTGATGGTTTTGGTTTCCTTCGTAGTCCCAACAATAGCTATCTTTCAGGTCCTGAGGATATTTATATCTCTCCTGCCCAGGTAAAGAGTTTGTCCTTGAAGACTGGCGATGTCGTTTATGGACAAGTTCGCACACCCCGAGATGGGGAGCGTTTCTTTGCCATATTGAGGATTCTTTCTGTCAATGGCGATGCTCCTATCAAGGCGAAGACCCGTGCCTCTTTTGAAAGTCTTACCCCTTTGTTTCCGGATCGAAGAATCAAGCTAGAGACAACAACCGAGGATATGTCCATGCGTATCATAGACATGTTCTGTCCGATTGGTATGGGACAGCGCTCCTTGATTATTGCTCCTCCAAGAACAGGAAAGACAGTCTTGTTGCAGAAGATTGCCAATTCTATCAGTGCAAATTACCCTGATGTGGTTTTGATGGTGCTTCTGGTTGATGAACGTCCGGAAGAGGTCACCGATATGCGTCGTCATGTCAATGGGGAGGTAATTGCATCCACCTTCGATGAGCAGGCATCCAGGCATGTGCAGGTTGCGGAAATGGTCATTGAGAAGGCCAAGCGTTTGGTGGAGCATAAAAAGGATGTGGTCATTCTTCTAGATTCTATCACCCGTCTTGCCCGTGCTTATAACCAGACGGTCCCTGCCTCCGGCAAGATTCTCAGTGGTGGTGTCGATTCCAATGCATTGCATAAGCCCAAGAGGTTTTTTGGTGCTGCAAGGAATATTGAGGAAGGTGGTTCCCTTACCATTATCGCCACTGGTCTGATTGAGACTGGCTCACGTATGGATGAGGTTATTTTCGAGGAATTCAAAGGCACTGGTAACAATGAAATCATTCTGGATCGCAAGCTTGCTGACCGGAGAATCTTTCCGGCCTTGAATATTAAGAAGAGCGGGACCCGTCGTGATGACCTGTTGTTGCCAGCTGATGAAGCCGCACGTATTTGGCTTTGCCGCAATGCAGTGAATGATATGGACGAGCAGGAGCTTACCCCATTCCTCATTGACAAAATCCGAAAGACCAAGGATAATGAGGCGTTCTTACGTTCGATAAATACTGATGCTCAAGGAGCAGCTGCGAGTTATTAGGACGGAGACGGTGTAAAATTTATCTGCTGTATCTTTCAGCAGAAGATCATATTTCCTGGAGGAACCGAATTATGAAAAAGGGAATTCATCCTGATTATCAACTTAGAGAGATCCATTGCACGTGTGGTAATGTGATAAAAACCAAGACCACTGGAAAGAACCTGGAGGTGGAGATTTGTTCCGCTTGCCATCCCTTCTTTACAGGCAACCAGAAGATGGTTGATACCGCCGGTCGTATTGAACGTTTCAACAAGCGTTACGGTTTGAGTAAATAGCTTTAAGAGAAGAAACCACCTTCGGGTGGTTTTTTCATGCCCAAAATAACTTTCCAAAAACTCACAACTTCAATGAAACTATGATAAAATGCATAAAAAGAGGTTTTTATGCTTAAGGTTTTCCTAGCAGAGGATGAGTTTCTTATTCGGAAAAGCATCAGGGAAAATATTAATTGGAAAGAGGAAGGCTTTGAGTATGTCGCTGATGCAAGTGATGGCGAGGTGGCTATTCCTTTGATTAGAAAATACCAGCCGGATATTCTTATTACTGATATACGTATGCCCTTTCTTGAAGGTCTCGAATTGAGTGAGATTGTGAAGAAGGAGTTCCCTGATATCAAGATTATTATATTGACTGGTTATAAGGATTTCGACAGTGCAAAGAAAGCCATTGGCATTGGTGTCACTGATTATCTTCTCAAGCCCATAACTACAGAAAACTTGTTGAAAGCTGTTAAACGGGTAGCGCTTATCATTGAGGAAGAGAGGGAAGAGGCTCGGCTTCTTGTAACCTACCGGGCCGAAATGGCACAACGGGAAGAAATAGAAAGGGACCATTTCTTCAATGAACTTTTAAGTAACAAGCCCCTTGCTGATTTGCTTGCAAGGGCGCAGGTCCTGAAATTGGATATTCTTGGAGGAGTTTACAATCTCTTGCTGTTGAAGATGAGGCCCGAGCTGGAGAGTCAGAAAGGGAGAGAGCAGTTAAGTGATGCAAGTATGGATATCAGGCACTGGGAAGGAAATTACCTGGTGTTTGATCGGGGGTTGGAAGGATTGGCCTTCCTGGTGAAAGCATCAGACAAGAAAGAGCTGGAGGGCAATATGCAGGCTCTCTGCTTGAAGATAGAACAAAAAATGAAAGCGTATCCTCTTCTAAGTTTTTTTGGAGGCATAGGGGAAAGCGTTGTTCATATTGGAGATCTTCGTCAATCCTTTCAAATTGCCAGTAAGGCTTTTGCTTCTCGTTTCTTTATGGAATCCAATCAAATTGTCACCTCATCGCAGATATCCATCATTCCCGAGGTCGGCATAGAGAAAAGGCTTTCTCTCAAGAACGTCAATGACTTGAATTGGAAAAACTTCGAGATATTCTTGACAACAGGGACGGAGGCTGAGCTTTCTTCATTTCTTGATGCCTATTTGGAAAAAATCGGAAGTGAGAACTTGTCTATCAGGACTTTGCGGGAATATATCACTTTGAGCGCATACCTTTGTTGTGCTGACTTTCTTGAGAAAACACTTGCTTTGGACAAGGAACGGACCCAATTGGATTCAATCTCGTTTTGTTGTCCCGATGAGCAGGCTTTGAGAGAACAATTGTTCTCCCTATTTAAGAAGACCATCGTTTTGAGGGACTCCATTACCTCCAAGAGATATGCAGCCCTTATTGATAAGGCACGTCAGTACATCAAGGACAATGCAAAGGACAAGAAGATGTCCCTTAACTGTGTGGCGTCCTATGTGAATATGAGCCCAAATTATTTCAGTTCAATTTTCAGTCAGGAATCGGGGCAAACCTTCATTGAATATCTGACCTCAGTACGCATGGACATGGCAAAGGAACTTTTGATGTGCACCACACTTCGGTCCTCCGAGGTAGCCACGGAAGTAGGATATAATGACTCTCATTATTTCAATTATATTTTCAAGCGCACACAGAATTGTTCCCCCAAGGAGTTCAGGACAAGAAGCAAATGAAAGAAAAACGCATGTCCCTTTCCTCTCGATTGCGCATTAATATGCTCATCACCATAGTGCCTATGGTTGGTCTGCTTTTGTTCTCGTTGGTCTCGTTGGTCTCGACGGCAAATTCCTATGACCAGATAGTGAGGAATATTACAGCGGCAAACGCCTATAGCATCGACTTCAAGCAGAAGGTTGACTATGCCATGTATCGTGTGGTTATCGCAAACACGAGTGTTCAGCATCTTGTTGCGACGAATAAGACTGAGGTGTGCAACCCCTATGAGTTGATTGAAGAGACCCGGCAGGTATTCGAGAATCTCAAAGGAATATCCCAAAAGGACAACTTACGGCGAATAAAGAATATTTTGAAGAATTTGGATAACCTTAAGACACAAATTCAGCGTATCGAGACCAATAATCTTTCGACAGCGCACCATTATGATGAGAACATGCGCCTTTTGGAATTGAATATCTATATCCTTACTGAGATTACACAGGAGCAAATTCAGGAATATATCTACTATGAGGCCTCAGCCTTGGAGGATGTGAGACAGATGCTTCATGGGAGAGTGGAGCTGACCATAATCCTCACCTTGATTATTTTCGTCTGTTATCTTTTCTCTCTTTGGTTGAGTAATAAAAAGGTGAACGATAGTATCACTCGGCCTGTCAAGGAACTTTGTGTTGCCACGGAATCCCTGGCGAAAGGAGATTTTTCCACTACTATCAAGGATGCTTCGTATGATTATGAGATAGCAACACTTGCCGAGAGTTTTAATCATATGAAAAGAGAGATTTCTCGTTTGATTGATACCATCAAGGAGGAACAGAAAAATCTCAGGGCGACTGAGTTGCAGCTCTATCAAGCTCAGATTAATCCGCATTTCTTATATAATACATTGGATACCATTGTGGCCTTGGTGGAGTGCAGGATGCCGCATGAAGCAGTTCAGATGATTACCGCCTTGTCGGATTTTTTCAGGACCACTCTTTCGGAAGGAAGGGATTTTATCCTGATTAGCGAGGAGGAATCCCATGTGAGAAGTTATCTGAAAATCCAGCAAATGCGGTATCAGGATATTCTTGACTACAGCATTGAGATAGATCCGGAAATGTACCAATACACCATTCTCAAACTTACCTTGCAGCCCTTGGTGGAAAATGCACTTTATCACGGCATCAAGGAAAAACGGGGGAAAGGCTTCATAAGAATTTTGGGGATGATTGAGAATGCCACGTTGGTTTTCACCATCAATGACAATGGCATTGGAATGAACAAGGAACATCTTTTGGAGATTACCCAGAGGATGAATAGAGGGCCAAAGAAAAAAAACGAAGGAGGGTTTGGATTGTATAATGTTCAGCAACGAATCTTGCTCAATTATGGTCCGGAATATGGGATTACTTTTTCCAGCAGGGAAGGAGAAGGGACAACCGCTACGGTGGTGATACCTATGCGACTGGATGATTCGGAAAAAATCCCACATTGATAGTATTTTTTTCGTATTTATACAACAAGTTTGTTTTTTCTAGAAAAAAATATCAACTATCACCATAGTTTTGCCTGTATCTTTCTAAAAAATTTGGTCTTAAGCTTATCGTATCATTCTGAAGACTGACAAACAAAAGGAGTACAGTATGAAGAAAACACTCGCAGTAATGTTGTCCATTATGTTGGCAACTACCTTCCTGTTCGCTAACGGTGGCGCAGAGGTTGCCCCGGCTGCTTCTGCAAAGAAACTCATTACCGTTGGCTATGCTCAAGTTGGTGCTGAGTCTGATTGGAGAACTGCAAATACCCAGTCGTTCAAGACCACGTTCACTGAAGCGAATGGGTATAAGTTGATTTTCGATGATGCTCAACAGAAGCAGGAAAATCAGATTAAGGCTATTAGGAGTTTTATCCAGCAGGATGTTGACTACATCGTTGTGGCTCCTGTTGTAGAGACTGGATGGGAAACAGTATTGAAAGAGGCAAAGGATGCAGGTATTCCGGTGATCCTCTCTGACCGTATGATGGATGTCTCTGATAATTCCCTGTTCACTTGCTGGGTTGGAGGGAACTTTGTCAAGGAAGGCCAGGACGCCGGGGATTGGCTTGCTGCGACTTTAAAGAAGCAGGGTCGTGAGAACCAGGACATCAATATTGTTACTTTGCAAGGAACCATTGGAGCTTCTGCTCAGGTCGGCCGTACCCAGGGATTTGGGGAGAAAGTCAAGGCGCACAAGAATTGGCACATGCTGGCTATGCAGACCGGTGAATTCACCCAGGCCAAAGGCCAGGAAGTCATGGAATCTTTCCTGAAGTCCTATCCGAAGATCGACGTGGTTGTTTGCGAGAACGACAACATGGCTTTTGGTGCTATCGACGCCATCAAGGCAGCAGGTAAGACCTGCGGACCCAAGGGTGATGTCATCATCATCTCTTTCGATGCAGTAGCCGCGGCTTTCGATTCTATGATGGCAGGAAACATGAATGTTTCAGTGGAATGCAACCCATTGCATGGACCAAGAGTAGATGAAATCATCAAGAAACTGGAAAGAGGTGAAAAGGTTGAGAAGATTCAATATGTGACGGAGGAATTCTTCGACACGACCATGGACCTAAAGGCTATTAAGGCAAAACGCTTGTACTAGAATTCGATTGCAATGTTTTCAGGTGGAGGAGAGGGGTTCTCCCTTCCACCTTTTTTTATAGAGGAGTTGTGTATGGAATCGGATATAGTGCTGACTATGCGACATATCTGCAAGATTTTTCCTGGAGTCAAGGCCCTGGACGATGTGGATTTCACTTTACGGAAAGGAGAGATCCATGCTCTTATGGGAGAGAACGGGGCAGGAAAATCCACCCTCATTAAAGTTCTCACGGGAGTGTTTGATTTTGATGAGGGAGAAATACGTTTGTCGGGGTACGATGAGCCGATACTCAACAAATCACCTCAGGAAGCCCAGAAAAGAGGAATCAGCACTGTATATCAGGAAGTGAATCTTTGCCCTAACTTGTCGGTTGCCGAAAACATTTTTATTGGACGAGAGCCTTGCAAATTAGGACGTATCGATTGGAAAAAAATGTATAGTATGGCTCGTGAGCTACTTTCCAAGTTGGATATCGAGGTGGACGTGACCTGTCCTATGGAAAACTATTCCATAGCGCTGCAGCAGATGGTGGCCATCGCTCGCGCTGTGGATATGTCGGCGAAAGTGTTGATTTTGGATGAACCGACCTCTTCCTTGGATGACCTGGAGGTGGAAAAACTTTTTACGTTGATGCGGAAATTACGTGACAAGGGAGTTGGGATTATATTTGTGACACACTTTCTTGAACAGGTCTATTCCGTATGTGATCGTATTACGGTTTTAAGAAATGGACAGTTGGTCGGAGAATATCCTATTGCAGAATTGCCGAGACTCAAACTCGTGGCGAAGATGATAGGAAAAGATTTTGATGATCTTGCCTCCATCAAATCATTGAGAACGCAAAAACCAAACGGAACACAAGTCATCAAGGCCGAGCAACTTGGACATAGTGGTACAATCAAACCTTTTGATTTGCGTATCATGCAAGGGGAAGTCATTGGATTGGCAGGCCTGTTGGGTTCGGGTCGTAGTGAGCTTGCACGTTCCCTCTATGGCGCGGACAAGCCTGATTGCGGGGAGTTGTTTGTAAAAGGGAAAAAGTTTGTGCCTTCCCATCCTATAGATGCTATTCATAGGGGTATGGCCTATCTTCCCGAAGACAGAAAGAAGGAAGGCGTCATTGCGGATTTGTCAGTAAGGGAAAACATTATGATAGCTTTGCAGGCCAAGAAAGGCATGTTCAAGCTCTTAAGTAGAAAACAACAGGAAGAGTTCACTGATCAATATATCAGTTTGCTTCAGATAAAGACTGCGGACAGGGAGACCCCTGTCAAGCAACTTTCTGGAGGTAACCAGCAAAAAGTGATTATCGGCCGTTGGCTGCTGACGCAACCCGACTTCATTATTCTTGATGAACCCACAAAGGGTATTGATATTGGCACCAAGACAGAAATCCAGAAACTGGTGCTGAAACTTGCGGATAAAGGGACAAGTGTTCTTTTCATCTCTTCGGAGATTGATGAGATGCTCCGTACCTGTGACCACATGGCTATCTTGCGTGATGGTTCCAAAGTGGCTGAGTTGAAAGAAGATGAAATGAGCCAGAAAAGTATTATGGGAGCGATTGCGGGAGGAAACCAATGATAAGAGCTTTTTTGAAGAAACTGACAAGTTATCGTTTATTTCTGCCCATTGCAAGTCTCATTTTGGTTTTACTTGTCAACATGATAAAGACTCCTACGTTCTTTCAGCTTGAGATGAGGAATGGAGTCCTTTATGGATATATCATTGATGTTATCAACCGCGCCAGTGAATTGGTAATTCTTGCAGTTGGCATGACGTTGGTTGTCGCGGCCTCCGGGGGCACTGACATTTCTGTCGGAGCGGTCATGGCTGTTGCAGGGGCTGTGTGCTGTTTTGTGCTTGCAGGTGGGCAACGGACGGTCAATGCCTATCAGAATCCCTATATCTTGGGAGTTCTTGCGGCATTGCTTGCGGGAATTCTTTGCGGGGCTTGGAATGGATTTTTGGTTTCCAAGATGAAAATACAACCTATGGTAGCTACCCTGATATTGTTTACCGCTGGTCGTGGCATAGCGCAGTTGGTCACCCGCGGGCAGATTACCTACATCCGTGTGGAGAACTTCAAGCTTTTGGGGGCTAACATTCCCGGAGTACCTCTTCCCACTTCAATTTTTATAGCAATACTTGTGGTCATCCTGACCAACCTGTTATTGAAGAAAAGCGCCTTGGGCTTATATATCGAGGCAGTAGGGGTAAATAAGAATGCCTCCCGCTTGGTAGGAATAAAAAGCGACCAGATAATCTTCTTGGTATATGTGTTTTGTGGTCTATGCGCAGGTATTGCTGGCATGATTACTACCAGCAGGATTTATTCCGCAGATGCCAACAATATCGGTCTTAACATGGAGTTGGATGCCATCCTGGCTGTCGCGCTTGGAGGAAACAGTCTTGCTGGTGGACGGTTCACCCTTCTTGGTAGCGTCATCGGTGCCTATACCATCCAGGCCCTGACCACAACGTTATACGCGATGGGTGTATCCGCTGACCAGATTCCCGTATACAAGGCTATTGTAGTGGTGCTTATTGTCTCGTTGCAGTCAGAGGAGTTCGTTCGATGGTTTTCCAAGATGCAGGCAAGAAGAAAGGTGGTGGCATAGATGATAAAACAGAAAAAGAAATTCAATGAGAATACATTCCTGCTTTGCATCACTGTTGGCTTGTTCTTTGCGATGTATATAGCAGGGATGATAGTATTTCGGAAAAATGGATTTGCTCGTTTTCAAGTGTTCCTTAATCTCTTTATCTCCAATGCTTCCTTGATTGTTGTTGCTGTAGGAATGACTGTGGTAATGATAACGGGAGGGATTGATATTTCGGTCGGTTCCTTTGTTGCGATGTCGTGTATGATGCTTGCGAACATGATGGAAAACAAAGGATATGGAGCCGTATCATCTGTGTTGATAGTCTTGCTAATTGGTATTCTCTTTGGATTTGTCCAAGGTTTTTTGGTATCATACTTGAAACTCCAGCCTTTTATCGTGACGCTAGCGGGGATGTTCTTTGCCCGTGGAATGACTGCTATCATCAGTCAGGATATGATAAGCATTAAGAATCCTCTGTTCCTTTCCTGGGCAACAAGGAAGGTCTTCCTGCCTTTTGGAGGAACCATGAACAAGCGGGGCGTGCTGATTCGTCCCTATATCTATCCAACGGTCATTATCGCTTTGATTGTCCTTGTACTGATTTTTTTCATGCTTCGCTATACCAAGTTCGGCCGTAAGATTTATGCCATCGGAGGAGGTGAGCAAAGTGCGCTCTTGATGGGGTTGAATGTCAGGAGAACTCGCCTTTTGGCTTATATCCTTGATGGATTTCTTTGTGCTATTGGGGGAATCCTGTTCTGCTTGAATACCTGTTCAGGGTTTGTGGAACAAGCTAGAGGCTTCGAGATGGAGGCTATTGCCGCTGCAGTCATAGGGGGTACTTTACTGACTGGAGGAGTGGGTAATGTTTTTGGAAGTCTCTTTGGAGTTCTCATCAAAGGGACTATTGAGACTTTCATTACGTTCCAAGGCACCCTTTCTTCCTGGTGGACAAGAATCACCATAGCCGCCTTGCTGGCTTTCTTCATTATCTTGCAAAGTATTCTTGGATCAACCAAGAATAGGCGAAGAAATAGTAAATAATGAGAGCCGGCCACCTTGTTTGATTGTTAAATTACTACGATTTTCAAAATTCTTTGTTTGCAGAGGCCTAAATTAATGATACCCTATGGATACGATTTAATCTTAAGCTGAAATCATCAAATGAAGCCCGCCTTTGATGTTGTCTATAGTGCCAGTAGGCTAAGTTTTTGTTGCATTATGGCTATTTGTGACCTAAGATTAAGTGTATTAGAGATACTAGATGGATAAAATAGTCGAGCTACATGCTAAAGAATATGAGCAAAAACCTCAAGTGCTTTGTGAGGTTCCTGGGGTATGTACGCTTTTCGGAAGTTTTGCTGATTTTTGTAATGGATGGTCAATCGTAGGTACTGCGCAAACCACGCTCACTGTGGCTGTAAGCAAAAGGGATGACCAAATGGTCCGTCTGTATAATGCCACGGTGAATGATAGGAAGCGGTTCTCTCTTTCCAATATCAAGTTTCGCAAGGAAGATCGTTGGGGAAATTTCATAAAGGGTGTGGTATCCATCATGAGTGGAGAGAACCATCCCTTTTGTGGTTTGAATCTTACTGTCGAGGGCTCGTTGCTTCTTGGTGATCCCATGTCTATCAGTACCGCTGTCTCGTTAGGTACTTGTTTGGTTCTCAATAAACTTTTTGATCTTAAGCTTGACAATAGCACCATTATCCGAATTGCCTACCAATCTAATGTCGCTTTCAATAATGAAAGCTGTCGTATCAGCGATTTGATCGCTATGTTGAGTTTCAGGCCCAATCGCCTTTTGTTCTTTGACTTGCTTTCCGTATCGTATCAGGAGATTTCTTTTCCTTTCGGGGATTCGGATGCGGATTATGTCGCAGTGCTTTTGGATAGCAAGATTTCTCCTATCGCGATGCGGGAGGAAATAAAGAGCAAACGCTTGGCTGCCAAGAAAGCCTTTGATGCTCTTCGGAAGTTTAAGCCAAGTGGAGCCATCAGGGATTTTCCTGAAGGAGATTTGCATGCAAGGATGATTCCTCTTCCTGAGAACGAGCGGCATATTTGTACCTATGTGCTTATGGAATCACATATTACCAATGATGCTTCCTTTATGATCCAGCAACATGAAGTGGTGAACCTGGGAAAGGCTATGAACCGTATCCAGAATGGACTTCGTGACTTGATGGAGATGACTTGTCCTGAGGTGGACTGGCTCATCAAGCGTGCGAGTGAGACAACTGGATGTCTTGGTGCGGTACAGATAGCCAATGGGTTGTCAGGAAATATCCTTCTTCTCTTGAGCAAGGAGGCTTTGCCACGGTATATTAGTCGTCTGGAGGATTATGAGCATATCTTCGGCTTCCATCCCAAGTATTATATATATCAGAGTCAAGGTGGCGCAAAAGTTATGTTTCCTGAGGACTAATGGCAATATTGTTAGTAAATGATGATGGATATACTAGCGAGGGTATCAATACCCTTGAGCAGGAACTCATTGCGCATGGCTATGAGGTATGGGTGTGTGCCCCTTCTGGGGAACGTAGTGCTACAAGCCATCACATCACTTTGGGAGAGGGAGTGAAGGTGACTTCTTTCGGTCCAAATCATTACCATTGTAGTGGGACTCCTTCCGACTGCATCAAGTATACGCTTGCAAGTGATCTTTTCCCAAAGCGTCCCTCTTTGGTGATTAGCGGTATCAATCATGGATATAATCTTTCCACCGATATTCTTTATTCAGGGACTTTGGGAGCCGCCAGTGAGGCAGCCATGAATGGTCTTCCTACCATTGCCCTTTCTTGTCAGAGAGATGAGATGGGGAGGTATCCCTTTAGGCAAACGGCTGTCTTTGCCTGTGACCATCTTGAAGAATTCAAAGCCCTTTGTGCAAGGAATTGCCTGATTAATGTCAATGTACCCCCTCACTGTAAGGGCCAATGGGCACCAAGCACCGTGGATTTTCTTGATTACCATGACAGAATGGAAAAAATCCAGCTTGAGAATGTCTCCTCAATGGAATTAAAAATTCTTGGCAGCGCCCCCATGCAGGATACCGACAGTCAGGAAACGGATTTCATGAGGATTCGGCAGGGCCTTATTGCGGTAAGTGCGCTTTGTGTGCTGCCTGCGCTAAATCACAAAGCACAACAACAATTGCAGTTGCTCTCTGAGGCTTGTCATGTGTAATTGTTGCAGTTGCCCTATACGTTGCCATAAAGGTTTTTGCCCTTTTTTTGATGTTTCCTGCAAGGTGTGTGCGCTTTCTGTTGTTGCGTTCGCCCATACAATAAAGAAACGGGTCTTGAGGCGTGTGGCTTTGCCGATGAGACCGTTATACGCCGTTGTTCCTGTGAGTAAAGTTGCTTTCCATATCCTTCATCCTCGTTTTTGTTCAACGGAGGATACTGCTTCTGTTGCTTGACCTTGTCAGAGAGAATGGATACTTTTTGAATTAAGGAAGCATATATGGATAATAGGATTGTATATCTAGATAACAATGGAACCACCCAGATGGCCGACGAAGTCGTCAAGGCTGTCGACCAGGCTGAGTTCTTATATGGCAATGCTTCCAGCATGCATGGGCTAGGCCGTGATGCTGAGGCGGCGATCGAGGTTGCCAGGACCCAAGTGGCATCCCTAATCGACTGCAAACATGGCAGGATAATTTTCAACAGTGGTGCAAGTGAGTCGAACAATACGGTGTTTAATATTTTTAGAGATCGTATTGATGACAAAATTGATGCACGTACCCGCATTGTCACTACAGTCATTGAGCATCCGTCCATCATTGAGACGGTTAAATATCTCAAGAAGAAAGGATATCGGATTGATGAGTGTCCGGTGGACAAGACCGGTCGTGTCGATTTGGACGTCATGGCGAAGTTGATGGGCCCTGATGTGGCCTTGGTTTCAGTCATGACAGGAAACAACGAGACAGGTACCATCCAACCGGTGGATGAGATAGCCAGGCTTGCCCATGCCTGTGGGGCCTATATGCATACCGATGCGACCCAGGCAATAGGAAAGATTCCTGTGGCTATGGAGAAAAGCGGTTTTGATTATCTGAGTCTTTCCGGCCATAAATTTTATGGGCCCAAGGGCGTTGGGGTTTTGGCAGTGGCCAAGAATGCTCCTTATTGTCCATTCCTTCATGGTGGGCATCAGGAACAGGGGCTCAGGGCCGGGACCTATAATACCGCGGCCATCGTAGGTATCGGTGTGGCCTCCTCATTGGCCCAACGAGATCTTAAAGTTGAGCATGACAGGCTTTGGAACCTAAGGGAGATGCTCCGCAAGGGTCTTACGGAAGCTATTCCCTCAGTGGTGGTCAATGGGGCGACCAACCCCGAGTATATTCTCCCCGGGACATTGGATATGTCGTTCCCTTCAGCTGAGGGCGAGTCCATTCTTCTCTATCTGGATTTAGAGGGTATTGAGGTATCCACAGGCAGTGCCTGTGCCAGTGGTTCCCTTGAGCCAAGTTATGTGCTTCTTGCCAGTGGTATCGATATTGAGCTGGCGCATGGCTCGATTCGGTTTAGTTTTGGAAGATACAACACAGAGGACGATGTCCGCTATGTCATCGAGAAGATGCCGCCAATCATTGAACGGCTAAGGAAGATGTCAACAAGATGAGTAACAGTTTTATGTCCAATTGGGTATATACCCCTATAGTGAAAGAACACTTTATGAATCCTCATCATCTTTGGAAGGAAGAGGATAACTTTGAACCTAATGGAATTGGGGAAGTCGGGTCATTGGCCTGTGGGGACCAGATGCGAGTCGGCATCCTTGTCAAGGATGACAAGATCAAGGACCTCAAATGGCTTACCTATGGGTGCGCCAGCGCCATTGCAAGTACTTCCATGATGAGTGACATCGCTATTGGCATGACTCTTGACCAGGCTTACCATATTACTCCGACGATGATCACCGAGGCTTTGGGAGGACTTCCTGAGCATAAGTTCCATTGTTCCGTGCTGGGGGATAAGGCTTTGCGGGCGGCCATTGATGACTACCTGGAGAAGAACAAGATGCCCAATCCTTACAAGAACAGCATCGCCAAGATTATCTGCGAATGCAAGAATGTCACTGATATGCAGATTGAGGAACTGGTGAAAAGTGGCAAGGCAAAGACCTTGGAGGACTTGCAGCAGCTAACCGGTTATGGTACCGGTTGTGGCAAGTGCAAAGCCCAGGTACAGGATTTGTTTGAGGATTTCAAGCATATTTATAGCAAATAAAGCATTAGCCAAAAGGGGATTCTCTTGTGAGGAATCCCCTTTTATACATGATGGTTTGTCTTATTTCACGGAGGGAACGCTGAGCCCTAGCTCCTGAGCTATGGATTCAAGTTGCTCATAGACCTTTCTTGACAAAGGTACTCCCTTCTGGTCACATTCAATTTCTTTCTCATGTTCCTTCTGTCCAGCATAGAGGACACGTTCTTTCCCTTGTGCCGGTTTTGTGGCATTCAATTCATCCAGCATCTTTCCCAAATCATTCTTGAATTCCTCGGGATCCCTAAACAGGTCAAGACGTACAGCTCCAAAGAAATGGCACACCCGCGCACTGGTTATTTCAGAATCCATGACCGATTTCCCAAAAGGACCACCTGAGCATACCGCGCAGAGAATATCTACCAGTACGGCAAGGCCATATCCCTTGTATCCCGAGAATTGTTCCCCCTCGCCACCAAGAGGCAATAATCCACCTCCACGAAGATAGAGCATGTCATCGATGAGCTTGATTGCATCCGATGTCTCGTGTCCTTCGGTATTTACAGCCCAACCTTTCGGGATGCTTGCTCCTTCCCTTGCATAGGTCTCGATCTTACCTCTTGTCACACAAGTGGTGGCCATGTCCAGACAGAAGATTCTTCCTTTCGATGCAGGAATCGCCACTGCGATGGGATTGGTCCCAAACATAGGATCCCTTCCATTGGTGGGCACCCCCATGGCCGCGGTGTTTGTCATGGCAATTCCTATCATGTCATTCCTTGCCGCCATTTCCGCATAGTAACCTGCTATACCAAAATGATTGGAATTACGTACTGAAGCCACACCCATACCCAAGTTTCTTGCTTTGGCGATGACTTGCCCCATGGTGTTCTTGCTGAGACTCAGACCCATGGACCCTTGCCCGTCCAGAACGAGGGAGACAGGGGTCTCTCTGAGCACCAGAGGTGCCGTTGAGGTCTTCATAACCCCTGCCTTGATTCCATTGGCATAACGCCACAACCGAGCCATGCCGTGGCTTTGGATACCTCTGGCGTCAGCACTGACGAGGATGGTCGAGGAATCAAATGCCTCTTCAGCTGATAATCCAAGTTTTTCAAAAACCGAAATGCCAAAATCTTCCAAACTTTTACGCTCTATTCGAACTATCTCCATAAAGTATCCTTTTTTCTTTAGATGACATTATATTCACTTCCCCCAATGAACTCTCTGAGAAGCGAATCTGGGGGGACCAGGGTGTCCTCGATAGGCTGGAAGTTGTTGAGGAACTGGAGCAACCTTCTTGCTGTGGCATACACCATGTCGGGACTTGGCCTGACCATTCTGAGTAGTGGTTGTGCGAGAGGGGAGAGGACCGCGAGCTCATAGTCAAGAGCGGAGTTGATCATCACATCAGCATTATTTTGGTAAGGGAAGATATAAAGATTCTCTCCTCGCAATATCGAAGGAAGCATACTGAGTGTTTTCTCTGCGGAAGAACCCCTGGTTCGGTAATCCCTGACGATGCGCCGGATGATTCGATTGTCAGTGGTGCTTATCCTGTTATGGTTGTCGATGTTCACTTGGGTAAGAGCTGAGATATAGATTTTAAATAAAGAGTCGTTTTCCAGATTGTTATAGAGCTGAGGATTCATGCCATGGATACCCTCTATGACCAATATCGTCTGATTATCCAACTGGACAAGGGGTCTTTCAAATGTGGAATGAGTCTTGAAATCAAACCTTGGGAGGGCCACCGCTTTTCCCTCCAGGAGGTCTTGGAAGTTGTTTTGAAGCAAAGGAAGGTTCAATGCTTCAAGGCATTCCAGGTCTGGCTTCCCATTGGAATCCTTGGGTGCTTGGTCAGGAGGAAGAAAATAATCGTCCAGGCTTATCTTTATGGTTTTTTTCCCTCGGACCTGCAATTGCAAGCAAAGCTTGAATGCAAAGGTGGTCTTTCCTGAAGAGGACGGACCGGCGATGATTACAAACTTGGTTGACTGGCTACTGCAGATGCTGTCGGCGATATCCGCGATATTCTTCGCTTGATATTCCTCACTAAGACGAATAAAGGAAGAGATGGTGCTATTCATGCTAAGCTTGGATAATTCCCCGACACTCTTTACTTGGATGACGGGACTTTGTTCTTTATTCTTTTGTAAAGCCTTGAAAAGCAGGGGATTGTCCCTATATGTATCAAGTTGGGTGAAATTGAAAGATCTAGGATACCGAAGGAGGAGTCCTGTCTGGTTATAGACCCGCAGTTCCCAAACCGAGAGTAATCCACTTTGAGGAACCAATGGCTCGTAGCTGGTATCCTTGAACCCAGCCATCTCAAAAAGACCGACTGTGGGATTGTTGTTTGTGGTAAGCAGGTCGATGGTCTGGTCGAATTTCTTTTGTTCGAAATAGGAAAGAGCATCTTGGTAAGGCAATAAAACTCTCTCGATGGGAAGATTGGCCTTTTGGAATTCATTCATCTTCTCTATGATTTCCGATAAGGTTTGCTTGCTGAGAAGATACCGGTCATTAAAGGTGAAATAGTATCCATCACCTAATGCATAATCGATAATCAGCCGCCGGTTTGGATACAGGGCGTCAACTGCAGCGGAGAGGAGAAAACAGATGCTTTGCCTGTAGCTACGCTTGCCAAGGTCGGAAAAAAGTCTCTGTGGCACTAGGGCGCTATTGCAAATGAGTCTATCTGAAAAGCATCTGACCTCATTGTTCACCAAGGAACAGACATAAGGGTTTTCTTGGTATTCTGTTGACAGCTCCCCCTCGAGTCCAAGTGCGATCAAGGCATCCTTGACGGTGCCCCCAATTACAATCTGTGCTTGCGATTCATTAAAAGTGACAGTAATCTGGTCCATACCTTCTACTATACTAATTATTCTTGAAGTAAACAAATCCTATTCTCTCATTGACAGCTCCAAAAACGTTGGATACAGTCGGTGGTATGATAAAGCACAAGATGGAAGAGTTCCCCTATCGACAGAGAAAAATTCTTGTTGTGGATTTGGAAAAAGAAAGTAGCAAATTCGTGGTTTTAGAACAAGACTACTGTAAACGGTACTTGGGTGGTCGGCTTATGTCCTTGTCCCTCTGGGATTCTTATTGCGATTATCAGAATCTTGCCCCTTTTTCGTATGAGGCAGGGAACCCCATAGTCATCGTCTCCGGGGCTTGCAGTGATTTGGATACCCCTTATGTGGATGGGTATGTCATCACCACCAAAAGCCCTGTCACTCAAAGCCTTGTGACTTTTGCAGGACATGGTCCTTTTGCCAAGGTCCTCTTTGGCTGTGAGGTCTGCGCTTTGGTGATTAAAGGACGACGCAGTCGTCTCACTTCATTGGCTATTGATGGTCTGGATGTACATTTTTCTACAGATGAAACATTACATAATCTTGCAGTAAGCGATTGTTTGGCTCGTTTGAATTCCTCTCACAGCATTATTCTTGGTCCTGCAGGAGAACATCAGGTACCCTACAGTAGCATATCGATTGACCATGAAAATATCGGGAGAGCAGGTCTTGGACAGGTGTTCGCCACAAAGAATTTAAAAGCGATTACTTTTAAATGCCTAAAAAAAGAACGAGCCGGGTATGACTCCGAACAATTGGGCAAACTTGGCGAGATTTATAGGAAGTTGGAGCATTACCAAAAGAAAACTGATTTGGTGGGCTACAGTGAAAGGAATGGATGGGCTGCAGTCAATTGCTTCAGGGACCGTACTGACGGTCGGCTTTGGGCTTTGAAAGGCAGGAATGATTTTGCCCAGTATTTTGCATTGGGAACCAATTTTTTAAAATTTGATGGTGATGACATCAAGCCTCTCATAGATCAATGCGCTGAATTGGGGCTTGATCCTTACTCCACCTCCGTGGTCCTGCTGTGGGCAAGAAAGCATTTTTCTCAAGATCTTTCTGATATCCCCCATATCTTGCAAGGTATCGCTTACCGCAGGGGGAACTCTGCGATGCTCTCTGATGGGGGTGATAAGGATTTCTATTGTGTGGGAAACCTTGAGCTGGCACCTTACGATTTACGCGCTTTGCCAGCCCAGGCTTTGCTTGTGAGTCTTAATGATGATACTTTGGTTTATCCTGACATGATTTGCGGCAATCATTTCAAACGAGGAAAGGAAGGCAAGTATGCAAGGCGGGCCGTCTTCTGCCAGGATCTTCGCTTTGCCATGGAGACTCTTGGTTTGCCTTATAGTTTGAGCATTCCTTATTTTAATCAATATCTGAATTTTTTCATGAAACCCTTTGCGATTCTGGCAAGGCTTGCCAGTGCAGGAGAGGGATATTTTGTGAGTGAGGAAAACATGCGTGCCTATGGAAGGCAATGCTATCGTTTGCGAAAGGAAATCAATGATAAACTTGGATACAAGGAACCCCGTACCTTACCCCTTGAGGTGATGGTCGACCCTTCATCCAATTATATTCGGGACCAAGTGATAACCCTGCCTCGATTATTGGAGGCCTATACCCTGTTGAGGGAGAGGAACTGAATTTTTTGATCATTTTCCAGATTTTGGATTGAAATCCCTCGTTCTGTGATTAAGGCGTAACTGGTATGGTCATTTCCACGAGGGAAGGCCGCGCTTCCAGGATTGAGGATGATGATTCCCTCCTTGTCCCGGTACAGACGACTCTGATGGATGTGCCCAAATATAAAGATATCATCTTTATGCATATCAAATCCATTGGGAGTCGGATATCTGTCTCCATGGGTCATTACCACCTGTCGACCGAAGAGGGGAAATCGCTGTACAAGAGGGGGCAGGATAAAGGAACTGAAATCATAGGCGTTATCACAATTGCCACGGACCAATATGGTCGGTATTGGTAAACAACTGAACAGGGTATGAAGGGACTGCATACCGATGTCTCCTGCCAGTAAGAGTTCGGATGCCTGATGTTCTTCACATCGGCTGAGCAATTTTTCTAAGGCATATACGGAACCGTGAATATCTGATGCAACAAGTTTGGTTTCCATCGTTTTTGTATCACTATATCTTTTTTTCGTGAAAAGTGTATAAAAAGGACGAATGTTTCTTGTGTAGTGATAAAAATGCTGGTATTATGCTACAAGAGTTATATAGAAATTCACGTAGACGAAGGAGAGACGATGTCTGAAATCAGAAAGCTCACCTGTAGTGACGGACATACGTTGTGCTATCGTGTTTGGTCTCCCTCCAAAGGGGTCCAAGTCAAAGCAGTGCTCCATATTCTTCATGGAATGGCAGAATATAGTGAACGCTATGATAAGTTCGCTCAATTTCTTGTAAATCATGATATTGCCGTGTATTGTCAGGATCATCGTGGTCATGGCTTGACGGCTCAAGAAAATAATGATCAGCTAGGATTTCTTGCGGAAAAGGATGGGTGGCAGCGTATTGCTGCTGATTCTTTTGAGCTTGATAATGTTATTACCAATGATTATCCCAAGCTCTCCCTGTTTTTGATGGGTCATAGTATGGGGTCGTTTCTTGCGAGAACTGTGATGGTGCAGCATCCTGATCTTTTCAGTGGAGTAATCATCATGGGAAGCGGTTCCTCAAAGGGTCTTGTCGGTAGGATTGGACGGATGCTCGCTGTCCACAGTGTGAAGAAGCATGGGCTTCACTATGTGGATGAGAAGATTGATAAGATGAGTTTTGGTTCCTACAATAGCCGCATTCCCGATTGTGCAACCAGTTTTGATTGGCTTAGCAGGGATCCGGTTGAAGTCCAGAAATACATTAAGGATCCTCTTTGTGGTTTCAAATGTCCTGCGATTTTCTTTGTTGATTTGCTTGATGGCATTGAATATGCGAACAATCCCAAGAATGTCCTTTCCATTCCCAAGGATTTGCCTTTGCTGATAATAAACGGTACCATGGACCCTGTCGGCGACTATGGCAAGGGTGCACGCAAGGTATATGACTTGTACAAGGATGCGGGTATTTCCGATGTCCATCTTTCTCTGGTGCAGGAAGCGCGGCATGAATTGCTCAATGAGACAAATCGGAAGAGTACCTGCGCTTATTTGCTTAAGTGGATAACCGATCGGATTTAGGAATGAAATTCAAAGAGAGAATGAAATCTGTGGGTAAGCTTGCATATCTGGCTTACCAGATGGGAATGAAGGACAACGTTTTCACCGCTGCAAGCTCAATGGTGTATTCAACACTGATGGCTTTGGTACCAGGATTTACTTTTGTTTTGACTTTTTTTGGTGCTTTTGGAGTATTGCAGACTTTTGTGAATCAGTTGGCTAGATGGTTTAGCGAGGTCTTTGGCAATACGGCGGGAGTCCAACTTGTTTCTCTTTTGGGGACTTATACCACCAATGCGATGAAACTTGGTGTGGTCGGCTTGATTTCTTTCTTGGTTACCATGGTCTTGCTCATTAACAAAGTTTGGACTCTGATTAACCGTATCTTCAGGACCTCGATGAATCGGAATGTTTTTAAACGAGTGGCGGGTTTCGTCACTTTCCTGATTATTTCCGTGCTCCTTGGTGCTGCTTACATCAGTATGCAGGGAATAATGGACACCTGGTATTCCAAGTTCCTTGGTTTGTCTGTTGAAGGATGGGCAAGAATTGTTGGCATGGTTGTTCCTCGTTTCCTTGTATTCATGATGTTCTTCCTTTTGATTTATTTCGTTCCGAATATCAAGGTAAAGTTCTCTTCTGCGGCCATCGCGGCTTTGATTGGTACGGTTGAGGTGTTGGTTTTCAATCAGATACTTTCTTCCCTGACTATCATGATGGCAAATTACTCAGTCATATATGGTTCATTCGCCGTTATTTTTCTCTTTCTTTTGTGGATGTATGCATTTTGGGTGATTGCTTTCTGGTGTGTGGAATTTGCCTATGTCCATCAATTTCGTCCTGATTTGCAGAAGTACAAGGGGCTTCCCCAAAGTCCTGCCTTGCAACTCTCCGAAGGGGTGAACATCACGATGCTTATCAGTAGTAATTTCCGTAATGGACAAGGTCAGACAAGCACACGGGAGATGATTGACCGTCTTGCCATCCCTGAGAATCGTCTGTATGGGTTCTTGGATCTCTTGCAACACCTGAGATTTATCACCCCAACCAATAACGGTCGTACGGAATTCACTGTGGCTCGCCCATTGGATTCCTTGAAGGTGCAGGATCTGGTGAAAGCCCTCTATAGCCTCGAGACCATCTCCTCCGATGAACATGACACTGCAGGCGAGGCAATAGCGATGCAGGTGAAAGATCATGGGATTGCAAGTTTAGGCACGCTTACTATAGAGAATCTCCTGCAACGGGTCTAGCCAGAAAGATTCCCTCTTGATATGGTGGTATTCATATGATACTTAACAAAGATAGTGCACAAAAGATTGATACCCTCTACTGGCATGGAATCATTGACGCCGATACAGGTGTGATAGAAAACGAACGGTACAGGCTTGCAAACCTTGTCCTTTCATTGCATCGTAATCCTCAGTTGAAGAACGGGCAGGAGCTTATCTCTGTTCCTTATGCCCTTTCTGCCAAGCGGGGTGATGATTTGATTTTGGTTGTCAGCATCGAGCAGGAAGATCTCAGGGCCATGGCTAGGAATCTGGGATGTAGCCTTAGGGAACTTCAGCAGGAGAACAATACCAAAGGAACCCTTGGTCCTGCTCATCTTGTTGCCTATTGTGAGGCTGAACGGGAAGACTTGGGGCTGTATGAGGACAAGATGGATGAAACCTGCGCAAGAATCACCCTCATGGACTGGGCCTGTGATATTGTCGATATCATGGAAGACCCGGTTCCACTAGCATAACGTGAATTGGGTATCCCGGACTATCAGCATCTTTTCCTTTTCAAGCTTTTGGATTTCTTTGGAAAGTGAACCTTGGTCTATCCCCAGCAGGGATGCCAAGGTTTTTCTGTTCATGGCCAGGATGAAGGTGTTTGCATGGTGTTGCTCTCGTTGCAGGGAAAGGAAATAAAGAAGTCTGTCCCTGACTGTTTTCTGACTTAATGTGGCGCAATGGTCAAACAAGGTCTGGTTGGTTCCTGCAAGTATCTTGGTGAGATTTGCAGCATATTCCCTGTTCTCAAGGATTTTATCCACAGGGACGGCCGCCACAAGGCTCTGTTCCCTGGCCACTGCTGAGAAACTTGCCCGATTTCTGGTGATAGCCAGGGCTTCAGCGAAGACCTCGGACTTTGTCTTTATGCCAAGGATGCTTTTTCTTCCCCAGTTGTCTTCATTCAGCAGCTGCACTGAACCTTCGATTATCAAGAATATGTTCTTGGTCACCATCCCTTGCCCAAGGATTATTTCTTCCTTCTCATACGAAGAATACTCGATCAGCATTGAGGAAAGTTCTTCCTTGAGTTTTTTGATGTTCTTGCATTGAAAAAGAGGGCAAGTGGCAAAAGGACCGAAGTACTTTGTTATATCAGAGCTATCTAATTTATTCATAGGAGAATAATTATTCATATTTATCACTGAAGTTACTCACAAAGTAAGGAAAATGCAAGAGAGACATCCGTTGGATGATTGCGATATCGTCCGATATGATATAACCCTCTACGGAGGAATCGTCCTTTTTTTTACTATGGATGCAAATTCCTTACTTCAAAAGGAAACGAAAACTCTTGAGTTTTACTTAAGAGTATTGCTTTAGCTATAGTGATGCAAGTAATATTGTCATTATACTGGACTTGTTAAGAACAGGAGTTTTGAATGAATAAAAGACGAACTACAATCATTATTTCACTTGCCTTGGTTCTTTGTCTTGTCGGGTGTGCTTCTACCGCCCAGACAGGCCTTTCTGTAAGTAGCGTCGCTCAGGATTCAGAATACTTGCAAGTGTATTTTGGAGTTGCTCCATTTGAACCTACGGTGACGGGTGAGGCCTTTGATGTGGCTCTTAAGGCTGTCGTGGGTAAGGACTATGTGGATGAGGATTCCTTCTCTCCAATGAACGCTGTCGTCTCATGCGTGAAAGCCGCCAGCTTGGATGAACTTGCGCAGACCTATGGTACTGAGAAGGCTGCAAAGAATCTTGCCAAGTACGGTATCTCAGGTCTCTCAGGCCCCAATGCCCAGTATGTTGCTTGCGCATTGGATTCAGGTCTGATTGATGGTGCAACAGCCAAGACCCTTATCAAACAAGAAGCCCTTTCGAGTGACAGAGCAACTGAATTAGTGATGGCTGTGGTCAATGCTGATGGCAAAGGAAGACAATACCTTGGCTACAGTGATGATGCTGATATTGAGGCGAAACTCGCCAATGCTTTCGGTACTGTTGAGTTGTACAGCAATCCCGAACTGGATGGTATTGGTGCCAAAATCGTCCAGGAGAAAGTCTCCACCGGTTTCAACTTGAAAAAGGAAGCGAACAATAGCCGTTTCCTGCCTTCACTTACTTTGAGGTATGGACATGACAGTGCCAAGCATGCCAAGCAACTTGTTGCATTGCTGAACAGCGAGGGGATTCGGGTCAGAATTCAGGTTGAGCCAAAGACCTCTATTTATGAATATCTTTTGGATTGGGGTCCTGTTCCCGAACCATCTGCAACCTATCGCGTGGAGAAGTACAGTGATGATTTGTACTTGGTGCATGCCGTGGAATATGATATGAGCCTGGAATTCGCCAACGAAGCTGATTTGGTGAGGTTCAACTCTATTATCGAGCAATATTCCAAGAAATATGATGACAACCAGAAAGAAGGAAGTACGGTGAAATTGATTAGTGGTGCCTGGTGGCAACCGTTGTATAGTGCGACTTTCAATCCAGATGCTTCTGCATACAAGATGATTTATGATAATATCCTGTATTCCACCGACGGTTCGTATTCCATTCATCCTTATTCTCTTGCTGGTGGCAAGGATGCTCTGGATACCAAGCTTGTAGAGCTTTCGGGACATGCTCCTGTCGTAGAGGAGCGGTATGTGAACAATGCATTCTATCGTTATCTTACCGGTGAGGATCACCAGTAAGGAACGGGGAACAATAGGAGAAAATGAAAATGAAGAAATCAATTTCTATGCTTCTTGTCCTTGCCCTGCTCGGCGGTTTTGTATTTGCCTCGGGAAGCAAGGAACAGGTACCAGCAGCTGCTGATGCCTTGAAGATTGCCATAGTATCCAGCCCTTCCGGGGTGGATGATGGTTCTTTCAACGAGGATAACTACAACGGTATCCTGTCGTTCGTCAAGAGGCACCCG
>Ga0172381_10001641_pt1 | contig 25825 bp, 28 predicted proteins | sample Leawel6488metaG_FD_119754 | JGI IMG/M metagenome (GOLD analysis project Ga0172381, IMG submission 119754) | Leachate microbial communities from a municipal landfill in Southern Ontario, Canada - Leachate well 64-88 metaG | ecosystem: Engineered > Solid waste > Landfill > Unclassified | place... | reverse complement strand
TTCAAAAATTTCTTCATTTTTATATATGGATTCTATATTCTCTAATATTTGTTTAATGCCTTTATCAGTTACATATGGTGTATTTAATGTAAACTGTAAGTTGTTATCTTTGGCAGCTTTGAATGCTTTATCTAATTCTTGTTTTGTAGGAATAAGATGTTGGCAAAAAGCATCTGCAAAATAAATTCTATTTATTTTTTCTTTAAAAACATTATCATTATATAATTTTGTTTCTATAGCAAAATCCATTTACTGCCCCTGTAAATTCAATAATTTGTACTAGTACTAAGTCTAGATGTTTTACTTACCATTTTGGTTGGCATCATTTCAATTTAAAAATTTCTTTAATCACAGTAATTTTGTTATATTTTTCAAGTATTTTTTTTAACGTTTTTAAACTTATCCACAACTTAGTAACAAATAAAGTCTTTTTTTAACATAAATTTTATAAACATTAAAAACATATTCATTTTTCAACTATTTTTTTAAACAATATTTATTAATAACTTAACATATCTTATTAAAAAAAGGATTTTTATCAACAATCTTTAGATTTTATTTTTTTAAAATATTAGAAACCCTTTCTAAATCTGATAAATTATTATAATTGAAAATAATTTTGCCTTTTTTACCATTTCCGGTAATCTCAACTTTTGTTCCAAATAGTCTTTGCAATTCTTCAATCAAATTAGCTATTTCAATATCTTTTATTTTCTCAGCTTTAGGATTTTTATTATTATTTTTTGATATAGATACAATATTTTCTATATCTCGAACAGTTAAACCCTGTTCAATAATTTGTTTAACTAATTCTTGTAATTTAGATTCATCAGTTATCCCTGCAAGCATTCTGCCGTGACCGGAAGATATAGCCCCGCTAATAATCATATTTTGGATATTATTTGGCAAATTTAATAATCTCATAGTGTTAGCAACTACAGATCTGTTCTTGTTAACTATCTGAGCGATTTGTTCTTGAGTGTATTTGTAATCTTCTGCATATTTTTTATATGCAGTTGCTTCTTCAATTGGATTTAAATCTTCTCTTTGGATATTTTCTATTAGTGCAATGTCCAATTTCTCTTTATCAGAGGCAGAAGTTTTAACGATTGCTTTAATGTCTTTGAGTCCGGCTAATTTGCTTGCTCTTAATCTTCTTTCTCCTGCTATCAATTCATATTCGCCCGGAGCAATTGATTGAATAACTAATATTGGTTCAAGTAATCCGTTCTGTTTAATAGATTCTGCGAGTTCTTGTAATTTATCTTCATTAAAGTTTAATCTTGGTTGATGTCTGTTTGGTTTTATCTTATCAATTGCAATTTTTACTATATGTTCTGCAGGTGTTGCTGTTTTATTTGATGTAAGCGGTGATAATATTGCTTCTAATCCTCTACCCAATTTTTGTTTTGACATTATTATGTTCTCCTGTTATTTTATGATTTGTTGTTTTGACAGAAATTCTGATGCAAATTCTAAGTATGCTTCCGTGCCTTTGCAATGTTTATCATATAGTATAATTGGTTTTCCAAAGCTAGGAGCTTCAGCCAATTTCACAGTTCTTGGTATTTTTGTATTGTAAACTTTGTCTCCAAAGAATTTTACAACTTCTTCAACAACTTGTTGAGACAGATTTGTTCTGCTATCAAACATTGTGAAAAGAACACCTTCCAAATCTAAATTATATGTTTGCATAAGAGCAAAAATTGTTTTTGAAAGTTGTCCAAGTCCTTGCAATGCAAAAAACTCACATTGCATTGGGATTAGCACTGTATCAGCTGCAACTAATGAATTAATTGTTAGTAATCCTAAAGAAGGTGGACAATCTATAACAATATATTTATAAACTTTTTGAAATTTCTCTAAAGCTAATTTTAGTCTTTCTTCTCTTTGAGGAATATTAACTAACTCAATTTCAGCACCACTTAAGTCCATATTTGCAGGTGCAACATCTAACCAATCCATAGCAGTCGTTCTTAATGTATCTTCTAAAGCAACTCCATCAATCAAAACATTATAGATTGTTTTTGTTATACCTACCTGGTCTATTCCTAGTCCGCTTGTTGTATTTCCCTGAGGATCCATATCTATTAACAGACATTCCTGTCCTAACTGAGCTAAACTTGCAGTAAGATTTATTGCTGTGGTTGTTTTTCCTACTCCGCCTTTTTGATTGGCTATTGCTATGACTTTACTCATGTGGTGGCTCCTATTTAATATAACCCATATCTTTTGCTAACTGTTTTAATTGTTGTTTATTGCAACTTTTCAATATATGTATGTTTTCTGTTATTTTAGTTATATCCCAGTTCCACCATTTCATTTTTATAAGGATATCTATAGTTTCATCATCAAAACGTTTTTTTATTATTTTAGCAGGATTACCACCAACAATAGTATATGGAGGAATATCTTTTGTTACAATAGAATAAGACCCAATAATTGCTCCATCTCCGATATGGACACCCGGAAGTATTACAGAATCTTTCCCAAGCCATACATCATTGCCTATTACAGTATCACCTCTAAATTTACAATCAGTATCATTCCATTGTTCTTTTCCCCATTTGCCTGACAAATGAAGGAAAGGGTATGTTGTAAAGCAGTTGGTATTATTATGGTGAAAAGCTCCCATAAAAAATTTTACATTTTCTGCCAGACAACAAAATTTACCTATTATTAGTTTGTCATCTAAGAAATGATATAAGACATTTATTTTAAATTGTTTTGCACTCGTTTCTCCAATTGTATAATTGCCAACAATAATTTTTTTAGAGGTTACTATATTTTTTATAAATACAGCAGCTTTGTTTGTTTGTATTGGGTAAATAACTTTAGGAGATGGTATTTGTTCTTTTTTATAATTCATAATTCCATTTGTAATACTAATGTTTCATGTGAAACATTATAACTTATTATTTAAATTTTTAGCAAGTTTTTTATTTCTAAAATTTTATTATAATTTTTAGATTGAGAAAAAAATATATTATTTTGATACAGATGCTCTTCCGTATATGGAATATTAATGTTTTCATTAATTTTAGTATGAGGTATTGAGTGTGTATTTTGACAAAGATATTCTTGAGTCTAAATTATGTACACTTTTACCAAACTAATATTTTGATTTTGCATAACTATTAAAAGGATGTTTTGTCTTCTCTTCTCCTTTTTACATCCATCATCACTATTTATTTGTTCATTGATATTTGGACTTTCAAGACTAAACCTTGGGTTGATGGATTTTGCATTAACATTAATTCTGTAAGTTCTTGATCTGTAAATTTTGAATGTAATCCATTTTGAGTATGAAATAAAATTTGTTGTTTCCATTTATAATTTGCTGAAGTAAATGTTTTAATCAGTTGTTTGTATATTTCTTGTTTTATATTTTGTTTAGAAAATATTTTATTTAAATTTTTCATATGATTACTGCATAATATTGTGAAAATTCTATCTAACGCTATAGATGTGTTGTGGGAAAGTTGATTTAAAATAGATATAATTTACTCAATACCAGTATAACAGAAGTAATAATAATATCAGATGTATCAATGTGCTTAAAATATTGTTCAGATATATTAATAGGGAATTTAAAGTGATAATGTTTTCGCTTAATGCCTTTTATATAATGGCTACAGCCGTATTTGTTGTTAGATTTTGGATTTTTATCTAAAATCTAACATTTGTTCATATGATCAAATAATTGTATATAAATAGGTTGTTTTTTAAATAAGAAGGTAAATTTAATAATCCTACGATTTTGCAAAGAAATCATAATCTGTGAAATCATATAAAGTAGGGTAATTGATAAAAAATTGTCATATACCTACTTTTGTTTCACATGAAACAAAAGTAGGTAAAAAGAGTTTATTTTTTGATTAAAGATTTAATGTCTATAGATTTTTTATATAAATCAAATTGTGAAGTTATAAATAAAGTAGTTTTCTTGCTATCAAATCTAGATTCTCGTAACATATATCCCACCCAATCACTCCATATTAATTTATCATTCCCGTCCATTAAAAATATATCTACATATCCTGTAAAATAGCTTGGAGCAATTAAAATATTTAAATCTTCATCGTAAGTTATATTTTTGACTGTATAATGAGCTCGTATTTTACGTTTTAATTGATATGTTTGTGCATCGTATACGTATATTCTAGCTTTTTGTGGATAGGCAATGTAAAGTTCTTGATTCCTAACCGATAATGCACTATATCCTTGACAATAATCCATTTCAATCTTAGATAGTAGATTAGTATTAAGTGAATATTCCAACATATATTTCATACTAAACCACCAAAAAGTTATAATATATGAATTTCTAAAAGGATTATATAATATAAAATCTTCTCCCCCTGTTGTTTTTACTTCATTTATTATATTTAGAGTGTTCATATCTATAATTATTAATTTATTATAACTTTCTATGATGAGAGCAATGGTATTAGATTGATTATCATAAGCTATTCTGTCTGAAAAGCGAGGATCTGTTTTTTTTATAATTTTTTTTGTTCTTTTTAATTTGAAATTATTAGAATCTAAAATATTAAAAATCCCAGTTCCGCCATCAAACAAATAGTATTCTTCTTTTTGTTCATTAAATGCTATTTGTTGTAATCTACAGATACGAGTGATATGATATTTTTGTATAGAATTTCCGTTATCAATAATAAAATTTTCAAAATGTTCAATTTCTTCCATTATTTTTTGTTCTTTGTTAATAGCATTTGACAAATCGGATATTACAACTCTATTCATTTTTTTATCTACTGCTATACTGTAAGTATCTATGTTGTTAGGTGAACATTTTTTAAAATCACTATAAAAAAACAGAATGCCGCTTGTTAAGATTGTTGTCATAAAAAAAATCAAATACGATCTAAATATTGTATATTTATTTTTCAAGATGTAAATTGCAATATGATTTGGTAGCATAATATCACTGATAATTGGCAATAAAAGAAGCATTTTTGTGTAGGGATAGAGTTTATGATTATTTAATAATAAGAGTATTGTATACATTAAAGGAACCAAGTAATAGAAAAGAATTGGCAATTTATAAAATATAATATTAAATGAAACAATATACATAATAGACAATAGTAAAATATTGAGTAAAATTTTGTATATTTCTTTTATACGGAATATATTCAATGATATAAATATAAAACTATTTATCAAAAAAATAAATATTATTTTAAGTATAGCTTGAGCTATTATTATAAAATTAGGGTATAATAGCATAAATAATAAAATTTGATATTTATCAAAGATTAGTTGAGAAATATGGTCTAACTTATTATATGAAAAAATATATGATATTATACATTGGAAAAAATTCTCAGAAATTGCAAATTTTATATTTATTAAGGCGAAAATACATAAACAAAAGATTGATAGTGTTATAAATCGAGCTAAGTAAAAAAACATCCTATAGACAGTACTCTTTAATATTTTTGATAAAAACATATAAACTCCAAATTTACATTCATAAAAAGTATTTTATTTTTCAATTATATAATTCCCAAGTACCATAAAATCTAAAGGAGTTGTATAAAATACATTCAAAGCATCATTCGGAGTTCTAGTAATAGGAAATCCTTTTTTATTTAAACTTGTATTTAATAATACATTTGTATTGGTTAGATACCCGAATTGCTTAATAATATCATAGAAAAATGGATTTCTATCTTTCTTTACAATTTGTACTCTTGCAGTATTATTTATATGAATAGTTGCAATTATCTCGTTTTTTCTGTGTTGTTTAATTTTTGCATTTATAACCATAAATTCAAAATTAGCACTAGTGTTGTTCGGAAAATCAAAATATTCTTCAGCATATTCTTCTAATACTGATGGAGCAAAAGGCTGAAAAGTTTCTCTTTGTTTAAATTCTTTATTTAGTATGTTTTTAATTGTTTTGCTTCTAGGATCTGCGATAATGGATCTATTTCCCAAAGCTCGAGGTCCATATTCCATTTTCCCATTGAATATTGCTCCAATTTGTCCTTGAGCTATTCTTTTTGCAATAATTTTAGTAAGCATATTTGATTCATAATATATATATTTTGTTTTTACTCTATTTAATTCTTTTTTTATTTCCTTATTTGAAAATTCTGATCCAAAATAAACAGAATTCATTCTGTTTATTTGTAAAGAATTATATTTATTTGCAACATATAGCGCTCCACCTAAAGAAAGTCCAGCATCACTTGCTACTGGCTGGACAAACATATTATCAAATTCATTCGAATATGCTAATTTTGAATTTAATTCGGCATTCAAAGCAACACCGCCAGCGAGACATAGATTATTTGATTTATATTGACTATTTTTCAGTTGTTTTAGAAGTGTGAAATATGCTTTTTCTAAACTTTCTTGAGCAGTTTTTGCAACAGATAAATAGAAATCATCTATTCCATTATTTTCAATTCTAGCTGTTTTTTGTATTTGTTTTATAAAATAATCATTAAATAATGGTTCTTGTCTTGATGGATTGGATTTACCATACATAATCCTAGAATCTAAAAAATTTGTGTTTAATGAGTATGTTTTATCTGTAATATTTAAAAACTGAGAGACAATAGAATTTGTTTTTGAATTATACCCAGCAAGAGCCATTGTTTTGCATTCATCGTTATCATATTTAAATCCAAGGAATTGTGTAATTGCTGCATAGAATAATCCTAAAGAATTTGGCTTTGAATAATTTGTAATTTCTTTTATGCCAGTTCGATCTGCATAAAATAAAACAGTACTTCTGTTATCTCCAGAAAAATCAGCTGTTATAATATAGCTATTGTCAAAACCGCTAACATAATATGCAGAAGAAGCATGTGCTAAATGATGATCAATTAAAATAATTTTCGGACAATATTTAAATTTAAAATTAAAAAAATTTGTTAGTATTTGTGTCATTGAATCGTAAGTTGCTCCTGCAAATACAACAAAATCTACATTCTGAATATTAATATTTGCTTGTTGTAAGCAAAATTTAATAGAATTTTCTGGCAATACTCCAGGAGCATGTTTGATTTTAGTAAATCTTTCTTCTTCTGCACATGCAATAATCTGTCCGTTTGCAATTATAGTAGCAGAGGAATCTTGGTTGCCAGCTCTTGTTCCGCCATTAATACCTAATATAGTTTTCACTAAGACCTCTTTAGTTGTATTTACAATTTAACCTGAATATTGATTGTTTTTTACCAGTGTTTATATCTAAAAGTTTTACTTATTCATTTTGAATAACCAAAAAAAACTATAAATTCTAAAGTTGATTATATCATATAACGACCATGTTATATCTTTAATTTTCCCAAAATGAGTTGTTCCAAATTTTCTAGGATTGTAATCTATAGTTGTACTGGTTACATTATATTTTAAATATTTTGCTCTTAATATCATTTCAGCCATTACAAACCCTGGACTTTTCGATTTTGGTATTATATTTTCTAAGATATCTCTTTTAAAAATTATTGTATAGTTCATATCTGCAATATCTATTGCAATAAATGGGAAAAATATATGAATTATGATTCTATTACACATAGAGACAATCTTTCGCCAAATAGATGCTCCTGTGTAGTGGCTTCTTTCTAATACCAATAAATCAAAAGGGAAATTTTTATCAATAATATTTTTAATATTTTTAGGATTTAATGGTAAATCTATAGAGTTAAATGTGATATAATTATTCTGAGCTTTTTTAAAACCATTTATTATAGATATACCTAAATTTTGATTTATTGAATGTTTAATAATTTTAATATTATCATATAGAGGGACAATATTTAATAATTTTTCATATGTATTGTCAGTACTACCATCATCAACAACGATTATTTCATATTTGCTAAAATCATTCGCTAAAACAGTATTAGTTTGTTTTATGGCATCAATAATATTAGATTGTTCGTTATACGCAGGCATTATAATTGAGATAGATATTGACTTGCTATCGATCATATTGATATTTCTTTCCCTTTTGCTAAAAGTGATTTAGAACAAGCAGACAAAATAGAACTAATTTGTAAAGCAAAATGAGAATTTGTCAGTGGACTGTTTTTTTTATTGATTGATGATAAAAAATCGTTACATACATTCTGTAATGCCTCTTCTTGTGAAAGTTTGGGTATAAAAATATCTCCCATTCTATAATCAACAAGAAAAATTTCCCTATTATTCATATTATTATTAAATTTATATCCTTTATCATATACTTTTATTTTTTCAGTTGGCTCTATATCATCATATACAATAGTTTTTTTACTCCCACCAATAAATATTTTTTTATTTTTAAAGGGAAAATTCCAAGAACAATTTATGTGAGCAATTTGATTGGTTTTAAATTTGAATGATAAATATGCCATATCTTCAATATTATTTTTTGTATGGGCTATACCTGTAGCTATTACGGAAACCGGCATTTGTTTAATAAGATATTTCATTATAGATATATCATGTACGGCTAAATCCCATATAACATTTACATCGTTTCTAAATGTTCCCAAATTCATTCTCTGAGCATCGAAAAATAGAATATCACCTATAATATTGGAATCAATAAGTTTTTTAATTTTTTGGACAGCACTTGTATATAAAAAAGTATAATCAATCAATAAGGATAGGTTTTTATTCTTGGCTAACGATACTAATTTCTCAAATTTGTTTTTAGAATTAGTACATGGCTTTTCTACAAGTATATGCTTGTTATGCTCAAGAGCAAGCTTTGCATATTTATAATGTTTGGATACAGGTAAAGCTACAATAATTGCATCTACAGTTTTATCTCTTATTGCAATAAGGGCATTGTTTATGCATTGGGTGTTTGGGTACATGGATTTTGCAATATTTAATCTATCATTATCTTTATCAACTATATATAAAATATTACAATTATCAATTTTAGCAAAATTCCTAACTAAATTTGGTCCCCAGTATCCAAACCCCAATATAGCTACATTTAATATCATTTATGCACCAAATTCGAAATATTTTTTAAATGCAATTTTTGGTATTAATTGCATTTGTGATAAAAACTTTATAGGGTATTTAAGTTTTTTTATTGTGTTGTAACTTGTGTCATAATCTTTAAAAGTTTTTATTGGCAATTTCATAATTTTTTCGAATTCAGTTTGCGAAACGTTTATCCTTTTTAAGCACTCTTCAATAACATCTAGTTTTTCAATATGGTAGATTTCGTTAGCTCTTTTTATCCCTAATTCTCTTTCCATTTGTCCGGACCTTACAAGAGCGGCATCGCTATTTATATTCAAACACATATTGAATTTCACTCTGTGTATATATGTAATCAAACTATGATATAAATCATCAAAATAATGGGCACCTGGATAAATCCAACCAAGTTCGTTAGATATAATTTCTTCAGCATCTTTGCGAATATAATTAATATAATAATTTGGTAAAATTGTTTTAATGTTTTTTATAACGGTGTAATAAAACAATTCTTTTAAATCTAGATTGTATCCAGGATCTTCCGGGGACCATTTCCCTAAAGGAAGAGAACCAAACATCTTATGGACAGTTTTTAAATATTTCCCATCAAAAAAAGACCATTCTAATGGTTTTATACCTTCCGTCCTAAATGATTGTCCTATTAAAATATGTTTAATTCCATATTTATAAGCCATGCTGTATAACGATGTTGCAATCGCAATATCTGTACCCATATTCAAATCAGGAACAGAAGCTTTTAAAAAATCTCTTTTTAATTCACAAGCTAATTCTAAAGGATATTTTACATTAATAAATTTTACATTTAATTTTTCTACAGCTTTTTTCATGTTTTCGCTGGCAATAGAATTATCAAACCAATCATCAGAGTGAACAGCCAATACTCTTAATTTCCAAACTTTAGCAGCATTGTATAATAGGTAGGTACTGTCTCTTCCACCGCTAATTCCGACTACACAGTCAAATTCATTATTTTTTGATTTTAATTTCATATTATCAATGATAGATTGTAATCGATGTTGCCCCCTTTCATCATTTGGAAACATTTTGCAAAGTTCATCATGAAGATGACAATAATTACAAACACCATCTTTATCAAATGTGATTTTTGGAATGGTTTCATCTTGTATACATCTTGTACAAATTTGCTTAGCCATGTGGTAACCCTCCTTTTTTTATTTGAATACATTGCTGATATTGCTGGATATTTTATCAGCTTGTTTTAAGTATTGTTTAGGTAAGCCAGTTGTAACTGCAATGCAATACATTTTTGCTGCTTTTGCAGATCTAATTCCATAAGGTGCATTTTCTATAACCATGCATTGTGAAGGTTTAACTTTTAATTTTTCTGCAGCCATTAAATATGGTTCAGGGAAAGGTTTGCCTTGTTTTAACATATCTGCCGATATAATCACATCGAATATTTTAGATATTTTTTTTGGCAATATGGAAACTACTTTGTTCCTGCTGGAACCAGTCACTATTGCTAATAAAATTCCCTTTTTATGTAATTCTTTAAGTATAGGTTCTATATCTTTAAATAAACGAAGTTTAAAATATTTTTGAAAGATTTTATTTCTTAAATTTAAAACTTCTTTAATTGTTTGGCTGTCTATTGTCACATTCTTTTTAGCAAAAAAATAATTGATGCAAATATCGCTCTTTTCTCCTTCTTTTGCATATATATCAAAAGGGGTAACAGTAATACCATATTGTTGTAATGCTTCAAACCAAGATATAAAGTGATATGGCATAGAATCTACTATAACTCCATCCATATCAAATAACACAGCTTTAAATTTTTTATTAATATTAATCACAATATTTATAAACCGAGAGCAATTTTTTTATCAACAATACTGACATTGTTTTGTTGTAATATTTCAATAGCTTTATCAATATTGGTAAATTTAAAAACCATTAGTGCTTGATCTGTAGCTTTTTCAACAAAACCATACATATATTCAACATCTATATTGTTTTGTGCCAAAATTTGTAATGCTTTTGAAAGACCGCCAGGTGTATCGGAAACTTCTACGGCAACAATTTCTGTGCTTATTGCAATAAAGCCATGTTCTTTGAGAATTTCTTTTGCTTCCTGAGGTTTATCAAGCACAACTCTTAGAATACCAAATTCCGGGCTTTCAGCAATAGTCAAAGCACGAATATTAATATTGTTATCCCCTAATAATGTACAAACTTCTGCCAATCTACCTTTTGTGTTCTCAATAAAAATTGATATTTGGTTAATTTTCATAAAGTATCCTTATTTAAAGAATTTTTTACATGTAGTTTATATAAACTTGCCATACAAATAACATCAATAAGGTATATATAATAATCTATATGCTTTATTCCTGTTGAAATAAAATCTAAAGAAAATAAAAATATTAATAACATCATAAAAATAAAAACATTGTTTTTAACAACAGTATATGAATATTTTGATGCTGTAAAAATATTATCATTTGCATCGAAAATTCTAAAAGGAATAAATATAAATATTAAAGATAAAGCTACTCCAATTTGTATAGAAGTTTTTAACAATATTGAAGTTCCTAGTTCTTCTGTAGTAGAAACATCAGATGTCATCAAAAATATTACACTTGGTGTTATAAATAATAACACAGATGCAATTACGAGAAGAAAAAACAATATAAAATTAAGTATTTTCAAATTTCCGGGTTTAAATTCTGTAGTTTTTGATAAAAAAAACATTAAAAAGATTAATAAAAAAATTGATAAAAAAGGAATAGTAATAAATTCTAGCAGTATTGACAATAAAATAAAGGAAATAATGATTAAATAATTGCTTTTTATTAAATTAATTAATTCTTGCAAATACATAAATATTTGATGTTTTAGATTCATTAATATACCATTTTATAGACTTCTTCTGTCTATAACCCTTGTAGATTTTCCTTCGCTTCTTGTTATCGTTTTTGGTTCAACAAGTTTTATCGTTGCTCCTATACCTAAAGTTGTTTCAATAACCCTTTTAATTTTGTTTTTCAATTCAGACATTACATTTAATTCATCTGAGAAGATTTTTTCATCAACTTCTACCCAAATTTCAACTGTATCCATAGTTCCGCCTTGTCTGTCAACAATAATCAAATAATTTGGCAAAGTTCCGTCTATTTGTAGCAAAGCATGTTCTACTTGTGTAGGGAATACATTAATACCTCTTACAATAATCATATCATCTGTTCTGCCTCTGATTTTGCTGATTCTAGGAACGGTTCTTCCGCATTTGCAAGTTTCATATGTTAAAGAAGCGATATCCCTAGTTCTGTATCTTAAAAGAGGAATAGCTTGTTTTGTTAATGTCGTTATAACAAGTTCTCCTTGTTGACCTTCTGGTACCGGTAAATTGGTATCCGGATCAATAATTTCAGGATAAAATACATCAGACCAGATATGTAATCCTTCTTTGTATGTACATTCTTGAGCAACACCGGGACCAATTATTTCTGATAATCCGTAAATGTCAGTTGCACTGATATTTAATGTATTTTCAATGTTTTTTCTAATAGATTCGCTCCAAGGTTCTGCTCCAAAAATCCCAATTTCCCAGTTGCTTGTCTTTGGATCTATTCCCATATCCCTCATTTCTTCAGCTAAGTACAAGCAATAACTAGGAGTACAAGCTACAAGTCTAGGTTTAAAATCCTGCATTAATTTGACTTGTCTTTTTGATTGTCCGGATGACATAGGGATAACAGTTAAACCTAAATGAAGGGCTCCATAATGTAACCCCAAACCGCCTGTAAATAAGCCGTAGCCATAGGCAACTTGTATCATATCTCCTTTATTGCCACCTGCACAGGCAATAGACCTTGCTGAAACATCTGACCATAAATCTAAATCTTTTTTTGTATATCCTACGACAGTAGGGTTGCCGGTTGTCCCACTTGATACATGTATTTCAGCAACATCTTTTATGTTGGATGAAAACAATCCAAAAGGATAAAAATCTCTTAAATCCTCTTTAGGAGTAAAAGGTAATTTGGTGATATCATCTATTGTTTTGATTGATTGAGGATTTATTCCTAAATCATCTATTTTCTTTTTATATACAGGAGAATTTTTGTACACATATTGAACCAGTTTAGCTAATCTTTCAGATTGAAGATTTTTTAAATTTTCTTTACTTGCACATTCAATAGCTTCATTAAAAATCATTTTTCATCTCCATTAGAACTAGCCGAATTGAAGACTTCAAAGTTCTTTTCTATAAATTTCGATTTAAACACATCTTGCATTGCTTTTTGCCAACTTTCTTTAGACAAACCTAAATATTTGGATAAGATACCCAACATATATGTATTTAAGAATTTTTTATCAGTAATTTTTTTATCAGCTTCTGCAAAATCTTGGAATAGGTCTTTGCCATCTTTTTTTAATAAATGAATCATTCTATCGTGTTCACCTTTATCAAAAGAAAGCATAAAATCAACTTCCCCGTTAGTAATAATAGGAGAAAAAACTTCTTTTCCAAATCGTAAATGAGACTCTACAGAACCGCCTCTTTGTGCCATACCATGTACTTCGGATTTTTTAACATGATATCCATCATACATTGCAGCTAATCCCACAATTTCAGCAGCAGTTAAAATCCCTTGTCCGCCAGTACCACAAAATAAAATATTTACTGTTTTCATAATATATACCACTTGTTATTATTTATTTTTTTCTAAAGCACCAAATTTACACATTTCTACACAAACATTACATCCTGCACATAAATTTGAATTTAATTTTATGTTTCCTTGTTCATCTTTCACAATTGAAGGGCAATCAACACTTATACACATATAACATTTTTTGCATTTCTCTGCATGGAATAAAGGTGCAGGTTTTTTTGTTCGGTCAATCATTTTGCATAAAGCATATCTTACAATGAGTACAGATAATTTATCTTGAATTGTGTATTCTTTAATTTTATATTCTATTGACTTGCAGGAAGAATCGATTACTTCAACATTGTCAGCCCCGCATGCTTTACATAATGCTTCTAAATCAAGTTTTTTGGTTTGTTCATTTTTTGCGGTCATTCCTGTTGAAGGGTTAGGTTGTGCCCCGGTCATAGCGGTTGTTCCGTTGTCAAGGATTATTATTAAACCCTTTGCTTTATTATAGGCAGCATTGATAAGGCCTGTAATACCGGAATGTACAAAAGTTGAATCGCCAATAACAGCTACAACTTTATCACTTCCTAATACTTTTGATAAACTGTCAAAAATTGTTACGCTGGCACCCATACATATTGTTGTATGAAGAGCTGCTAATGGAGGTAATGATCCTAATGTATAGCATCCTATATCTCCGCTGACAATAACTTTTGTTTTTCTCAATGCTACAAATACTGCTCTGTGAGGACATCCGGCACATAAAACTGGTCTTCTTGACCCGCTAGGATATTGGGTTTTTGGCTTATTTTCTACTATATCTCTTATGTTTTCCGGTCTTAATTCCCCTACTCTATATGTGTAATGTTTTCCGGTACATTTAATTCCCATCTGTAATAAATGTTCTTCTATAAAAGGTTCATTCTCTTCAACAACAACTATTTTTTTTACTTGGGCTGCAAATTCTTTTATTTTGTTGTCTGGAAAAGGGAAAGGCATACCAAGTTTTAAAATAGATGCACCAGGGTAAGTTTCTTTTACATATAAGTATGAAACGCTGTCCGCAACAAATCCCAATTCTTTATCTTTTATTTCAATAATATTTGTATCTGATTTTTCAGAATAGTCTTGAAGTTTTAATAATTTTTCTTCTAATAGTATGTGTTTTTTATATGCATTTGCAGGGACCATAACATATTTTTGAGGGTTCTTCTCAAATACTTTGTTTTCAATTGATTGTCTCTGTCCGATTTCTATATTTTCTTTAGTATGGGCAACTCTGGTTGTCATTCTGAATAAAACAGGAGTATCAAATTGCTCACTGATTTCAAAAGCAAGTTTAATAAATTTCTTAGCTTCTGACGGAGATGACGGTTCTAATAATGGGATTTTTGCAAATTTTGATATAAGACGGTTATCTTGCTCATTTTGAGATGAATGTAAACCCGGGTCGTCTGCCGTTACAATAACAAATCCCGCATTTATTCCGGAATATGCTGCTGTCATTAATGGGTCCATTGCTACATTGATACCAACATGTTTAGATGAATAAATAGATCTTACACCTGCGAAAGATGCCCCAAGTGCAACTTCAAATGCTACTTTTTCGTTGACAGCCCATTGAGCATCTACTTCATCAAATTGTGTTAAATATTCTAAGATTTCTGTTGCAGGAGTTCCCGGATAGGAACCTGCAAATTTTAGACCAGCTTCATAAGCGCCTTGTGCTAATGCTTCATTACCTGATAATAATTTATAATTTTTTGTATTCATAATAAAATGATTTTATATAATTCCAATTTGTTGTGCAAGAATAAAGGCTGCAAAATAGTAATATTAAGTTCCTATTTTAAAAGTAAATTTTGTATTCTCGATGTTAATATAAGTTGTGCAAATTTATTTTTTATACAAGTTTTTGCATTGGTTGTTAAGTTTTTTAAATTGATATCTTTTATTAGTTTTAATTCATATTGTAAGGTTTTACAAACACGGTCAGATAAAATTTTAGAAGTAGAAAAATCATTGTCATTGTGGCAACGATAGGAATATAAAACTTCATCAATGTATTTAAATTTTGAATATTTTGCCAGTTGTAACATCAAATAATAATCATATGCAGGTGCATCTTTTACAAATCCGCCAATTTTCTCAATAGCTTTTGTGCTGACTAGAAAACCGTTCAGAATATAATTTTCTTTTACTAAAGAAGAATACTTCCCAAAATCTGAAGAATAAAGATTTATGTCAGTTCTTATATTTTGTAGTGATTGGTTTCTAGTTTTATAGACAGCTTTTCTTTTATCATATGTATGGTTACGATGTTTGTCTAAATAAAATATTTTTGAATTGTTGTCTATATATTCATTATCGCCAACAGCCAATACATAATCACTGTTATGTGATAAAAAATTATGTAATAAAGAAATAGCATTGGTTTTTATTGTATCATCAGAATCTATAAAAAAACAATAATTCCCATGTGCAAGTTTGAATAATTTAATTGCACTTAAACCAATTCCTTGATTTCTTTGTTTTTTCAATATTATATTTACAAATCGTTTTTTATACTCTTTTTTGATTTTAAGAAGTTCTTCCCAAGTATTATCAGTGGAACCATCATCTATGATAATTAATTCTATGTTTTTAAAAGTCTGGTTAATAATGGAATGTATGGTTTCTTTTAAATATTGTTTACGATTATATGTTGATAATAATACTGAAACGATATTAGTTGTCATAGTTATTATAATAATTTTATATAATTATTTATAATACAATGTTTATTTTAAAATGGCAAATTTTTTGCGAATATATAAAATTGGGAAATAAGTAAAATAACATAATTTAAATGATGTGTATTTCTTCTTTAAGGTATTGACAAACGAGAAACTAACAAATATAATCTAAACTTATCTATAGCTATGGAAAAGTTTATATTAAGTTTTGATGATTTTAAAAAACGTAGAACATTGTCAGTTAAAGATGAAGCCTTTAATTTTGATATTGATAATGATGTTGTAAAATCATCAGATATAAAATTTTCCTTTAAAGCAGATAAATATGATGATATTATAAATGTAGTCGGTAATATCACTGGGATTGTTTCGTTTGAATGTTCAAGATGCTTATGTATTTTTAGTCAAAACATAAATTTGTGTTTTGATTGCTCTTTTAGTATGGAAGAACATGAGATTGATCTTGCAAAAGAAATAAAAGAGAATATTATTTTAAATATTCCTATGAGTCCGTTATGCAAACAAGATTGTCAGGGAATATGTCAATTTTGTGGTAATAACAAAAATGAAAAAAATTGTTCTTGTGAAAAAGAAGTAGTAGATGAATTCGTTGCTGAAAAGTGGCCAAAAATAAAAATTTTAAATATAACTGGGGGAAAAAATGCCAAATCCAAAAAGAAAACATAGTCCACATCGTAGAGATTGTAGAAGATCTGCAAATTCAAAAATAGAAGCTGAAAATTCAAATAAGTGCTCAAATTGTGGAGCACCTAAGATGCCTCATAAAGTTTGTCCATCATGTGGTTTTTATAATGGAATGTTAATTGTTCCTAAAAAAGTAAAAAAAGCTAAAACTCAAGAACAGCCACAAGAGGAAACAAAATAACATGATTCTTGCTCTCGATGCAATGGGCGGAGATAAGGCACCGGATATTAATGTAGAAGGTGCTATATTAGCCGCAAAACAATTGGACCATGAAATATTGCTTGTTGGGAAACAAGATGTTATTTATGCACAACTTGAAAAATGGTCAAAAAAATATCATATGTCTGCTAATAAAATAAGAGTTGTCAATGCAACTGAAGTTATAGAAATGGGAGAATCGCCGGCTATAGCAGCCAGACAAAAAAAAGATTCTTCAATGGCAGTATGTTCTAAGTTGGTTGCATCAAAGCAAGCGGATGCTTTTATTTCTATGGGGAATTCCGGAGCTGCAATGGCAACAGCATTGCTTTATTTAAAAAGAATCCCAGGTGTTTTAAGACCTGCAATATCTACAACTTTTCCGACAATTTCAGGTTTGTGTACTATTTTAGATGTTGGAGCAAATGTTGATTGTAAACCGGAACATTTACTTCAGTTTGCAATTATGGGAAGTATATATTCAAAAGAAGTTTTAGGAAATAAAAATCCGAAAGTTGCAGTTTTGTCTATAGGTGAAGAAGATACAAAAGGTAATGAGTTAATTTTTGCTACATCTGAATTACTTAAAAAATCATCACTAAATTTTATAGGCAATATTGAAGGCGGAGAATTACCTAAAGCAAAAGCAGATGTAATAGTATGTGACGGTTTTGTTGGTAATATTGTATTGAAATTCGGTGAAGGTATTGCCGAAATGATAATAAAATTAATAAGAGAAGGTGTTAAAGATAATCCTCTATGTTGGGGTGCGACTCCTTTTTTAAAATTAGCAATGAAAGGTGTTAAGAAAAAATTGGATTATACAGAGGCTGGCGGAGCACCACTACTTGGTGTAAACGGAACTTGTTTAATCGGGCACGGCAAGTCAAATGCTAAAGCTGTAAAAAATGCTTTGATTGCAGCAGTGAAATTTACAGAAAATAATGTAAATAAAAAAATAGCGGAAGAAATAACAAAATTTGATAATGTTATTTCTAAATAGTAAATGGTAAAAAAATGGATAATAAATTTGGTGTAAAAATTTTAGGTACTGGTTCTTATGTTCCGGAAAAAATTTTAACAAACTTTGATCTTGAAAAAATTGTTGAAACTTCTGATGAATGGATAACCACCAGAACAGGTATTCAACAAAGAAGAATTATTGATAAAACACAAACATCTTCCGATTTAGCATATAATGCATCAATGAGAGCAATAGAAGATGCGAAACTTTCAGTTAATGATATAGATTTAATAATAGTTGCAACCGTTACTCCGGATATGCCTCTTCCGGCTACAGCATGTTTTTTACAAGAAAAGCTAAAAGCTTTTAATGCCGTAGCATTTGATATATCTGCAGCATGTACCGGTTTTATATATGGTGTTGCAACAGCAAAAGCATTTGTTGAATCAGGAATGTATAAAACAGTTCTTTTAGTTGGAGTAGAAGCTCTTTCAAGAGTTACTGATTGGACAGACAGAAATACATGTGTATTGTTTGGTGATGGTGCAGGCGCAATGATTTTTCAGGCATCAAAAGAAGACAACGATATAGTTTCTGTTTACTTAGGTGCCGATGGAACACATACAGGTCTTTTAGATCTTCCGGCTGGTGGAGCTAAGACTCCAACAACACATGAAACTGTAGATCAAAAACTACATACAATTAAGATGGCTGGTAAAGATGTGTTTAAAGTTGCCGTTGTAAAAATGGCAGAAGCCGCAGGTAAAGCTCTAGAATTAGCAAATAAAACAGATAAAGATATAGCATTATATGTTCCTCATCAGGCAAATTTAAGAATTATAGATGCTGTTGTAAAAAAAGCAGGAATTAATAAAGATAAAGTATATATAAATGTACAAAAATATGGAAATATGTCTTCTGCAACAACGATAGTTGCATTAGATGAAGCAAGACAAGAAGGCAGAATTGCCAAAAATGATTTAGTTGAACTTGTTGCTTTTGGCGGCGGACTTACTTGGGGAGCTTGTATATTAAAACTTGGACTTTAATTTAAATTTAGTAAATAAAATATTTGCTAGATTTATGTGTCTTGTGTTTTAAAAATTTTTAAGGCAATTAATAAGTTGTAAATTCAAAAGGATTATAGATGAAAAAAATATTACTTATGTTTCCGGGTCAAGGTTCTCAATATATTGGCATGGGAAAAGATTTATATGAAAAGTTTCCGGTAGCTAAAAATATTATTGATCAAGTTGGTGAAGAAATAAAAAATATAATATTCAACGGACCTGAAGAATCTTTAAAAAATACAAAATATGCCCAACCTGCAATATTTGCAGTTAGTGTTGCCACATTTGAAGTTTTAAAAAATAGTATAGATTTAAGTAAGTATGAAATTATGACTGCGGGCCATTCATTAGGAGAATATTCTGCTTTATGTGCTGCTGGTTTTTTTAATTTTCAAGATGGGTTGTCAATGGTTAAAGCAAGAGGCGAATATATACAACAAGCTTCACAAGAAAATCCTGGTGGTATGGCAGCAATTTTGGGTATGGAAAAAGATGTTGTTATAAATATATGTAAAGAAGCATCCAAAATTGGAATATGCGAACCTGTTAATTTTAATTCACCTGGTCAGATTGTTATATCGGGTTCAAATAATGCAGTCCAAAAGGCAGTAGACTTAGCACAAGCACAAGGTGCAACAAAAGCAATTATGCTAAATGTTTCCGGTCCTTTTCATTCTACTTTAATGAAAAAAGCAGCTGAAATGATGTCGGAAGAACTTAATAAATATACATTTAGTAATCCTCAATATTCAATAATTACAAATTGTGATGCAGAAGTCACAAGAGATGCAACATTAATAAAAGAAAAGCTTGTCAAACAGATATATAATTCTGTACAATGGGACACTTCAATTTCAAATGCTATTAATTGTGGTGTTGAATTGTTTATAGAAATAGGACCTCAAAGAATTTTGGCAGGACTTATGAGAAGAATAGACAGAACAAAAAAACCTTTAAATATAGAAGACAGTATAAGTTTAGAAAAAGTAATAGGAGAAATAAGCAAATGAGATTAAAAGGACAAGTTGCAGTTATAACTGGTTGTGCACAGGGGATAGGAAAATCTATCGCAGAAACTTTTGCTAAAGAAGGTGCTAATATTGTTGTATCAGATATTAATATGGAGTTGGCACAAAAAACAGCAGACGAATTAAAATTACAGTACAATGTTGAAACAATAGCTGTTGCCGGAAATGTTTCGAAATTAGAAGATTGCGAAACTTTAGTTACAAAAGTACTTGACAAATTTCAGAAAATAGATATATTAGTAAATAATGCTGGTATAACAAAAGATAATTTAGTATTAAGAATGAGTGAACAAGAATGGGATGCAGTTATATCTGTTAATTTAAAGGGTGTATTCAATTGTATTAAAGCAGTTGTAAAACCAATGTTTAAACAAAGAAGTGGCAGAATTATAAATATAGCTTCTGTTGTTGGACTTATGGGAAATGCCGGACAAGCAAATTATTCAGCATCAAAAGGCGGAGTTATAGCTTTAACGAAAACTTGTGCAAGAGAATTTTCATCAAGAAATGTTTTAGTTAATGCAATTGCACCGGGATTTATCAGAACAGCAATGACAGATGTTTTAAGTGATGATGTTAAACAGAAACTCACAGACCAAATCCCTTTAAAAAGATTAGGTGAAGCAAGTGATATAGCAAAGTCAGCATTGTTTTTAGCAAGTGAAGATTCGTCATACATAACAGGTCATGTAATATCAGTCAATGGTGGAATGTATATGTAATGATGTTTTAAAATAAATTTAAAAGAGTTAATAATTAACTCAAAAAAAGGGGAGGAAGTATCATGGCAGACATAGAAACCAGAGTAAAAGAAATTATTGTTGAACAATTAGGTGTAGATCCATCAGAAGTTGTAATAGGTGCATCATTTATTAATGATTTAGGAGCAGATTCTTTAGATACTGTAGAATTAGTTATGGCATTCGAAGAAGAATTTGGAATTGAAATTCCGGATGAAGAAGCAGAAAAAATTCAATCAGTTGGACAAGCTGTAGATTATATAACAGCTCATCAAGCTAAGTAAAAAGTTGAGTAATTTATGAATAAAAGAAGAATAGTAATTACGGGGATAGGTGTTCTATCCCCTATAGGTATAGGTCAGGAAGAATTTACCCAATCTTTAAGAGATGGTAAATCAGGTGCTAATCTTGTAGATACTTTCGATACCACAGACTTTACCTGCAAAATTGCAGCAAATGTCAAAAATTTTCTACCGGAAAATTTTATGGATAAGAAAAAAGCTAGAAGAATGGCAAGGTTTACTCAGCTTGGAGTAGCTGCTGCAAAAATGGCAATAGAAGATTCCGGTCTTGATTTTTCTAAAGAAGATTTATCAAGGATAGGATGTATTACCGGTACAGGTATTGGCGGTATGGATGTAATAGAAGAAGAACATACTGCTTTGATGACAAGGGGGCCAAGAAGGGTTAGTCCTTTTTTGATACCAATGATTATCACTAATATGTTACCGGGTGAAATTTCTATACAATATGGTTTTACCGGACCAAATTATGCTGTAACCAGCGCATGTGCATCTTCAAATCATGCTATGGGAGATGCTCTAAGACTCCTCAGATATGGTGATGCTGATGTTATTATTACTGGTGGAGCAGAAGGAACAGTAACTCCAATCTCCTTAGCAGGTTTTTGTAGCTTGAAAGCGCTTACAACAAGAAATGATGATCCTCTAAAGGCATCTAGACCTTTTGACAAAAACAGAGATGGATTTTTAATGGGTGAAGGATCCGCTATTTTGGTTTTTGAAACGTTAGAGCATGCTCAGAAAAGAGGAGCAAAAATATATGCAGAATTTGCAGGATACGGAGCTTCAGGTGATGCATATCATATGACAGCCCCAAGTCCGGAAGCAAAAAGTGCAATACATGCTATGGAACTGGCAATGAAAGATGCAGGTATTTCCAAAGATGAAGTTGATTATATCAATGCGCATGGAACATCAACTGATATGAATGACAGAATAGAAACTTTCGCAATAAAAAAAGTTTTTGGAGAAAGAGCATACAAAATTCCTATTTCATCAACAAAATCAATGACAGGACATTTGTTGGGTGCAGCAGGAGAGTTGAAGCTGTTGCAATAATTTTGTCTATGAAAAACGGATTTATTCATCCAACAATAAATTATGAAACACCAGATCCTGATTGTGATCTTGACTATGTTCCAAATGTAGCAAGGCAACAACAGATTACTTGTGCTTTGTCAAACTCACTTGGGTTTGGCGGACATAATGCAGCTGTAATATTAAAAAAATATGTTGGATAATTTAAAAATACTTCAAGGTAATCTTGGGTATCAATTTAAAAATCAGGATTATCTGAAATTAGCTTTGACTCACAGATCGTATTCTTCTGAATATGGTTTAAAAGATTGCAATGAGCGGATGGAATTTTTAGGTGATAGTATTCTGTCCGCTATTGTTGCAGAATTTTTATACGATAAATATGTTAATGATAACGAGGGAAAACTCTCTCAACTCAAGTCGCAGATAGTCTCTGCAAAAAATTTAAGCAAATGGGCAAAAAATATAAATTTAGATAAATTTATATTGATTAGTAAAAGTGAAGAATTAAACAGTGCAAGAAACAGAGACACTTTATTATGTGATTCTTTTGAAGCAATAATAGGTGCAATTTATTTAGACAGTGATTTTTTGATAACATCGGATTTTATTAAAAAATTTTTAAGTTCACAAAAAAAGTTTGTTGTAGTTGATTATAAAAGTACATTACAAGAGAAAGTCCAGTCTGAATTTCAGACTTTGCCACAATATAAAGTTCTTAAAGAGTACGGTCCGGATCACGATAAAAAATTTGAAGTGGGTGTTTACATAAATGAAAGTCTTTTAGGAATAGGTGTTGGAATTTCTAAAAAAGAAGCAGAACAAATGTCAGCAAAGCAGGCGAGTAAAAAATTAAAAAAATAAAAGCAAAATACGGAGGCTGTACAATGAATTATTTTTTCAGTGAAGAAGAACAAATGATGATTGATGTAGCGAGAAAAATTGCACAAGAAAAAATTAAGCCGGTTAGAGAAAAATATGATGAAGAAGAAATTTTCCCATGGGATATCGTTAAGGAATTAGCTCAAGCTGATTTGTGTGGAGTTTATATTCCTGAAGAATACGGAGGATTTGGTAAAGGAATTATGGGTCTTGTTCTTGTTACCGAAGAACTTTGTAAAGTTGATGGCGGTATAGCTTTGGCTCTTGCAGCTACAGCATTAGGAACACTTCCTATTCTCGTCGCAGGCAATGAAGCTCAAAAACAAAAATATTTACCGGATATAGCATCAGGTAAAAAATTAGCAGCTTTTGGTTTAACTGAACCATCAGCAGGTTCTGACGCAACATCAATGAAAACAACAGCAGTTAAAGACGGAGATTATTATATACTTAACGGAACAAAATGTTTTATTACCAATGCCGGTGATGCAGAAACTTATACAGTGTTTGCAAAAACAAACCCTTCCAGAGGAGCAAGAGGAATTTCTTGTTTCATATTAGAAAAAGGAATGGAAGGCTTTACGTTCGGTAAGAAAGAAAATAAAATGGGTATCAGAGCATCTTCAACAAGAGAATTGATATTCAATAATTGCAAAGTTCATAAAGATAATTTGCTAGGTAAAGAAGGGCATGGTTTGATGATTGCTCAAGCTACACTTGATGGTTCAAGACCAGGTGTTGCATCACAAGCTTTAGGTATAGCTGCAGGTGCTTTAGAAGAAGCAGTAAAATATGCAAGAACAAGAATTCAATTTGGTCAGCCAATATCTTCTTTCCAAGGAATACAACATATGCTTGCTGATATGGCAACAAAAGTTGAAGCTGCAAGAAGTTTGATTTATAATGTAGCAAGAACAATTGATGAAAATAACAGCAGAGAAGAAAAAGATAAAGTAAGAACAAGTAAAGAATCAGCAATGGCAAAACTTTTTGCTTCAGAAATTGCAATGGAAGTTACAACCAATGCTGTTCAGATATTTGGTGGTTACGGATACTGCAAAGAATATCCTGTAGAAAAAATGATGAGAGATGCAAAAATTACTACCTTGTATGAAGGTACAAGCCAGATACAGAAAAACGAAATTGCATTGAATCTTATAAAAGAGTATGCAACTGCTAAATAGATATTACAAATAAAGTCAGTAGTTTTTGACCGAAATATTCCGGTTGCACCTTTGTGTTTTTAAAGCTCATTTACGGCTTCGCTTAAATGTAAACTTCGCTTTGAAAACACTTCGGTTCACTCGGAATATTTCTAGTCAATAAGAGAGATAATGACAGATCCAATATCAGCAGTATCAACAATGACGTTAGTTATGCAAAGTGTAGATGTGTCAACATCTGCACATGTTATGAATGCTATGGATGTTCTTGGACAAGTTCATGCTTTTTATGATAGTGCTTGGTCAAATCTGATGAAGTTTTTAGTAATATCTGTAACAATTTTAGGTTTAGGAATTCCATTCTTAGTTTATTTTTTTCAGAATAGATCAATAAAAGAAACAGAAAAAAAAATTAGATTACAAATAAAAGAGCAAAAAGAAGAAAATAGAACGCTTTTAGAAGATCAGAAAAAAGAGTTTGATAAACAAATAGAAAAAATAAAGCTCGAAATACAAGGGCTGGATGTTGAAACAGAAGCAATAAATACTAAAGCAAAAGAAATTGAAAAAAAACTAACAAGAACAGAATCTTTAATTTATCCTGAAGAATAAAACGATATAATAATGAAGAAACAGCAAAAATAATCGATAGCTGATTGTTTAGTAAATTTAAATTTTATAGAATAATGAGTTATAATGACAAAGCGAATACCTCAAAAGTAAATATTTAGTAGTATATTTTCTTAAATTTACTTGTAGAGCATTAATAGGAGGAAGTAATAGTATGCATATATTAGTTTGCATCAAACAAGTACCGGGAACACCAAATGTTCAAATTGACCCAGAAAAAGGTACTTTAAAAAGAGAAGGTGTGGAAGCCGTTATAAATCCTTTTGACGAATATGCGATAGAAGAAGCTGTTAGACTTAAAGAAAGAATCGGTGGAACAGTTACAGTTATAACAATGGGACCACCTCAGGCAGAATCAGCCCTCAGAGAAGCAATTTCAAGAGGAGTTGATAATGCTATATTAGTCGGTGACAGAGCTTTTGCAGGAGCTGACACATGGGCAACATCTTATGCTCTTTCATCAGCAATTAAAACAATAAAAGATTTTGGAGTTATAATCTGTGGTAAACAAGCTACCGACGGAGATACAGCACAAGTTGGTCCGTCAGTCGCAGAAATGTTAAACATCCCTCATATTGCTTATGTTAAAAAAGTTGAAGATGTAACAGAAACTTCAATGAAAGTTGAGAGAATGATGGAAGATGGATACGATTTAATAGAAACTCCTGTTCCATGTTTAATAACAGTTGTTAAAGAAATCAACACTCCAAGAGTGCCATCTCTTAGAGGGAAAATGGCTGCTAAAAAAGCAGTTATAAC
>Ga0172381_10001640_pt1 | contig 25827 bp, 22 predicted proteins | sample Leawel6488metaG_FD_119754 | JGI IMG/M metagenome (GOLD analysis project Ga0172381, IMG submission 119754) | Leachate microbial communities from a municipal landfill in Southern Ontario, Canada - Leachate well 64-88 metaG | ecosystem: Engineered > Solid waste > Landfill > Unclassified | place... | reverse complement strand
TTTAATGATCCTCCTGTCGCTGATTTTTCAGACAGATCACGTGTTAAGATAGTTAAACTTGACGAAGTATGCAGAAAACAGCAGGTAAATGACGGTTGTTTTAAAGATCTGGATTCAGTACCCAAGTATGCTATCACGCTTACCATTCCTTCTTTGTTTTCAGCTAAAAAGCTTATTTGCGTAGTACCGGCAAAAACAAAGGCAAATGCAGTATATGACACGCTAAACAGCGAAATATCAGAGAAGTGCCCTGCGACTATTATGAGATTACATTTATGCGCAAGCCTGTATCTTGACATCGACAGCGCTGCCAGGATAATCTGAGGTGTATATGGAACAGAATATCATTCAAATAGCATCAAATTTTAAATATTCCGGTAAAATAGTCAGTTACAAACCTTTAGGTGAAGGACATATAAACAAGACATATCTGGTCATAACAGATAAAAATAAGTATACACTCCAGATGATAAATACGCATGTCTTTACCGATCCCGTCGGTTTGATGGAAAATATATATAATGTCACAGAATTTCTTAAAATCAAGATAATAAGGAATGGCGGAGACCCTTTAAGGGAAACACTTACAGTTGTAAAAACAAATAACGATGAATATATATATATCGATGATTCTGGCAATACATGGAGATCATATTTATACATTGATAATGTCATAACATGCCAGGAACCTACCAGCTTTCAGCTGGTCTATGACACTGGCCATGCTTTCGGAACATTTCAGAATATGCTGTATGATTATGAGGCCGATAAGTTGAATGAAACGATAAAGGATTTTCATAATACTGTGCAACGGATCAAGAATCTTGAAGAAGCTGTTAAAAAAAATTCATCAGGCAGGGCAGAGCAGGTACAGGAAGAGATTGATTTTGTTATATCAAGGAAAAAAGACTGCTCCCTCATCGTTGAGAAGATAAACAATGGTAAAATACCGTTAAGAGTCACTCATAATGATACAAAACTAAATAATGTCTTATTTGATAAAGAAACAAACAGACCGATATGCATATTGGATCTTGATACTGTTATGCCAGGATCGATACTGTATGATTTTGGTGACGCATTAAGAATAATAGGGTCAAGTGCTGTTGAAGATGAAAAGGATCTGTCAAAAGTACATTTTTTAATAGATAATTTTAGAATATTTACAAAAGGTTATCTTGATTCCATAGGAAGAAATATAACGGAAGAGGAAGTCGCTTTATTGGCTTTTTCTGTAAAGCTTATCACTTTAGAGATAGGTATGAGATTTCTGACTGATCATATAAATGGCGACATATATTTTGGAATACATAGAGAAGGTCATAATCTGGACAGGGCACGTACGCAGTTTAATTTAGTCAGGGAAATAGAAGAAAACATGGATCTCATGATAAGTATTGTTGATAAAATACATAAAGGTCAACAAGTCAACCTGTAAATACAAGTTATCCGGAGGTAAATAATGGATTGTTATTCAAAATTCATATCGTCACTTGAAAAATGCTATTATAATGATGCTTATGATTCTAAAATACCGGTAGAAAAACTCTCATGCCTTAAAAATGAAAAGATCAGTCTACAGGTCGCATATATAGTTACTGACAATGAATTACGGGACAAAGTACCATGTCATGTCAGCATAAAGTCAAAACTCAGGAAATTCATAAAAATCTATAAGATCGAATGTGTTCCTTCCAGATTTCCTGTATTTATAAACAAAGAGACTAAGGACTATGACAGGACAAAACCTGATTGTTTTCCTGATCTTATGATCCCATTGGAAAAAGATGATGAAGTTTATTTTGTTCCAGAGTTGCTGCAAGCTCTCTTTATTGAAGTTGACTTAAGCAATAATAATGACATATCAGGTACCTATGATATAGAGATCTTTTTCAAAAACAGGAATGATCAGACACTGAGCCGTTCGTCCGTTTTACTTGAAATAGTCAACGTAAGAATGAAGGAACAGGAACTCATATTCTCACAGTGGTTCCACTGCGACTGCCTGTCATCATATTATAATGTTAAACCTCTTAGCGACCGGCATTTCAAAATAATGGATGCTTTTATAAAAACAGCAGCTGAATATGGAATTAACGCGATACTCACTCCTGTTTTAACTCCGCCTTTGGATACAAAAGTCGGAGGTGAAAGACCTACTGTTCAGCTGGTAAACATCGCATATGACGGTATCAGGTACAGTTATTCATATGATATGCTGGATAAATGGATCGCTATGTGTATTAGAAATGGAATCAAGCATTTTGAAATATCACATCTTTTCACACAATGGGGTGTTAAATCAGCCCCAAAAGTAGTTGCATCCATTGATGGCAAACAAAGGAAAATATTCGGATGGGATACTGATGCTTCTTCAAAAGAATATATTTCATTCTTAAGGGATTTTCTCTCAAATCTTATTAGTCATCTCAAAAAGCTAGGATGCGATCAGATGTGTATTTTCCACATTTCAGACGAACCTAATGTTGAATACATGGAGAACTATAAAAGAGCAAAAGAAAGCATCATAGACATTCTGAAGGGATATACGGTAGTGGATGCACTTTCAAGTTATGAGTTTTACAGAAGAGGTATCGTCGAGCATCCGATCCCGGCGACTAACCATATCGATGAGTTTATTAATAACGGTGTTCCTGATCTTTGGACATATTATTGCTGCGGACAGTTCGCTGATGTCAGTAACAGATTTTTCTCTATGCCCTCATACAGAAACAGGATAATAGGGACACAGTTGTATAAATATGATATTAAAGGCTTTTTACATTGGGGGTATAACTTCTATTACAATCAATATTCAAGAAAGCTGATAAATCCTTTTCTTATTACAGACGGTGATTTTTTTGCTCCAAGCGGTGATGCATATTCTGTGTATCCTGGACATGATAAAAAACCTCTTTTATCATTAAGATTAGTGATTTTCAATGAAGCATTGCAGGACATACGGGCAATGAAAACACTTGAATCAATGACTGATAAACAGACTGTTATGGATATTATTGAAGATGGCCTTACTGAGAAAATAACATTCATGAAGTATCCAAAAGGAAATGGATACCTGATATCAGTGAGGGAAAGAATAAATTTAAAGATAAAGTCTTTGATATAGTTACTTTGTAACTTAAATGATACAGAATTGAATATTAAAATATATCAATGATAATCAAAAAAACACTGCTACCGTTGATTGCGGTATTCTCAATATGCGGTATATTGCTTGCTACTGCGATAGATAAAACATTACCATTGATACTTATCATTGTTTCTATTTTTTTCATTATATCCATAATTATCAGGAAAGATAAAGAAGAGTATAAAAAACTGATTTTCATATCATTACTTTTGATAATCTTCTGCTTGTTTTTTTTCATATATGCAAACATAAAATTTAAAAGACTCGACAATGATAAAATGCAGTATGACGGATATGAGATCACAGTGAATGGTTATGTGCGTGACATAAAAAGCGTTGATGATGTATCATCTTCATTTGAACTGAAATCCGATACTGGCAGAATCATCGTTATAAATACAGATTTTCCTATGGATGATCTGATCATAGGTAATATATATACGGTTACAGGGAAATTCAGAAAGCCTGATAAAAAAACTAATAAAGGCGAATTTAATTATCAGTATTATTGTTATGCAAATAATATAACAGGAACTTTATATGTTTATGACACAGTAGATCTTTTATCAAATGATGATAGTCCTTTCATTACTGCAATAGGGAAAATTAAAGATAGTTTAAATAAAAGATGCATGGATATAGCAGGAAATGAGCTTGGCAGTATTCTGACAGCGATCCTGACAGGTTCATGTGAATACTTAAGTGATGAAACTTTAGAGAAATTCAGGGATTGCGGACTGTCTCATATCATGAGCGTATCAGGAATGCATTTTGGTATCATAATAGCGATTTTTACTATCGTTTTCAATAAACTCATAACAAATAGGAAAATCATTAATATAACAATGATTATTATAATGATGATATATCTGATTTTTACAGGTGTACGTCCAAGCAGTGTAAGAGCAGTCATATGTATATCCATAAGCCTGATATGCAACATGATGTTTTATGATCAGAATAAGATCATAACAATATCATTGGCATCATTGGTGCTTCTGATAGTAAATCCGCTTGTTGTTTATGACACAGGATTTATACTATCATTTTCTTGCGTGTTGAGCATAAGTATTTTCTATAAACCTTTTGCTTCAAATGCTAAAATAGTATATAAACGTTTTACTGACAGGACTTTAAAATCATTGTCTGAAAAAAGCATATATCTCGATCAGTTCATCAGACGGGTCATATCAAAAAGAAGAAACAGAAAAAAGTATTTATTGATTGATGCTTTTTCATTTCTCGTTTCTGTTCAGCCGGGTTCGATCATAGCTTCGCTAAAACTGTTTTATATATTTTATCCATATTCATTTATAGCGAATATCGTAGTGTATTTTTTACTTACTCCTCTTATGATCTTAGGATATCTTACGCTGTTAATACCTGCCATATTCAAATATCCCTGTATCCTGCTTTTAAAATCATTACTAAAAATTGTGGATCATATTTCCGGTTTTAACAATGCGCGGATATATATTTCAGACATTTCATTCATCTCTTTATTTTGTCTGATTTCAGCCATATTAATAATTTTATATTCAAAAAGAATCACAGAAACAATACCCATCAGAAAGATGCATATCGCAGCAGTATGTATGTCGGTCTTGGTGATAGGCATAGTGTTAAATATTGATTTAAAAGACAGAGTCGTATTCTTTGATGTTGGCCAGGGAGACAGCACATTGATCAGTACGGTAGATAATGTTGATATACTGATAGATACAGGTAAATATATACCGATGTCAGCTATAGCGTATTATAGCGGACAAACACTTGATGCGGTATTCATAAGCCATGCAGACAGCGATCACTGTAATTGCATAATTGAGATTCTTGATGAATTTACCGTTAGTAATTTGTTTATCCCGGATACAGATGATGATAAGACCCTTGAACTAATAGCAACGATCAGAAATACATATAAGGATCAGAATATCATTCTGTTAGATTCATCGGATACAGTTGTATACAAAAGCGTATATATCGAGGCGATAAATCCAAAAATAGGAGTTACTTACTCTAACCTGAACGATTCGAGCCTAGTCCTTAATATCATGATTGAAGGTTCAAGTTTACTTATGACTGGTGATGCGGATCTTACAGATATTGAATTAACCGGTGATTTAAAAACTGACATATTGAAAGTACCTCATCACGGAGATGGGAAATGTCTAAATGCTGAAGTTTTAGAATATATCGATCCGTCATATGCTGTCATCTCGGTGGGGGAAGACAATTCATACGGCCATCCTGATGAATGCATACTTGATATGTTTTGCAATAATAATCTAAATTATGTGAGGACTGATAATGATGGAAGCATTGAGATAATATTATCGGGTATGAAATATGTAGTACATAAATACCGATAGGACATATAAAAGCGGCATAAGTGTGTTAAAATTGAATGATGAAATATGAAGATATAAAAAATGAATTGATAAAAAAAGAGTATAAAAAAGCCTATGTCCTATATGGAGATGATGAATATCTGAAGGAGTCGGTTTATAGCGCATTGAAAAATGGAATAGCAAAAAATGCGGCAAATAAAACAGAAGAAAGCAGATATGATGATAATTCCAGTATTTCCGATATAATAAGTGAAGTATGCACATATTCCTTCACCGGCAGCACTAAAATAATAAAATGCAAGAATACCGGTTTTTTTAATTCGAATGAATTTAACGATGATCTGCAAAAACTTATCGGTCTGGATATGATCGACGCTTATGTGATATTTATTGAAAAGAATGTCGATAAGAAGCTCATTTCATTCAAAGCATATGATAAAGCATCACTTACTTACGATATATCCAAAGGAAAGCAGGATGATGTTTTTACATTTGTAAAAAACAAATTTATCAAAGAGAAAAAAGAAATATCATATGATGATATAAACCTGTTTGTTCAGTATTCCGGTCTGAATCTCTCATTTATATCTATGAATATCGATAAAATACTCTTATACATGGGTGACGATAAAGTCGTGAAAAGTGACACCATAAAAGCATTGTGCAGCGGTATCACTGATGTCAAGGCATATGAACTTTTCAATCATTTATGCAACAAGGATCTTGCTTCTGCTTTAGATGTATACAATGATCTGGTGATGCTAAAATATGCGCTGCCTTTTTTTCTTGCTGTATTATACAATGGTTTCTTTGAGTTATATGAATCAAAGATGCATAATTTATCAGCATCAAACGATTACAGAACCAGAAAAATAATGGAAAATGCCAAACGTTTCAGTAAAAAGGATCTGAAAGAAATAGTATCCCAATTATGTGAAATGGATCACGATTTTAAATCAGGCAGGATCGATCAGAACAGTTCAATGGTAATCATATTTTCGAAGATAGTAAATTGTAAAAGCATATGATATTGATAAAATAGATTGAGGTGGATTAAGTGCGCTGGACAAGAGAAGAATACATAGATTATGTGACATTTAAGTCAAATGAAAAAAGGATGTTTGTTGAGCTCATGGGACCTTTATTAGGGCTTGAAGAAGAATGGAGAGCACAGGGTGCTTCGGAAGATGAGATAGACCTTACAGGATTTGATTGGGACTATGTTCCATACTTAAGCTGCGGTGCGGAATTTGACGTGAATCACGGACTACCTGAAGTCATTATAGAAAACAATGACGAATATATGATCAAGACAGATAACCTTGGAAGAAGAATGAAACTGATGAAAAGATCTGCTACTATTCCTCTCCCTATCGATCATCCTGTAAAAAACATGTCTGACTGGTTGAAGATCAAGCATTATTACGAATTTAATGAAGACAGAATCGATTATGACCAAGTTGCAAGATGTGTTAAAGAACAGCAAAATGGCGTTCTTATATCCGCCTATATCCCCGGAGGATTTGATCTTCCGAGGCAGCTTATGGGTGAAGAGGAACTGTGTTATGCATATTTCGAACAGCCTGAACTCATTACTGATATTTTGGTAACTGCTTCAGATACTGCAGTAAAATGCTGTGAAAGAGTTACCAGGCATGTTACCGTGGATCATCTGTCTATACATGAAGACATGGCAGGGAAGTCAGGTTCGCTTATAGGACCTGTACATATAGATGAATTTCTAAAACCATATTATCTGAAGATCTGGGACGCATTCAAAAACACCGGATGTAAAATTTTCACTCAGGATTCAGATGGAAATATGAATTCTGTAATAGATTCATTTATTGAATGCGGTCTTACGCAGATGTATCCCATGGAACCGGCTTCAGGAATGGATATAGTGCAACTTAGAAAGAAATATGGCAATAGGTTGTCTTTTAAGGGTGGGATAAACAAGTATGTATTGCGAGACAGCAAGCAGGCGATACTAAAGGAATTGGAATATAAAATGCAGCCTATCATGCAGGAAGGCGGCACTGTATTTGGTCTTGATCACAGGATACCCAATGGCGTTCCGATAGAGCTTTACAGATACTATGTGGATTTAGGCAGGGAATTACTTGGACGCGAACCATTAAATAAAAAGAATAAAGGATGGATGAGGCAGGCTATATAATGCCTTCAAGATCAAAGGCAGGGATGTAACAGGTATCAGAGGATCCTTTTTTCTGGTAAAATCCCTGAAGGTCCAGTTTGCTAGCTCTTTCTGTTACTTTTGAATACTCATATGCAGTAAGCTTTCTATTGATCAATGGATATTCATTGCTTTTGAAATAGGGTGTATACTGCCTCATAAGGCTCACATAAAATGAGTTGTTCTCTTTTTTGATATTTGTACTTATCCAATCCAGTATTTTGATCGAATCACTATAATATCCGGGAAGGACCATATGTCTGATTATAACACCTTCCTGCATTATACCGTTTTCATCGATTCTGATATTTGGCTTCTGTGAGACCATTTCCTGTATCGCATCCGAAGCATATTTAAAATAATCCCCGGCATCTGAGTATTCTTTTGAGATATCAGGATCGTAATATTTTAAATCGGGAAGATATATGTCAACATAATCCTTGAGAAACCTGATGATCTCATATCTTTCATAACCGCCGGTATTGTATATTATCGGAACTGCTATTTTGCTTTTTATCCTGTCAAGCGCTTTTATTATCTGATATGAATAATGAGTCGGTGTTATTAAATTGATATTGTGAACGCCCTTATTCTGAAGGGAAAGAAGGATATCGCAGAACCGTTCGATAGTGACATCGGAACCATAATTACCGCTGCTTATTTCATGATTCTGGCAATAGCAGCATTTCAGGTTGCACCCTGAGAAAAATATTGCTCCGCTTCCTCTTGTTCCGGATATTACTGGTTCCTCATACAAAAAAGGAATTGCTTTCGCAATTCTTATATTTTCTGCTGCTTTACAGAATCCATTACCGTTTATTCTGTTTATCCCGCACAGGCGAGGGCAGAGATCACATTTATTAATATTCATAAAATAAAACCCGAATTTTACTTCGGGTAAGAAACTACTTATTAAGTGATACAGCCAACTTACTTTTATCTCTGGAAGCTTTATTCTTATGTATGATACCATCAGAACAAGCAGCATCCGTAGCTCTAATAGCTTTATCTATCATTTCTTTTTTATTCTCAGCGTTTGTTTCGATAGAAGTACGAGTAGCCTTCATCAATTTTCTTAATGCAGATCTTTTTGAAGCATTCTCGATATTCTTTCTGGCTGATGTTCCGACTCTTTTCTCAGCGGATTTATGGTTTGTCAAAGTTTTCACCTCCAACTTTAAATTCTTTGGTAATATTAACATATGGCATCTTAAAAAGCAATTATTTTTTATTATTTTTGTAAATGTGTTTTTACTCAATGTAGAAATATCACTTTCTACTGTTTTTATGTTAAAATATCACTATGAAACAACATATCGAAGAATTGAGGGAAATACTGAATTACCATATAAGAAAGTATCATAAAGAGGATGCAGTAGACAACATGTTTAAAATAATTAGTTTCGATTCCGCTATGAAAACACTTAAATGGATAATTGCTGTCTTAAGTTGGTTTTTCTGCGAATTTTGTTTAGTTTGTGTAAAGTATTCTAACAGAAAAGACATATGTATGTCACGTGAATATGAGTATGAATATGAATATGGAATTAGGTACTTTTATGGATAAGAAATCAAGAATAGTGGAACTCGTTAAAAAACTAAATAGCGCATCAAATTCGTACTATGGCGGTAAGGACGAGACAGTTTCAAACTTCGAATGGGACGCTATGTGGGATGAATTGTTGGCTCTTGAATTTGAGACCGGATACATTCTCCCGGACAGCCCAACACAAGTGGTAAGTGATGCTGAGAGCAATGAATATAAAGAACTCCATGAGTTTCCAGCATTATCGTTGGCAAAAACAAAAAATATCGCTGATCTACAAAACTGGGCAGGTGATAAGTCAATCTGGCTTACATGGAAGTTAGACGGACTGACTTTGGTTTTAACCTATGATAACGGCCAGCTTACTAAGATTTTAACCCGTGGGAATGGTACCATCGGAAAGAATATAACATTCATGAAAGATGCAATTAAGGGGTTTCCGACAAAGATTAATTATGAAAGACATTTGGTTGTTCGAGGTGAAGCCACCATTTCATACACAGATTTTGAGACAATAAACCTCATGATAGATGATGAAGATGGGAAGTATGCCAATCCACGTAACCTCGCTGTAGGTACACTTAATCTCGATATATCAAATATCAGTAAGGTTATAGAAAGAAATGTCACATTTACTGTTTTCTCCTTAGTTCATATCGATGACGATATAAAGTCTTGGGGTCAACGAATGGATTATCTCGATAAACTTGGATTTAATGTTATATGTAGGGAAGAGACAACTGCGTCAGAGTTACCAGGTGTAATCGAAAAATGGACTGAAAAGGTTGTATCAAGGAAGTTCGATATTCCTGTAGATGGCCTTGTTATCTGTTATGAAGACACAAATTTTGCTGCAACAGGTAGTGTAACCGGACACCATGCTACAAGAGCTGGATTAGCTTTTAAGTGGGAGGATGTATCGGGATTATCAGAGCTTGACCACATTGAGTGGTCTTGCGCTACATCAACAATCACACCAGTGGCTATCTTTAATGAGATTAAACTTGAAGGAACAAAAGTGTCTAGAGCATCGCTTGTAAACATTAGTGAAATGGAACGTCTCGGTATTGGAGAGGACCATCATACAATCCTGGAAATCATAAAAGCTAATAAAATCATTCCGAAATGTATTTCGGTTAAACAAGCAACAGGTACATTTTCAATACCTGATGAATGTCCTGCATGCAGTGCACACACTGAAATTAAAGTTTCTAACAGCGGTATAAAAACTCTGCGTTGTACAAATCCTGAGTGTCCTGCTAAACATCTTAAACGATTTGCAAGGTTTACTAGCAAATATGGAATGGATATTGATGGGTTATCAATAAAAACACTATCTAAGTTCATTAATATGCGTTACATTGCTCAATACTCTGATATATATCATTTAACCCAATATGCCGATGATATAAAGGAAAAGAAGATCCATGGTGTCGGAGTAAAGTCGTTTGACAACTTAAAAAAAGCGATTGAGCGCAGCAGGAAGGTTCATCCAGTGAATTTCATCTATTCACTCTGTATTCCAATGATTGGTATGGATGCCGGTAAGAAAATCGTAGAAGTACTTGGTTTTGACGGCTTCACAGACAGGCTTTATAAAGGTGAAGAGTTTGCGGATATTGACGGTATTGGACCTGAAAAATCAAACGCAATCCTGGAATGGTATAAAGATTTTAGGAATGTACAAATAGTAAATACATTACTTGCTGAGTTGGATATTGAGAGGGTTGCTCCCAAAACTGCTAGCGCTCAAGGTACTTGCACTGGACTTACTTTTGTGGTTACGGGTGCACTACATAATTTTTCAAACCGAGATGTGCTTAAGGAATATGTCGAAAGTCAAGGTGGCACTGTAACAAACATTGTAACAAACAACACTGATTATCTTGTTAATAACGACATTGCATCTGACTCGGCAAAAAATAAGAAAGCAAAAGAGCTTAGTGTTACGATTATCTCTGAGGATGAATTTATAGATAAGTTCGGTAAATAAGAATACTGACACAAAATGCGTTAAGACCTGCTTCTGTAAATTAGTAGCTGTCTACAGTTCAATCACAATTTATAGTAGTAAAAAAGTAAGCTTCTTTAATAAGTTGTATATCGATGCCCTTAGATTTCATCTCCATAACCTTCTTTACTTTTGTACCATAATTACCTGCAGCCCATGCTGCGCTGCCTTGCCCACCTACAATAAGGATATCGGTATCTTGTTTTACAGTTTCATGTATATATGCTCCATGCGCCTCTAGTATTGCGTTAATATCGGCCTTGCTGCCGTAACAAAACTCACCAGTTAAACATATGTTCTTGCCATTAATATCGAGACTGTTGCAGCCACAAGCACTTTCATTTACTGGGTCTGTTATCTGCTTAAATAATCCAAGCATATATTCACGCTCAGGGTTAGTCAGAATACCATCAGCTAAAGCATTTGATATGATCCCATAAATTTTATCATATGGGTAATTGCCTTGAAGCTCATTGTTGTCGTCCAACCAGCTTTGCAAATAATTCACTTCTGCATCAACCAGTACGTTGTCGCAGGTTATACCGGCTAATATGCCATTAAGCGTTAATAATGATTTGCTGCTTGTTCTCAATTTTTGTTTTTCATTTTTCCCATCATACGATTGTCCCTCGTCATGTAACATATTAAGCTGAAATGACTTTGTGTATTTGTCAAGATCTGCTCCAGCATTTATGAAGTTGAGAAGTAGTTTTGCGCAAGCATCGCTGTCACTACCCGCATTGTGATGTTCAAGATCAATACAGAACTTATTACAGAGTGTCGAAAGCTTATGATTTTCTGTATCTTTAATCATCGAGCGTGCAATTATCACAGTATCGATGTAATAAACAAGAGACTCTTCTATATTGTAAGCAGAAAGCGTCTTAAGTAATACTCGAAGATCAAAGCAGGAGCCGCTATGAAAAGCCACGAGGTGTGAACAAAATAAATCTCTAATGGTCTCCCAGATAGCAGGAAACGTCGGTGCATTCATAACATCCTTTGGACGTATACCATGTACTTCTATGCAAATATAATCAAAATCGCATTCCGGATTTACGAGCGAATACTTCGAGTAAATTATCTCACCACTTTCAATGACGGTGATTCCTATCGCACATATTCTGTTGTTATGAAAATTTGGCGTTTCCACATCGAAAACGACGATTTTATACATAATTACACCTCTTTACTTCGTCTAAAATATTGTATAATATTCAATTTCAGTATACAAGTAATAAATGTCAAAAATACCTTAAAGCATTATATTACTAAAAATGCTACCCTTCTGTTACTGAGAGCATATCACAAAATTCCAATTACCTCATACTGTGGATAAATCCCAGCAGCAAGGTTGATAAGGCAGATTAGCTATGTATTAAAGTTTTATATATGGAACAGCTAATGAACATGATGTTGTAAATATCGCTTTTTGGGTTATAATGAATGATAACGATTAGTTTGGAAAGGATTTAAATTATGTTTAAAAGAAGAAAATTTATCAGGAATCTCGTTTGTGTTTTATTAGTCACCATTGTTATTTTATCATTAACAGGGTGTAATAAGATATATGAAACCACCAGTCCGATTGTCCCGATCACAGCTAAAATCGTTGCTTTGAAAGGACCGACAGGAATAGGGATGGTGCGTGTAATGAATGAAATCATATCATTATCCGATTATGTGAACACTGATTTTGAAATAATGACTTCGACAGACACTGTAGTTGCGGGATTGATGGATGGAAGTATCGATATTGCTGCTGTTCCGACAAATATCGCAAGCGTTCTTTATAACAAGACGGAAGGTCAGATACAGCTTCTTGTCGTACACACGCTAAGCGTGCTGTATATTCTGGATAAATCAGGAAACGTGAATGATTTCTCTGATCTGAAAGGAAAAACGATAGTAACAAGCGGAAGAGGATCATTACCTCAGTATGTGCTAGAATTTCTTTTAACTGAAAATGGTATCGATCCTGTGACCGATGTTACGATCGTATATATGTCTGAACACAGTGAGGTAGCAACCATGCTTTTAGCAGGTGAAGCTGATGTTGTCATGCTTCCTGAACCATTTGTTTCTACTGTTATGAATAAAGATGAAACCATAAAACTTGCCATAGATTTGAATGATGCATGGACACAAGCCGCTCCTGATATCACATTATCAATGGGATGCCTTGTTGCACAAAAATCATTTATTGAAGAAAATCCTGAGGAAGTAGCTACATTCCTTGATCTGTATAAAGAATCGATCGACTGGGTATTGGCGGAACCGTATAATGCCAAGGATCTTATAGTATCATCCGGAATAATGGATAATGCTGAAGTGGCAGAAAAAGCAATCCCAAATTGCAATATAGTCTTTATCACTGCGGCTGATGCAAAGGAAAGCCTGAATGCATTCTTTGAATTCCTATATTCACAGAATCCTGCAAGCGTAGGTGGCAAGGTACCTGATGACGGATTGTATTATGTAGAGGCTGAAAATAATGACTGATTGTACACATGACTGCAAAACATGTAAAGAAAAAGATAAAGATTGCCCTAGCAAATTGGTAGTAGAGAAGACAAACGACTTTTCACAAATAAAAAAAGTCATTGCTGTGCTTAGTGGTAAAGGCGGGGTAGGTAAAAGCCTTGTTACGTCCCTTTTAGCTGTTGAACTTACAAGACAGGGTTATAAAGTTGGTATACTCGATGCAGATATTACCGGTCCCTCGATCCCAAGGGCATTTAACATCAAAGGCAAAGTGTCGGGAGACGAAGACGGTATATATCCTGCAGTATCCACATACGGTACAAAGATCATAAGCATAAATCTTCTTTTGGAAAACAACACTGATCCGGTGCTTTGGAGAGGTCCCGTAATTTCCGGTGTCCTAAAGCAGTTCTACACGGATGTTATCTGGGGCGACCTGGATTATCTTCTTATAGATATGCCTCCCGGAACAGCTGATACAGCACTTACTATTTTCCAGTCTCTGCCAGTCGATCTTGCTGTTATAGTGACATCGCCTCAGGATCTTGTTTCCATGATAGTTGAAAAAGCCGTTAAAATGGCGGAAATGATGAATATAAAAGTAATTGGGGCAGTAGAAAATTTCAGTTATATTTTATGTGACAAATGCGGTAATAAGATAGATCTTTTCGGGCAGGGAAGAAAGAGCAATCTAAGTGTAGAGGTGATAGACCGGATACCTTTCGATGGCAAACTTACTGCTGCAGTCGATAAGGGAATGATAGAACTTACCGAGAATGATTATCTTAAGAATACGGTAAGGATGATCACAGAGAATTGAATAAACCTGAATAACAAAAAAAAGCGAGGGTGAAAACCTCGCTTTGATTTTGAATGTCTGACTTAACAGAATTTTTTTACCGCTTTTAAAAGCGGCTCGATATCATCTGTATAAGCAACTAGCGATATAGGTTTGCTTAAATCAAGACTGAATATACCCATGATGGATTTTGCATCAACGACATATCTTCCGGAAACCAGATCTATATCATAATTAAATGTAGATACCAAATCAGCAAATTCCTTAACATCGCTTATCGATAAAAACCTAATATTTATTGTATGTTTCATATTACCCTCCGTAACAGAACTATATCATAACACCTGATAAACATCAATGTTATTGTGATATAATATCGCTGAGGTATAAGGAAATGATAAGCATAAAAAACAAAAATATAAAAGTTAAAATCGACGAAGTTGGCGCGGAATTAAAATCCGCAATTAAAAAAGATTATGAATATATATGGCAGGGTGATCCTCAGGTTTGGAAGGGACAGGCTCCGAATCTTTTCCCATTGATAGGAAGACTCAAGGATGAGGAATACATATATAATGGTAGCTCATATCATATGGGTATACACGGATTTGCTAAGGTTTCTTTATTTGAGATCGTAGAACAAGGGGAGTCATATGTTACGTTACGACTTGCAGGAAACGAAAAAACTTATCCTTCATATCCTTTTGATTTCGAACTTTTAATATCATATGAGCTTAAAGATTTATCGATCGTAAAGAAATACGCGGTTACGAATAATTCATATAAACCAATGTATTTCGAAGCCGGAGGGCATGACGGATATAATCTGACATTTTCCCCGCAGCATAAGATGGATGAATATTATTTGGAATTCTCTGATGAGTCGGTCTACACATATACAACAGATGAGAAAATAATGGTAAACAAATCAAAAAAAGAGATCAAAGTTGAAAACAGGAAACTCTATCTACATCCTGATGTGTTCAAAAATGACGCTCTTATACTCGATTGCAGTAAAATGAAGGAAAGATTAGTTTCTCTCAAGGCTCCGGACAGCTCAAGAGGAGTTAAAGTGACATTCGATGATTTCGCATATCTTGGAATATGGACAAAACCCGTCTATTCCAATTATGTATGTATAGAACCTTGGTCAAGCCTGCCCGATTGCAACTTTATCGATAAGAATCTTGAAAACAAGATCGGAATAATCAAACTCGACTCTAACAGATCAGAGATGCTCAGTTATACAGTAGAGATCATATGATAAACAGATTAGCAGATATTTTTAGGATTTCGAAAAATATCACGTTTTTTACCGGAGCAGGAGTATCCACCGAAAGCGGTATTCCTGATTTCCGTTCCGTGACAGGTCTTTACTCGAAACCATATGGTAAATACAAACCTGAACAGATACTCAGTCATGATTTCTTTTATGCAAAAAGCGACATCTTTTATGACTTCTATTATGACTATCTTGTTAATGAAAATGCAAAACCGAATGATTTTCATTATGGTATATCAAAGCTGCAGGATATGGGTTATAACGTTTCGGTCATTACTCAGAATATAGATAATCTTCACCAGATGGCAGGGAACAGGAATGTATACGAACTGCATGGAAGCATATACAGGAACAACTGCACAAAATGCGGAAAATTTTTTGGATTCGATTATGTATTGAAGCATAGAAACGAAAGACTTGTCTGCGATGAATGCAAAGGATTAGTAAAACCGGATGTGGTACTTTATGAAGAACCGTTGCATGAGGGATTGATCAATGCTGCAATAGATATTATTTCTGAAGCGGATGTTCTTATAGTTGCCGGTACAAGTCTTTCCGTTTATCCTGCTGCACAATTCGTGGAATATTACCGTAAACATGCGTTATGTATAATGAATAAAACTGTTACCACACGCGACTCACATGCAAATTTCGTATTTCATGATTCATGCTCCATTACATTAAATGAGTTGATAAAAGCTTTAGGATAGGTATAACGATGACAGACATTTCTGATCTGAAAGGAATAGGACCGGTAAAAGTAAAAGGCTTAAACAGCCTTGGTATTTTTACAGTAAAGCATCTTTTGGAATACTATCCCAGAACATATGCTGACAGATCCATCATTTCCGATATCTCATCATTGTCAATCAGCGATTCAGTCTCATTAAAAGGTATCATATTCAATATTACACATAAGAAAAACAGATACGGAAAAAGACTTTATATTACGACAGCTTCTTTAAAAGACGAAACAGGTCAGATCGATATAACCTGGTACAATCAATCATACCTTCAGAATATACTGTTTGAGAATAAGATCATATATGTATATGGAAAAATTGAAAGAAGAGGTTTCTTTTTTCATATGACAAATCCGAGTTTCTCATATAAAAAGGACGATTTTCTGATCATCCTTCCCATATATGCAAAAAATGCAGGTACGACACAGAAAGACATTAGGATAGGTGTCAGATCCGCTCTTTCTTCTTATGCATTTGATGAAAAAGATATATTCAGTGATGACTTAAGGCAAAAATACGATTTATGTACAAAGGATTTCGCGATCAGAAACATACATTATCCAAACAGCAATGATGCTTTTTTTACTGCAAGGAGAAGACTTGTATTTGAGGAGCTCTTTCTTCTTCAGATGTCTCTTTTTTCCATTCGTAGCAAGATAAGAAGTGTAAAAACTGCAATTCATATGTATAAATCTGATCTTATGAATAAGTTCATAGACAGTCTTCCATATAAACTTACAGATGCACAGAATAAAGTGATAAATGAAATAAATGAAGACATGAAAAAAGATATACCTATGAACAGGCTCCTTCAAGGTGATGTAGGAAGCGGTAAAACAGTAGTTGCAATGGCTGCGATGGTAAGCGCATTTGAAAACAGTTATCAGAGCGCGTTCATGGCTCCCACGGAAATACTTGCAAACCAGCATTATATAAATATGAGCAGATTCTTTGAGAAATTCGGGATCAGGATAGGTTATCTGACAGGCAAAATAAAAGGTAAGAATAGAGAACGTCTGATTCAGGAGATTTCCGCCGGTAATATCGACATTATCATCGGCACGCACGCTTTGATAGAAGATGATGTCGTATTCAAGAATCTTGGCCTGTGTATCACTGATGAACAGCATAGATTCGGCGTTGCACAGAGAAAACTTCTTTCTTCAAAAGGTGATCTGCCTCATGTTCTTGTAATGTCCGCAACACCTATACCAAGGACGCTTGCACTCATATTATATGGAGACCTGGATGTTTCGGTTCTGGATGAAATGCCTCCTGACAGGAAGAAAATCAAAACATTCTGTGTGGATGAGTCATATCGGACAAGAATAACAGAATTTATCCGGAAAACAGCATCACAAGGCGAACAGGTATATGTAGTATGCCCTTCGATCATTGAGAATGATGATCTGGATATAACGAATGTACAGGATAAGTATAACGAACTGGTATCGCAACTGCCTGAATTAAAAATAGATATGCTTCACGGCAAAATGAAGAATGCAGATAAAATTGATATTATGGAATCATTCGCATGTAAAAATACCCAGGTGCTTGTATCAACAAGCATAATCGAAGTAGGTATTAATGTGGCTGATGCCACAGTAATGATCATAGAAGACGCTCAGCAGTTTGGTTTATCGCAGATACATCAGTTAAGGGGAAGGGTAGGCAGATCGGATAAACAGTCATATTGTGTTCTGTTCAATCAATCATCTTCTGATATATCAAAACAGCGCATGAAAGTACTTACAGAATCGAATGACGGCTTTAAGATCGCAGAACAGGATCTGATATTGCGTGGTCCAGGGGAATTCTTCGGGTCAAAGCAACATGGCATTCCTGAGTTGAAAATATCTAATCTATATACTGATATACCTATACTTAAATCAGCTCAAAAAGCAACTTATGAGGAGATAGAGAAGGGGAATTATTACACGGAATATATCACAAGCGGTATAGATAATCTAATGTCAGCGACACTATGATCAGATTAAATGGAGGTAAGATATGCTTTTAAAAAACTGCAAAGTATTTGACGGAATATCATTCATTAAAGATATAATGGATATACGAATATCGAATGATATCATTTCGTCCCTAACATTATCATCAAACAGAACATCCATCGATGATACTGATACCAAAGATATGACAGGTTATATCCTTACACCTGGTTTTATTGATATCCACACCCATGGGATCGAAGGATTTGATCTGTGCTATTCTGATGATTGCGATCCTGAAGAATTCATATATGAATATGTGAAAAAAGGCACAACATCGGTCCTTCCATCTACTATAGCCTTAAAAACAGATAAAATTAGAAAAATACTGCTTAGGTACTCTGATGTCAGGTGTCCTGCATTTCTAGGTATCCATCTTGAAGGACCGTTTCTTAACACAAAGAAGGCCGGAGCTCATAAAGTTGAGAATATTCAACTCCCAACTATAGACGCTTATAATGAAATCGTCGGTGATCATTCAAATCTGATAAAGAGAATCACTATTGCTCCAGAATCAGATACGGATTTCGCACTTGCAGAGTATCTGACGAAAAAAGATATATTGGTTTCATTCGGGCATACAGAATGCAGTTCGGAAATGGCATATATAGCTTTCAGACACGGGTATATATTGAGTACGCATCAGTTCAATGCCATGCCTCAAATGCATCACCGTGAAGTATATATTACAGGAGCAGCATTATTAGACGATGATGTTTACTGTGAATACATTCCCGATCTCCATCATGTGTGCACTGATATGCTTAAAGTCCTTTTCAAGTGCAAACCCATTGATAAATTGATCATGGTTACAGATTCATTATCTCCAAGCGGTATGAAAGACGGCAAATATAATCTTGGTGATATAGATATATATGTTGTTAGCGGTAAAATACTGACTGCGAATGGTGTTATTGCGGGAAGCAGTATAACCTGTGCGGAAGGTGTACAAAGAATGATAGATGCAGGATTTGAACCCAAAACTGTATTACGTTCAGTTACATCAAATCCTGCTCATATAATGCATCTCAAAGACAGAGGAAGGATAAAGGAAGGATATAAGGCTGATATCAATATTTTTAGTAAGGATTACAGCATTAAGAACACGATTTTTCACGGAAAATCAATATTTTGATAGATTGTTATTGAAATAACAATCCTATGTGATATAATTATAAAGGTTAATTACCATAATATTAGTCGGAGGTAAGTTTAATGTGTCAGAATTGTAGTTTAGATGAAAAAGACAAGAAACTGCAGGATGTTATAGCAAAGTACAAAGACACCAAAGGAGCATTGATCCCTGTACTTCATGAAGCGCAGACGATCTATGGATATCTTCCATTGACCGTACAGGAAAAAGTTGCTGAAGGACTATCGGTTCCACTTTCGGAAGTGTATGGTGTAGTAACGTTTTATACCAATTTTTCTCTTTATCCGAAGGGTCAGTACAAAATCAGCCTTTGCCTCGGCACAGCATGTTATGTAAAGGGTTCCAGTCTTGTATTGGATGAATTGAAGAAACAACTGGGCATCGAAGTTGGCCAATGTACTGCAGACGGTAAGTTTTCACTTGATGCCTGCAGATGTCTCGGCGCATGCGGACTTGCTCCTGTTATGATGATAAATGAAGATGTATATGGAACATTGGTACCTGGTGATGTTGCCGGTATATTGAAGAAGTATTAATTTTGTGAGTATATTTGGAGGTAAATATGAAATCGTTAGCTGAATTGAAAGCTATTAAGGAAAAAGTAAAGAAACCAGTAGACTACAAGATACTCGTCGGTATGGCAACATGCGGTGTAGCTGCAGGTGCAGGTCCGGTTATGGACTCATTTAGTAAAATAATAAGTGAAAAAAATCTTACGAATATCGAATTAAAGCTCACCGGATGTATCGGTATCTGCCGTCTTGAACCACTTGTTGAAGTATATGATAAGAAGGGTAATAGATATACATATGTAAAGATGACTGCTGAAAGAGTTGCAGAAGTGATGGAGAAACATATCATTGGCGGAATGCCCGTCACTGAATATCTGATATATGATGAACCCGGTCAGCCTCTTCAGAATATCCTGGATACGAAATTCTTTAAGAAACAAGTCAGGATCGCATTAAGAAACTGCGGTATCATTAATCCTGAAAATATTGATGATTACATTGAAAGAGATGGATATACAGCATTAGGTAAGGTTCTTACGCAAATGAAACCTGATGAAGTCATTCAGACAATGATGGATTCCGGTTTAAGAGGAAGAGGCGGTGCAGGGTTTCCTACAGGTTTGAAATGGAAGTTTGCAGCGGCTGCAAAAGGCGATCAGAAGTATGTATGCTGTAATGCAGATGAAGGAGATCCGGGTGCATTCATGGACAGAAGCGTTCTTGAAGGCGACCCTCACAGTGTACTCGAAGCAATGGCTATTGCAGGATTTGCTATTGGTTCAAATCAAGGATATATTTATGTCAGAGCTGAATATCCCACTGCTGTAAAAAGGTTATATATAGCCATTAAACAAGCTAAAGAATATGGCTTATTAGGAAAGAATATTTTCAATACGGGATTTGATTTTGATATCGAGCTGAGACTTGGTGCAGGAGCATTTGTCTGCGGTGAGGAGACAGCTCTTATGACTTCGATAGAAGGCAAGAGAGGCGAACCAAGGCCAAGGCCTCCGTTCCCGGCAAATAAAGGATTATTCGGAGTACCCACTATACTTAATAATGTTGAGACATTTGCGAATGTTGCTGAGATAATAAATAAAGGTGCAGCATGGTTTTCCTCTATAGGTACTGAAAAGAGCAAAGGAACGAAAGTATTTGCAGTTGGTGGGAAAATACATACGACCGGTCTTGTTGAAATTCCTATGGGGACAACTTTAAGAGAAGTTCTTTACGATATATGCGGCGGTATCCCAAATGGTAAAGCTTTTAAAGCAGCTCAGACAGGCGGACCTTCTGGTGGATGTATACCTGCGGAGCATCTTGATATAAAGATCGATTATGATTCGCTTATTTCGATAGGTGCTATGATGGGTTCAGGTGGATTGATAGTAATGGATGAAGATAACTGTATGGTAGATATCGCTCGATTCTTCCTGGGATTCACTGTTGACGAGTCATGCGGTAAATGCCCTCCATGCAGGATCGGAACCAGAAGGATGCTTGAGATACTTGACAGGATCACAAGCGGTAACAGTGAACCGGAGGACCTGAACAGACTGGAAAGATTAGCCGGTTCTATAAAGGAATCAGCGTTATGCGCACTAGGACAGACCGCGCCAAACCCTATTCTTTCTACTATAAAGTATTTCAGAAAAGAATACGAAACGCATATTATAGACAAGAAATGCCCTACATGCGTCTGCAAGGAATTATTGAATTACTATATTGATCCTGAAAAATGCACGGGATGCAGCGTATGCTCAAGAAACTGCCCTGTAAAATGCATTTCAGGTCAGATAAAATCACCGTTTGTCATAGACAATGAAAAATGCATTAAGTGCGGGACTTGTATGACAAAATGCAAATTCGGCGCAATATCCAGGAAGTAGAGGAGGAGCATAATGAATTTAGTTAATGTAATTATCGATGGCATAAAAGTACAGGTCCCAGAGGGTTCAACCATATTGGAAGCAGCAAGGCTTGCAAATGTTGAGATCCCTACATTATGTTATTTGAAAGGCATAAATGAGATAGGCGCATGCAGAATGTGTCTGGTAGATATAGGTGCAAGAGCATTGCAGGCGGCATGTATGTATCCTGTTAATGAAGGTCTTAAAGTAACGACTAATTCACCAAAAATCAGAGACATAAGGAAAGCAACATTGGAGCTTATACTGTCGAATCACGATAGAAACTGCCTTACATGTATAAGAAACCGCAGTTGTGAACTTCAGGCATTGGCTGATAAACTCAATATCAGAGAAATATCATTTGACGGTAAATCTAAAGGGTTACCGATAGATGATTTATCAAAGTCCATTGTTCGTGACAATAACAAGTGCATACTTTGCAGAAGGTGTGTATCAGCATGCAACAATATACAGACAGTTGGAGCAATTGCGGTAACAAACAGAGGTTATAATACGCTGGTAAGTCCTGCTGATAATAGATCACTCGCTGATGTAAACTGTGTCAACTGCGGACAGTGCATCTCCGTCTGTCCTGTAGGAGCTCTATACGAGAAAGATAATACCAAGGAAGTATGGGATGCCATCAAGGATCCTGATAAATATGTGGTAATAGAGACTGCTCCTTCAGTCAGAGCGGGTATCGGTGAGGAATTCGGATATCCTATCGGAACACCTGTAACAGGAAAGATGGTCGGAGCGATCAAGAAGCTCGGTTTTGATAAGGTATTTGATACTGATACGGCAGCTGACCTTACGATCATGGAAGAAGGAACGGAATTCATCAACAGACTGAAAAATGGCGGGAAACTGCCTCTTATAACGTCATGCAGCCCAGGCTGGATAAAATTCTGTGAACATGAATTCCCTGAATTCCTTGACAATGTATCAACATGCAAATCACCTCAGCAAATGTTTGGAGCAATGATCAAATCATATTTTGCAAAGAAGAATAATCTGGATCCGAACAAAATATTTGTAGTATCTGTAATGCCATGCACAGCAAAGAAATTTGAATGTGACAGAGAAGAGATGGATAAGGATGTTGATGTTGCCATAACATCAAGAGAGCTTGCCAGAATGATCAAAGAGGCCGGGATCGATTTTACAACAGTTGATGAAGCACAGTTCGATGATCCTCTCGGTGAGGCTTCAGGTGCAGGACATATATTCGGAGCAACAGGAGGCGTTATGGAAGCCGCTTTGAGAACTGTATACCTTATACTTGAAGGAAAACCACTTGAAGATATCAACATCACTCCGGTAAGAGGAATAGAAAATATCAAAGAAGCAACGATAAAAATAGCAGGAATCGATGTGAATATTTGTGTAGCAAGCGGTCTTGGAAATGCAAGAAAAGTCCTTAATATGATCAAGAACGGTGAAAAACATTACCATTTCATAGAATTCATGGCATGTCCTGGCGGATGTGTAAATGGAGGCGGACAGCCGATCGTTCCGTCATCTATACGTAATAAGATGGATATTCGTGCAGAAAGAGCAAAAGCTCTCTATTCTGAGGATGTGAATGCTTCATATCGTCAGTCCGATCAGAATCCTTATGTTAAAGCATTCTATTCAGAATATGCCGGTGAGCCGGGAAGTGAAATAGCACATGAACTGTTGCATACTCATTACACAAAAAGAAACAGATATCTGAAGTAAATCGTAAATACTCTCATTTAACATCAAAGCGGTAGAAATGCCGCTTTTTTTGTGCTATTATAAATCCAGGCGGTGAATCAACATGGTTGTTAAGGATCTGGTTACGATTTTAAAAGCAATACCTGTTACTTGTGAAATAGGATTCTGCAGAGAGATACAGTATATTTTATGCTGTGATCACAGGGAAACTGTAAGTGATATAGCGGTTCAGGATTCCGCATGGATAACAGTGGATGTCAATAATGACTCCATTGATCTTGCAGTAAAAAAACTGTTCGCATGTATAATCGTACCGTACGATATAAAAGTTGATCGCATTGTGACCGAATATGCGAAAAAAGAGGGTATCCCTGTTCTCCTTACAAGTTATAACTCATATAAAGTCTGCTACAAGATGTATGAAGCTTTTAAAGAAAGAACATAACATCTGTTTGTGATCATTCAGTCTCTGTAATACTACAAAATATGTATCTACAATATCTTTATGAATATCAGTGATATGCAATATACCATTTCATGCTGTGATTATATGTCACCAAATGAGAAATACCTTCTTTATATCAATACATGTAAAATATATGATATATTTCACATGAGCTATACAGAATTATTTGATTTACATGTCATTACAGGTATTAGTATTGAAAAAATTTACAGATTGGCGCATTCAGATAAGACATATGAATTTGATAAAATTCGTATGATCGATATTTATGATAATGAATATCCCTTTCTTTTAAAACAGACATACGGTTGCCCTATAGTACTGTTTATGATAGGTAAAATTCCTTTGGAACCCTGCATTTCAATTGTGGGTTCAAGGATCCATACCGATTATGGTCAACGGATGGCATATGAGCTATCATCATATTTATCTCAAAAAGGATACTGCATCGTAAGTGGAATGGCAAAGGGTATTGACTCGATATGCCATAAAGGTGCTTTAAAATATGGAAGCACTATAGCAGTACTGGGAAACGGACCGGATATATGTTATCCTAAAGAAAATAGTGGTATATACCAGATGATCAAATACAAAGGCGCTGTCATCAGTGAGTATCCGCCTTCCGTGATGCCGCAGAAATACCATTTCCCGCAAAGAAACCGAATAATATCAGGATTGTCATCTGTTACGGTAGTCATAGAAGCAAACAGTAAAAGCGGATCACTTATAACGGCAAATTATGCTTTGTCTCAGAATAGGGAAGTATTTGTATTTCCCAACTATATCGACACGGGATATAACGGGACAAACCTGCTGATAAAGGATGGTGCAGGGATAATAACAGATATTGCGGAATTTTACGAGGAAATAAAATGTATTGAAATTTAATATGAAAACCTTTATTATAATTGAAGATAACGAGCGGAGGTATTTATGGCTAGAAATCTGGTTATAGTGGAATCGCCAGCAAAAGCACATACAATAAAGAAATTTTTAGGCGATGATTTTACGGTAATGGCAAGTTTTGGTCATGTAAGGGATCTGCCTGAAAAATCATTTGGTATTGACATTGCTAATAATTACTCTCCCAAATATGAAATAATGACTGGGAAAAAAGAGATAGTAGATAAGCTTGTCAAATCGAAAAATGACTATGACAAGATATATCTTGCAACCGACCCTGATCGGGAAGGCGAAGCAATTTCATATCATTTGGCATATCTGCTTGGGATCGATCCCAAGACCAAATGCAGGATCACTTTTAATGAGATCACTGAAAATGCGGTGAAGAAGGCTTTAAACGGAGTATGCCCCATAAATCTGGATATGTTCGACGCTCAACAGGCAAGAAGGGTTCTTGACAGAATGGTTGGATATAAGGCAAGTCCTCTTCTTTGGAAGAAGATCAGAAAAGGCCTTAGTGCAGGCAGAGTTCAATCTGTAGCTCTGGAACTCGTATGTGATAGAGAAAATGACATAAAAGCATTCATTCCTGTAGAGTATTGGAATCTGACT